>WNFV01000938.1_pt1 | contig 41236 bp, 44 predicted proteins | sample 5400101 | NCBI WGS metagenome assembly WNFV01 (sample SAMN13153361, study PRJNA577476) | soil metagenome | isolation source: 115 cm soil or saprolite under grassland replicate 1 | place: USA:California | collected 2016-06-15 | reverse complement strand
TGTGTTGGACCTCTAACCCTGGTCCGTGATCCGGATCGGGGACAGCGCCTGGTGGGCAGTTTAACTGGGGCGGTTGCCTCCTAAAAGGTAACGGAGGCGCCCAAAGGTTCCCTCAAGCCGGTTGGCAATCGGCTGTCGAGTGTAAGCGCACAAGGGAGCTTGACTGCGAGACCGACGGGTCGAGCAGGTGCGAAAGCAGGGGCTAGTGATCTGACTACTCATAGTGGTAGGGTCGTCACTCAACGGCTAAAAGGTACCCCGGGGATAACAGGCTGATCGTTCCCAAGAGTCCACATCGACGGAACGGTTTGGCACCTCGATGTCGGCTCGTCGCATCCTGGGGCTGGAGCAGGTCCCAAGGGTCGGGCTGTTCGCCCGTTAAAGCGGTACGCGAGCTGGGTTTAGAACGTCGTGAGACAGTAGGTCTGACCGTGCTGTCTGTAAATTCGGCTAAATGCTGGAAACGCCGAGTATCCTGCGCTACTCACCAAGTCGGTGGCTGCTGCTAGCTTGCCGGCATGGGCAGTGACAATGCGTCAGGTGCGGCCAATCAGCAGGAAAGGCTGGATGCCTACATTGCGGGCTACGTCGACGGAGAAGGTTCGTTCCACGTCGCCGTCCAGAGGAACATCGACACGAGAGTCGGATGGCAACTCGTGCCGGAGTTCCACGTCAGCCAGAACGCCGAGCGTCGTCAGGTCCTGGACCTGATCGCCGATCGGCCGGGCTGTGGACGGATTCAGGAGGACCACCGCGGCTCCGCGGACACCTCGTTGGTGTTCGTGGTGCGCAGGCGGGGGGATCTCTTGGAACGCGTGATCCCCTTCTTCGAGGCGCAACCCCTCCTGAGCACGAAGCATCAGGACTTCCTGGTCTTCGCCGACATCGTTCGAGCGATGGCCCGGGGAGATCACCTGAGTCAGGAAGGGTTCCGGAGGCTCCGGGCGAGAGCCATCTCCATGAACGGGGGTGGAAGGTATCGCCGGATCCACCGGGGTGTGGGAACCAGAATCCTCAGAGACCATACGCCGAACACCGCGTCACACCTCGATGCCCTCGAGGGGTGAGCACCCGTGGTGAAGATATGGTCCGACCTGCATGGCGACATGCAGAGCCAGGCAGAAATGACCTGGCCGCCGTTCGGGCATGGGGCCCGGGCGGTGGTAACAGATGTGTCGGTCCCTATCCGTCGTGGGCGTAGGAGATTTGAGGGGAGCTGCCCCTAGTACGAGAGGACCGGGGCGGACGCACCTCTGGTGTGCCAGTTGTCGCGCCAGCGGCACGGCTGGTTAGCCACGTGCGGCAGGGATAAGCGCTGGGTTAGCCACGTGCGGCAGGGATAAGCGCTGAAAGCATCTAAGTGCGAAGCTCGCCCCAAGATGAGATCTCCCACTGGGTCAACCAGGTAAGGCCCCTCGCAGACTACGAGGTTGATAGGCCGGAGGTGTAAGCACGGCAACGTGTTGAGCCGACCGGTACTAATAGGCCGAGGACTTGACTTTCGATGCTCGCGCTCGCTATCGAGTTCATGGCAGACGCGCCGATGGAACTCGCACACTCGCTGGACAGCCGTCCGCTGGGCGACGGCGTCCCCTCGGCTTCGGCCGCGGGGATACGCCGGAGGGCCGCGGAACCACCGTTTCGGTGGCCATAGCGGAGGGGAGACACCCGGTCCCATCCCGAACCCGGAAGTTAAGCCCTCCAGCGCCGATGGTACTGCCCTGGAGACGGGGTGGGAGAGTAGGTCGCCGCCGAGACTCTTCGCGCGAGAGCCGCCTTCGGGCGGCTTTCGGCGTTTCCAGGGCTCGTTCACCGGGCTCGCCCCGCGGGCCTCGCCCCGGGGCGCGGGTACGCTTGGTCCATGCCTCGAGCGTTCGACCCCCGCCACGGCCGAAGCGGCCGCCCGCCGCAGCGTCGCCAGGTGCAGCTGCCCCGGGACGTGGTCGACGACGTCCGTCAGACCTCCCGACCGGCACAGGCCCAGGATGCCATCTCGTTCCTGGAGCGCGCCGTGGACCTGCTGTCCCGGGGGGATCCGCGACAGGCCGCCAAGGAGGCCGAGCGAGCGAAGGCCGCCGCCCCCCGATCGAGCGCGGTGCGAGAGGTTCTGGGGCTCGCCCACTACGAGGCGGGGAACTACCGGGAGGCCCTCCGGGAGATGCAGGCCTACCGCCGGATCTCCGGCCGGCTGGACCAGAACCACATCATCGCGGACAGCTACCGGGGGCTGGGGAGCCCGGAGAAGGCGGTGCCGCTGGCAGAGGAGGCCCTGCGGTCCCGGATCCCGCCGGAGGCCAAGGCCGAGGCGGCCATCGTGGCCGCGTCGGCGCTGGCCGATCTGGGACGGCACGACGAGGCCCTCGCCCTGCTCCGCCGGATGGAGCGTCGCCACGACGTCGGGCGCCAGCAGGATCTCCGGGTGTGGTACGTGACAGGGGACGTCCTGGCCAAGGCAGGACGGCGGGAGGAGGCCGCCACCGAGTTCCGCCGAATCGTACGCCACGATCCCACGGCCTTCGACGCGGCGGAACGCCTCGCCGAGCTGGCCTGAGAGACGCGTCCGACCTCGTCCAGGGTCGCCGCGTCTGTCGGCCCTTCCGGCGTCAGGCGCCGCTCGGGGACCCCTCGCGCTCCGCCCTCTTGGTCCAGTACCTGACCAGGCCGGCCGCGTTTATGCGCGTCCCGGACAGGACCTCGTGGCGCTCCCGGGCCTCCTCGCTGGCGCCCGCCTCGTCGAACTCGGCCGACGTCCGGGCCGCCAGGATCTCGGTGATCCGGTCGAGGTCGTCGGTCTCGTCCATCGCGGTCCGGACGATCCCGGCCCACTTCCTGATCCGGTCAGCGGCGACCACGCACAGCTCGTCGACCTCCCGGACCGGACCGAAGTGGCTGAACATCATGGCGGACTCGGCCCGGGCCCTGATCCGCTCGATGCTGTCCACGGCGAGCTCGACGTCGATGTCGGGGGGCGGGGTTGCCGGGCGAAGGACCCGGACGTCCGGGAAGTGGATCCCCAGCGCGTCGCCCGTGAACAGCGCTCCGCTGTCGGAGTCCACCAGGCTGACGTGGTGGGAGGCGTGGCCCGGCGTGTACATCACGTCGAGATACCGGTCCCCGAGCGGGATCCGGTCGCCCTCGTTCACGGAACGGATCCGACCCTCGGCGATCGGATCCATCGGACCGAACATCTCGAGCAACCGATCCTCTCCGCCGTAGACCTGGGCCGCGCTGGCGACGAGCCGGGTGGGGTCGGCGAGGTGTCTGGCACCTCGCTCGTGCACCCACACCGTGGCTCCCGGGAACCGGGCCCCGACGCGACCGGCACCGCCCGCGTGGTCCAGGTGGATGTGCGTGACGACGATGTGCGCCAGGTCCTCGGGTCCCATCCCGAGCGAGGCCAGGCCCGCCGTCACGGCATCGGCGGAGGTGGTGGGCCCGGTCTCCACCAGTGCGGGCTCGGACGCATGCACCAGGTATGCGGAGGTCATCCGGAACCGCCCGGTCATCTTGGTGTCGATGGCGGAGAGGCGCGCACCCGCTTCGAACGTCTCGTCCATGGCTGGGCCGCAGTGTAGCCCCGTGCCGCGGCTGGATCTAGAACCTGCAGGTCAGGGGCCGTTTTCGAGTTCGTGTCAGTGGGTCGCGCTATGGTCGCTTCGGAAAGGGGGGAGCCCATGGTTGCGGTCAACGTCGTCGTGCTGGCCGGCACGGTGGCTGCCGATCCGCAGGAGAAGCAGCTGCCATCCGGTGACAAGGTGACCGAGATCAAGCTCTCCGTTCCGGAGGCCGGCAGGCGAACCCTCCCCCTCCCGGTCGCGGCCTGGCACAACAACAGGGCCATCCCGAAGAAGGACCTCGGCGCCATCGGCAAGGGCGACCTGGTCCTCGTGCATGGCCTGTTGCTCAGGCGGTTCTACCGGAACGGAGCTGGAGCCCGGACGGTGATGGAGGTGGTGGCCACCGGCATCAAGAAGCTGGAACGCCAGGAAGACGAATAGGGGGAAGCCACGGCGAGCCACGAGCCGGTTCGGCGCGGCCGCTCTGCGCCGTCACCGGGTCAATCGATCGGGCGGAGCACCATGCCCGTGCGGGGTTTGGGCCAGAAGTAGGTCGACTTCTGGGGGAGCTTCCCGCCGTCCCTGATCACGGCCCTGATCCGCTCGACCCGCGTTGGAGGAAGGAAGAACGCGGCCGTCGCGGCGCCGGTGTGGACGGCTTCTTCGGCCGCGGCCGCGTCCGGCATGAACCGGAGAGTGGTGGATCCGAGGACCCGCTCGTGCAGCGCGCAGACCGTGGGCGGCGATCCGTCGAGCGTGGCCACGCGGTGGATCAGCCGGCCGTCCTCCCGCACGGCCGAGCCGTAGACGAGCGCGTCGTCGTCCACGGCCGCCAGGACCTCCGCGAGGTCGCGAACCCGTCGGCCCTCGACCGGCACATCACCGGACAGCACCACCCGGTGGATGGGGAGCACCGGCGGGTCCTCCGTCGCGGCGTCGACCAGGAGCATCATCATGCGGTCCCACGGGCCGGGGCCGTGCTCGCGGCGCATCTCCTCTGCGAAGACCTGGGCCACGGAGTACCGGTGGTGGCCGTCCGCGATCAGGAACTGCTCGGCGGCCAGCCAGCCGGGCACGGAGGTCCATGACGGAGCTCCCGGCTCGAGCTCCGCCGCCGGGGGAGCCGGGACGGTCCACATCCGGTGCTCCACGCCGTGGTCGTCGGTTACGGCGCCGTGGGGCTCCTCGGCCGCCGCACGGTCGAACAGCGCGGCCAGCCCGGGCTGTGGCCCGGCGAACAGCGCGTACACCGGCGAGAGGTTGGCGCGCGCCGCGCGCAGGAGCGAGAGCCGGTCCTCGATCGGGCCGGGGAGGGTTCGCTCGTGAGGGAGGATCGAGCCGCCGAACGGTTCGATCTCCACCTCGCAGATGAGGCCGCGGATCCGCCGGTCGTGGCCCTGGAACGAGAAGCGCATCTCGTAGAGGAACCACGAAGGCGTCTCGGTGGGGACCAGGATGCCATCCCGGCGCCAATTCCAGAGCTGCTGGGCCGCCCTCGTATACTTGTTGCGCTGGTGGTCATCCCCCGGCTCGTCCCGTCCCAGGATCAAGCGGACGACATTGTGGGGACTGGCAGAGTGGAGCCGGCGCTCGTGCTCGGCGCTGATGGAGTCGTACGGCGGCGCGGTGACCGAGGACAGGGATCCCGCCCTCGCCTCGTCGAACAGAAGGCCGGTGAACGGTGAGACCCGAGGCATCCCGAAGGTATAGCACCCCGATCGAGGGCGAGTCCGCGTACGAGCTGTTCAGCAAGGGGAGCAGGTTCCTGCAGGACGGGCATCCCCATCAGGCCGCGATGTTCCTGTCGCGGGCCCGGCTCATGGAGCCGGAGAAGGCCTCGATCCGCGAGGCCCTGGGTCGCGCCCTGTTCATGAGCGGGCGCGCCGCGTGGGCCCGCCGGGAGTTCGCCAAGGCCGTCGCCATCGACCCCGTGAACGACTACGCGCACTTCGCGCTGGCCCTGGCCTGCGAGCGGACGGGCCAGCGAACCCGCGCCATCGCGCACCTCAAGCTGGCCATCGCCATGCGTCCCGGGATCCAGCACTACGAGCGCGCCCTGGCCCGCCTGGCGGGGTGAGCCCTTCCCCGTGATGGACGCGCTGGGGACCGACCAACCCGGGACCGACCAACCGGGGACCGACCAGCCCGGGACCGACCAGCCCGGGACCGACGAGCCCGGGACCGACCAGCCCGGGACCGACCAGCCCGGGACCGACCAGCCCGGAACCGACCAGTCGGGGACCGACCGGCCGGGGACCGACCGGCCGGGGACCGACCGACCGGCCGGCTCGGATGCGCTGGTCGACCGGTACGACGCGGTCCTGCTCGATCTGGACGGCGTGCTGTACCGGGCGACCGAGCCCATCGAGGGGGCGGCCGACGCCGTCGCGGAGCTCCGGCGGCGAGGGGTTCACCTGGCGTTCGTCACGAACAACTCCAGCCGGACGCCGGAGAAGGTCGCCGAGAAGCTCCGGGACATGGGCGTCGAGGCCGGCGTCGAGGAGGTGGTGTCCTCGGCCGTGGCCACCGCCGACGTCCTCGCCGCTCGAGGCGGCGGCACGGCGTACGTGATCGGCGAGACCGGGATCCGGGAGGCCCTCCGGGAAGCGGGCCTCACCGTCCTCGACGGCGACGATCCCGGGGAAGCCGACTACGTCGTGGTCGGGGTCGACAGCGATGTCACCTACGCCCGCCTGCGGACCGCAGCCCTCCTGGTCCAGCGGGGCGCCACCCTGGTCGCCACGAACGCCGACCCCTCGTACCCCGCGCCGGAAGGGGTGTGGCCGGGGGCCGGTGCGCTCCTCGCCGTGATCACCACCACCACCGGGCGCGAGGCCGACGACATCGTGGGCAAGCCCCGCGCTCCGCTCATGCACTCGGCCCTGGAGCGCTCCGGCGGGAGCCGCCCCCTGGTCGTGGGCGATCGCCTCGACACCGACATCTCCGGCGCCGCCACGGTGGGATGGGACAGCCTCCTGGTCTTCACCGGGGTGTCCCGGCCCGCCGACCTGGTGGCGGCCGCGGACCTTCCGACGTACGCCGCCTCGTCGCTGGCCGCATTGTTCGAGCCCCCGGTCGACATCCGCCCGGCGGAGGCGGACGACGCCGCGGCCATCGCGGCCATGCTCGACGAGGCGTCCCTGCAGGCCAACGGGGTGATCGACCGGATCGGCGAGACCCTGGTCGCCGAGCGCAACCGACGGGTCGTTGGCTCCGCGTCCCTGGAGCTGTTCGACGGATGGATCGCGCACCTCCGCTCGCTCGTGGTGGCGCCCGACCTGCGCGGGTTGCAGGTCGGGACCCTGCTGGTGGCCCGGACGGTCCGCCTGGCGCTGGACCGCGGGGCCTCCGAGGTCGACGCGGTGACCGAGACCGCCGCCGGGTTCTTCGACCGGATGGGATTCGAACGGATCGGGACCCGCGACGCGCTCCCCGCGCCCATCCTGTCCACGCCGATGGTGGCCCTGACGTGCTCGGAGTCGAGCGTGGCCTTCCGGTGGCGCCCGCCCGGCGCCTTGGTCGCGCGCGAGGCGCCGGGGGGGGCGTGAGGCCGACTTCTCGGGGTCGGCGACCTCAGGGGAACGACGACCATCCGGAGTCGCGGCTGGTGCGTTCCTTGGGGAAGAACAGCAGCGCCAGGACCAGCCCCGCGACGAAGCCCCCGATGTGGGCGAAGTAGGCCACGCCTCCGCTCACGTTGCTCGACAGCGCGGTCACGCCGCTGAAGAACTGCAGCACGAACCAGAACCCCAGGACCAGGATCGCCGGGAGTGGCAGGAGGGTGAACACGAAGATGATCGGGACCAGCGAGTAGACCCGGCGCCGGGGGAACATGATCAGGTAGGCCCCCAGGACCCCGGCGATGGCACCGGATGCGCCCAGGCTGGGGATCACGGAGTTCATTCCGGTGAGGATCTGGGCCGCCGACGCCACCACACCGCAGAACAGGTAGAACGCGAGGTACGGGATCCGGCCGATCTTGTCCTCCACGTTGTTCCCGAACACCCACAGGAACAGCATGTTGCCGCCGATGTGCAGCCACCCCCCGTGGAGGAACATCGACACCACCACCGCCTCCCACCAGCTCTTGTGGGGACAGCCGTGGAAGTCCGGGACCCCTCGCACCCCGCGCTCCCCCTGGAGCACGTCCTGGAGGTCCCGTCCGTCGATCCCGATGTGCTCGGCGTCGATGGCCCGGACGGCCTCCCGCCCGCCCTGCGCCAGGTTCTCCTGGTGGGTGACCTCCCACGGGATCTCGGCGTGACAGAACGCGAAGAGCTCCTGCTCGAGCGGCGGCTTCCACGGCTGTTGCCACAGGACGAACACCAGCACGTTCGCGGCGATGATCGCGAGCGTGATCCACGCCCGGCGGGCGGTGGGGTTGTCGTCCCGGATCGGGATCAGCATGGGCGGAACCTACTGCAGCGGCCCTCCTCGGCGCTCCTCCCACCCGGCCCGCACCGTCCTCGACCCGGCACCGGATGCGTTCGATCGGCCGGCGGCCCCGCTCCCGGGCGCCGACGCCGCCCCATCCCTCTTCCTGCCCGTGTTCGCGGGAAGGGATCCGTTCCCGGCGCGGCGGCGCGCCGGCCGGGCCGGTCGGAGGTGGCGCCGGGCGAGCCCGTCCACCAGCTCGCTGAACCGCTCGTGCCGCTCGAGGAACAGCGCGTGCCCGGCTCCCTCGAACTCCTCCAGGTCCGCCTTCGGGATCAGCCGCGCCAGCGCCCGGCTCTCCTCGGCGCTGACCAGGCGGTCCCGGTCGCCGATCACGAGCGTCGTCGGCGTGTCGATCTCGGCCAGGCGCGGGCGAAGGTCGAACCCGGTCATGGCCCGGAAGGTGTCGGCCCGCACCGACGGCGCGACCGTCGCCGCCATGTCGCGGACGAACCGCACATGGCGGGGATCGGGGTCGACGCCGAACCCCGTTCGGATGAGCCGGAAGCTCGCGGCGGTGGGGTCGAAGCTCCCCGCTTCCCGGGAGAAGTACCAGTCCACCACGCCGTTCTCCACCGCCAGCTGCATGGCCTGACCCAGCATCCGGGCCTGCACGGAGGCTCCGGGCCACCGGCCCGCGGCGCTGTGCGCGAAGTGGACCAGCGGAGTCGCGGCGAGGACCGCCCCCCGGACCCGCCGGCGAGCGGTCTCCGAGTGGCGGAGGAGATACCCGATGTTCAGGACCCCGCCGAGGCTGTGGCCGACCAGCACCAGGTTCGGGTCCTCGATCGAGTCCACCACGCGGGCCAGGGCGTCCACCGCGATGTCGATGGTCAGGTGGTCGCGCGACACCGGAGTGGAGTGACCGTGGCCGGGGAGATCCCACGTCACCATGGAGTACGGGCCGCCGGCCAGGGCCTGCTTCTGGTAGTGCCAGATGGCCTCGGTGACGCACCAGCCGTGGGTGAACAGGACCGTGCCGCTCGACGGCTTGCCGGTCCCCGCCGGGAACTGCTCGGTGTAGATGCGGGAGGACCGGGGCCCCCGGATGATCCGCGGGCGGCCCCGGGCCGAGCCGAGGAGCTCGTCGTCGTGTCCGGCCAGGACGAATCCCACCTGCCGGTCCCGTCGCCGGACCAGGACCTTGCCCGAGGCGTAGCCGGCCACCACGCCGGCCGAACCCAGCAGCAGGCGCCGGACCTTGCTCATCGCCCCCCCTCCACCGCCCGGGCCGTCGGGCCCGTCCGGTGGTCTCCGGCGGCGCGGCCCACTACATCAGCCTTCGGAGCGCCATGAGGTCGGACAGGCCGGCCTGGACCCGGATCCGGCCGGACAGGTAGGAGGAGAACAGCGGCTTGGTCCCGTCGATCATCGCGATGATGTCATCGCTGTCTGCGGTGATCCTGATGTCGGCGTTCCCTGGGGTCCCGGACCGCAGCTCGCTCATGCGGCCCCCGGCCAGCTCGGTCCAGAACGAGGCGTCGAGGTCCGGCACGTCCATCTGGAGGACCCGGGGGGCCGGCAGGGCCTTGGCCAGCTCGGCCTGGACCTTCGGGTCGGCGGAGTCGAGCCGCGATACGAGCTCCCGGAGCTTCGCCTCGACCTCCTTCATGCTGGCCACCGTCGATCCCTTGTCCGATCCCTTTCGAGGTCGTGGCCCGGGCGCCGCCAGGACCCGCTCGCCGGGGAGGTGGCTGGCCGGGGGACGCCGGCTGCGAGCGGGCCCGAGTATAGCCCGGACGCCCCCCGGTCCGGCCGGGCGGCCCCGGAGTAAGCTTCGGTCGAGCTCCGGCGGTGCTTCGACCGGGCCACGACGAACAGGAGGCGGAGATGGCCCTTGACGTGCGCAAGTACTCCGAGGACGTGCGCCGGTACGTGGAGACCGCGCTCGGGACCCTCTCGCCCTCGGGGGCCCGTGACCTGGCCCGGTCGCTGGTCCAGCAGGCCCAGGGCCTCTCCGGGCAGAACCCCGGGCAGGTGGCCGGGCAGGTCAAGAACCAGGTCCGCGACGTGACCCAGCAGTTGCTCGAGTGGTCGCAACAGAGCCGGGAGCGGATCATGGAGATGGTCCAGAAGGAAGTCCGCAAGCAGCTCAAGGCCTTCGGCGTGGCCACCACGGACGACATCGACGCCCTCCGCAAGCGGGTCCGCGACCTCGAGAGGGCGGCCGTGCCCGCCTCGACCGGCTCGGCCAGCAGGAGCACAGCGACGACGACCACCGCGAAGAGAAGCACGGCCAAGCGCGGCGCCGCCGGCAAGAGCACCGCGAAGCGCGGCGCAGCGGGCAAGAGCACCGCGAAGCGCGGCGCAGCGGGCAAGAGCACCGCGAAGGGCAGCACCGCGAAACGCAGCACGGCGAAGCGAGGCGGAGGATCCCGTTCGCCGGGGTCCACGGCTTCCGGTTCGAACGGGCAATCCGGGTCCTCTTCATAGGCGGTGCGTCGCCGGCTCGACAGCGAACTGGTCCGCCGGGGACTGGCGGCCTCCCGCACCGAGGCCCGGGAAACCGTGGAGGCGGGCCTCGTGAACGTGGCCGGCCGTCCCGCCACGAAGCCCTCCACGCTCGTCGACCAGGCCGAGCCCGTCACCGTGGCCGGGCCGGTCCGTCCGTTCGTGTCCCGGGGAGGGGAGAAGCTGGATGCCGCGCTGGATCGGTTCGCCGTCGACGTCCGGGGCCGGGATTGCCTGGACGCCGGCGCGTCGACCGGCGGGTTCACCGACTGCCTGCTCCGGCGGGGCGCGGCCCGGGTGGTGGCGATCGACGTCGGCTACGGCCAGCTGGCCTGGCCCCTCCGGCAGGATCCCCGGGTCACCGTCCTGGAGCGGACGAACGTCCGCGACCTCCGGTCCGATGGGCTGCCGGTGGCGCCCTCGGTGGTGGTGGCCGACCTGTCGTTCATCTCGCTGCGCCTGGTCCTCCCGACGCTCGCGCGGGTGTCGGGCGATGAGGCCGAGTTCGTCGTGCTGGTGAAGCCGCAGTTCGAGGCGGGGCCGGAGGCCGTCGGAAAGGGCGGCGTGGTGCGCGACCCGGCATCCTGGCGATCGGCCCTCCAGACGGTGGCCACGACGCTCGAGGCCCTGGGGTTCGAGGTGGCCGGCGTCATGGCGTCGCCGCTCCTGGGCCCGGCCGGGAACGTCGAGTTCCTCCTGCACGCGCGGGCGCGCGACCCGGCCCGCCCGGCCGAGCCGGACCCCGATCCAGCCGGCGTGGGGCCCGCCCTCGACCGGGCCGTGGCCGAGGGGACGGCTCTCCGGGAGACCACCTCCCGGCGAACGGAGGACGCGTCGTGACGGCCGTGGGGTTCGTGGTCCACGGTGGCCGGGAGGTGGCGGTGGGCGTGGCCGGTGACCTCATCCGGTGGCTGGGGCACCAGGGGGTCGAGGTCCGGGTCCTGGGGGAGGAACCGCCCACGTGGGGGGGCACAGGGACGGCCGGCGCCGCCGGGCTGGCCGAGATGGCCGGGGCCAGCCTGGTCACGCCGGAGGGGTTCGGGGCCGGACTGGACCTCGTGGTGTCGGTCGGCGGCGACGGGACGTTCCTCCGGGCGTCGCACCATGCCGTGGCCGTGGGGTGTCCGGTGGTGGGCGTGAATGTGGGACGGCTGGGCTTCCTCACCCCGGTGGACCCGAGCCAGGCCCAGGCCGTGGTGGGGGCGGCCCTGGAGGGACGGGCCACCGTGGAGGAACGGCTCGCGGTGGTGGCCGAGCCCCTGGGCGGGACGGAGTGGAGCGGGCCCCGGTGGGGGCTCAACGAGGTCATGGTGGAGAAGGGGGCCCGGCACCGGGTGCTCCGGGTCGCCGTGCTGCTGGCCGGGGAATACGTCACGACGTTCTCCGGCGACGGCGTGATCGTGGCCACCCCGACGGGGTCCACGGCGTACTCCTTCTCGGCCCGGGGCCCCATCGTGTCGCCCCGGGTGGACTGCCTGGTGGTCACCCCGATCGCGGCGCACATGGTGTTCGACCGCTCGTTCGTGATCGGCGCCGGCGAGGACGTCACGGTGGAGGTCCGGGGCGAGGAACCGGGCCTGCTCTCGGCGGACGGGCTGGAGAGCCTGCCCTTGCCGGTGGGGTCGCGGGTCCGGATCCGGGCGGCCGACGAGCCGGCCCGGGTGGTCCTGCCTCCGGAGTCCCAGGGGTTCTTCCTCCGGGTCCGCGAGCGTTTCTCGCTCCCCGACGGCACCGCGATGGACGCCGAGATCGCGCTGGCCGATCCGGACGATCCGGCGCCGGTTGGCGGGAGTCCCGAGACGGCGGTCGGCACCGAGGAGGACCCCGGCGACCATGCCGTCGACCACGGTCGGGCACCCGGCGACGATGCCGTCGACCACGGTGGGGCCCCGAGCGGAGATGTCGTACCGCCGTCGTAGGATCGGCCCGTGCTGCTCGAGCTCCACATCTCCGGCCTGGGGGTCATCGACGACCTCGATCTGGAGCTCCATCCGGGCCTGAACGTCCTCACCGGCGAAACCGGCGCCGGAAAGACCATGGTCACGGTGGGGCTGGCCCTGGCCCTGGGAGCCAGGGCTTCCCCGGCGCTGGTCCGCTCGGGTGCCCACCGCGCGCGGGTGGAGGCCCGATTCGCCTCGCCCGGGACGCCCGCCGCGGCCGAGTGGTCGGAGGACGGAGAGATCGTCCTGGCCCGGACGGTGGGCAAGGACGGCCGGAGCGCGGCCAGGATCGGCGGGCAGATCGTCCCCGTGTCGGCGCTCGGCGCGCTGGCCCCGGAGATGGTGGAGGTCCACGGGCAGAACCAGGCCCAGCGCATGCTGTCCGCCGCCGAGCAGGCCGGGTTCCTGGACCGTTTCGCCGGGCCGGACCACGGGGCGGTGGTGGACTCGTACCGGGAGACGCACGAACGCCTCCGGCGGACCCGCCTGCGCCAGGACGAGCTGGACCGCGAGGCCCGGGAACGCGAGCGCGACAAGGACCTCCTGGCCTACCAGGTGCGCGAGATCGAGGGGGCCGGGCTCGTTCCTGGGGAATCCGAGGGGCTCCGGGGGGAGGAGTCGCGCCTGGCCAACGCGGAGCGGCTCTCCGAGCGGGCCATGTCGGCCGAGCTGGCCATGTCCGCCGACGGGGGTGCGGCGGACGGGCTGGCCGCCGCCGCGGCCGCGCTCCGGGATGCCTCGGCGGTGGATTCCGAAGCGGCGGAGCTGTCCACCCGGCTGACCGCGGTGGCGGAGGAGGCCGCGGACCTGGCCCGGGAGATCCGGGCCTGGCGGGAGGGCGTCCGGGCCGATCCGGCACGGCTGGACGAGGTCCGGGAGCGCCTCCAGGCCCTGGCCGCGCTGGAGCGCAAGTACGGCGAGGGCGAGGCCGGGGTCCTGGCCTACCTCGAGCAGGCCCGCGAGCGACTGGCGGCGCTGGAGGGGGCAGGGGAGGAGCGCGACGCGCTGGAGGCGGAGGCCGCACTACTCCAGGCCCTCGCCGAGGACCTGGCCGGGACGCTCACGAGGGGCCGGCGCGACGCCGCCCCCCGTCTGGCCTCGGCCCTCCAGGACGAGCTGCACGAGCTGGGCATGCAGGGGGCCTCGGTGGAGCTGTCGCTGCGGCCGCAGGACGAACTGGGGCCGCTGGGGGCCGAACGGGTCGAGCTGCTGTTCTCCGGGGGGCCGGGCCAGGCGCCTCTGCAGCTGGGCAAGGTGGCCTCGGGAGGCGAGCTGTCCCGGACCATGCTGGCCTGCCGGAGCGTGCTGGCGGACCTCGACTCCGTTCCGACGCTGGTGTTCGACGAGGTGGATGCGGGGATCGGGGGCCGGGCCGGCCTGGCCGTGGGCCGTCGCCTGGCCCGGCTGGCCCGGACTCGCCAGGTCCTCGTGGTCACCCATCTCCCGCAGATCGCGTGCTTTGCGGACCTCCACGTCCGGGTGGCCAACGAAGGCGGGGTCGCGACCGTGGCGCCGCTCGCCGGGCCGGATCGGGTCGAGGAGGTCTCGCGGATGTTGTCCGGGCTCCCCGATAGCGACGCCGCCGCCACCCACGCCGAAGAGCTGCTGGCGCAGGCCGCCGCCGAGCGCTGAGCGCTGAGCGGCGCGATACTGCCGCCGAGCGTCCGCTACGCTGTGGACAGTTCGGGCCAACCGGCGCGAGCCCGCGCGCTCCGGCGGCCCGCGATCGGACCGAAAGGGGGCATCCACGGCCGTCACGAGGCCCAGGAGCCTGCTCCGCTTGCGCTCGCGGCGGGCCCGCCTCGCCGCGGGCGTGGCGCGGGTCGACCGCAGGACCAAGAACCTCCTGCGCCGGATCCAGCCCGGCGAGGTCGCCGTGCTCGACCACGAGGACCTCGACCGGCTGGCCGCGGAGGGATTGGTGGCCGCGGGCGTGGCGGGCGTGGTGAACGCCGCCGGGTCCATCAGCGGCCGCTACCCGAATCTCGGCCCGTCGATCCTGATGAAGGCCGGCATCCCGCTGGTCGATTCGGTGGGGCCCCTGCTGATGGACAAGATCCGGGAGGGGGACCCGGTCAGGCTGGAGGGGGATCGCGTCTACGTGGGGTCGATCCTGGTCGGCGTGGGGATCCGCCAGAGCGAGGATTCGGTCGCGGCCGCCATGGAGGAGGCCCGGGTCCGCCTGGGCGAGCAGTTCGAGAGCTTCGCCCGGAACACCCTCGAGTTCATGCAGCGCGAGCGCGACCTCCTGTTCGGCGGCTCGGGTCTCCCCGAGCTGGCCCACCACCTGGCCGGGCGGCCGGTCCTCGTGGTGGTGCGGGGCTACAATTACAAGCGGGACCTCGCGGCCCTCCGCCCGTACATCCGCGACGTCGGGCCGGTCCTCATCGGCGTGGACGGAGGAGCCGACGCCCTGGTGGACGAGGGCTACCACCCGGACCTCATCGTGGGCGACATGGACAGCGTCTCGGCGCGAACCCTGGCCCAGGCCGTGCGGCCCCGCAGGCTGTTCCGACGGCGCCTTCCCCCCGAGGTCGTCGTCCACGCGTATCCGGGCGGGGAGGCTCCCGGCCGGGAGCGGCTGGAGGCGCTGGGCATCCCGTTCCGGGTCATGGAGAGCACCGGGACCAGCGAGGACATGGCGTTCCTCCTGGCCCACGGCAAGGGGGCCGAGCTCATCGTGGCGGTGGGCACCCACGGGAACCTCCGGGAGTTCCTGGACAAGGGCCGGATGGGCATGGCCAGCACGTTCCTGGTGCGCCTCCGGGTGGGGGAGATCCTCATGGACGCCAAGGGGGTGTCCCGGCTGTACAGCGGCCGGGTCCGGGTCCGCGACGTCCTGCTGCTGGTGGGGTCCGCGGTGTTCGCCATGGTCGTGATGGCGGTGGTCTCGCAGCCGTTCCGGCTGTTCATCCACCAGCTCCTGGAGCAGATCGGGAGCCTGTTCTGACCATGAGGACGGACCGCCCGTGGCACGTGGAGGACGCCCCCTGATCTCCTTCCGCTACCACCTGGTGACGATCGTGGCGGTGTTCCTGGCCCTGGCCCTCGGCGTGCTGGCCGGGACCACCGTGATCAAGCAGACCCTGGTCGAGCAGCTCCGGAACAACAACCGGCGCGTGGGAGAGCAGAACGCCGATCTGCGGGGTCAGCTGGGCGATTTCCGGGGGTTCGTGGGCGCCTCCCGGGACTGGCTCGTCAACGGAGCCCTGGACGGGCAGCGGGTCGTGTTGGTGACCTACGACCCTCCGGATCAGGACGCCCTGGGACAGACCCGGGACGCGCTCGTCACGGCGGGGGCGGAGATCGTGACGCTGACCATGACCTCGAAGGTGGACTCCGCGGGGGCCGGCGACCAGCTGGCCGACATCCTGGCGGTGGACCCGTCCACCCCCCACGACATCCTGGTCTCGGACGCGGCGGTGGCCCTGGCCAACCGCCTGGCCCACGGCGTGGCGCCGGGCACCGCCGGCTCTGTGCCCGACCTGCTGGAGGAGATGGTCAAGGCCGGGTTCATCCGGGCCAGTGACACATCGGACCTCGCGTCGGTGGGGGGCGCCGGGCAGCTGAAGGTCGTGGTCGGCGGGGGCCAGGCCCAGCCCGCGGTCCCCATCGACACGTTCGTGCTGGACCTGGTCCGGCAGATGTCGGACGCCGGCGCGATCGTCGCGGCCGGCGAGAGCGAGGACGCCGACGGGGAGGCCCATCCGTTCGTCCCGCTGCTGCGGAAGGACGGTTCGATCTCCACCGACCACCTGATGACCGTCGACGACGTCGATCAGGACGTGGGCGGGATCGCGCTCGTGCTGGGTCTCAGCCGCATGCTGGAGGGCGGGAGCGGCGGGAACTACGGAACCGACCGGGGGGCGCAGCTCCTCCCGCAGCCTCTGGTCGGGTGACGGTGGACGGCCCGCACGGTGCGGACGCCACGGGCGTCCACGACGGCCCTCAGGGTTCGGGGATCCCGGACGCCGTGGCCGTGGTGGCGGCGCACCAGGAGGGCGACCGGATCGGCGCCACCGTCCGGGCCCTGCTGGGCCTCCCCGGGGTCCGGCGGGTGGTGGTGGCCGACGACGGCTCCTCGGACGGGACGGCCGCAGCGGCTCGGAGCGCCGGGGCGGCGGTGGTCCGCAGCGAGCGAAACCGGGGGAAGGGCGCGGCGCTGGAACGGGCCATCCTCGCTGCGGGGCCGGCCCGAGCGTACCTGCTGGCCGACGGAGACCTGGGGGAGTCGGCCGGCGCGCTGGGGACCGTGCTGGAGCCGGTGCTCGCCGGGGAGGCCGACCTGGCCGTGGCCGTTCCACCCCCTCCGCCCACCGGAACCGGCGGGTTCGGGCTGATCCGGGACACCGCCGGGTGGCTCATCCGGCGGACGGCCGGGCACCGGGCCCGGGCGCCCCTGTCCGGCCAGCGGGCCGTGACGGACCGGTGCCTGGAGGCGTGCCGGCCGCTCGCCGCCGGCTTCGGGGTGGAGGCGGCGATGACGGCTGACGCCGTCCGCCTGGGGTTCCGGGTGCTGGAGGTCGAGGCCCCGGTGGTCCACCGGTTCACCGGTCGGGACGCGGCCGGCTTCCGTCACCGGGCGGCCCAGGGCGCCGACATCGTGCGGGCCATGGTCCCGCGCCTGGCCGGATGGCGGTGAGGCGGCTGATCGAGGGTCCTGGGGTGGGGGTGCAACGATGACCAGCGGCTGGCGCGAGGTCCTGCTGCTCGGCGTGGGCTTCGGGCTGGCCATCTGCGCGATGGTGATGACGCCGTCTCGGTGGAGGCGGCGACTGGCCGTGACGAACCTCCGGGGCCTGCCCGTCCCGGCCACGCTCGGGATCGCCCTGTTCGTGGCGTCGGTCGCCGCCCAGGCCGTCGCCGCTGCGGCCGCCGCAGCCTGGGGACCCCCGCTCGGCCGGGTCACGTGGTTCCTCCTCCCCGCCTCCGCCCTGGTGTTCGTGGCCGGGCTCCTCGACGATTTCCTCCCCGGTGGTCCCCGGGGCCTGGCCGGTCACCTCCGGGCCCTCCTCCGGGGCCGGCTGACCACGGGCATGGTGAAGGCGGTCACCGCGGTGCTGGCCGCCGCCGCGGTGGTGCTGGCTGCGCCGGTGCGCCCGGTGGCGGTGGGCGTGCTCGGCGTGGTCCTCATGGCCGGCACCGCGAACCTGCTGAACGGGCTCGACGTGGCGCCGGGCCGGGCCGGCAAGGTCTTCCTGGTCCCGGCCGCCGTGCTGCTGTTCCTGGGCCCGCCGGCGCTCCTGGTCCGCCTGGCCGGGGCCGAGGCGGCCGCGCTGTGGCCCGACCTCCGGGAGCGAGGGATGCTCGGCGACGGCGGGGCCAACCTCCTGGGCTTCGTGCTGGGCGCCGGGCTGTACCTCGATCTGTCCGACGTCGGGGTGGTCGCGGCGGCCGCCGTGGTGGTGGCCCTGAACCTCCTGGCGGAGACCGTGACCCTGTCCCGGGCCATCGACGCCGTCCCGCCTCTGCGGTGGGTGGACCGCGCCGGACGCCTTCCGGCCCCCTCCGAACCCGAGCCCGCACCGACCGAGGTCCCCACCGGAACCCGCTGACCCGCGGCCGCCCGGATTTTTTCCCTCGATGGGCAACTTCTGAGGCGGAACCCGCGCGCCGGCCCCGAACCCTCTGCTAGCATGAAATCCCGAGGTGACCGAGCACAGGAAGTTCATCTTCGTCACGGGCGGCGTGGCCTCCGGCCTCGGGAAGGGGATCACCACCGCCTCCCTCGGACGCCTCTTCCGCTCCCGGGCCTTGCGGGTCACCCTCCAGAAGCTCGACCCGTACATCAACGTCGACCCCGGCACCATGAACCCGTTCGAGCACGGCGAGGTCTTCGTGCTGGACGACGGGGCGGAAACGGACCTCGACCTCGGGCACTACGAGCGGTTCACCGACGAGAGCCTGCATCGCGGCTCGAACGTCACCACCGGCGCCGTGTACTCCACGGTGATCGCCAAGGAGCGCCGGGGCGAGTTCCTGGGCAAGACCGTGCAGGTCATCCCCCACATCACGAACGAGATCAAGTCCCGCATCCGGGCCCTGGCGGAGTCCGAGGACGCCGACGTGGTGATCGTGGAGGTCGGGGGAACCGTCGGCGACATCGAGTCGCTGCCGTTCCTGGAGGCCATCCGCCAGCTCCGCAACGAGGTGGGGCGGGACCACTGCGCGTTCGTCCACGTCTCGCTGGTGCCGTTCATCGGGCCCACCGGCGAGTCGAAGACCAAGCCCACCCAGCACTCCGTGCGCGAGCTCCGCTCGATCGGTATCCAGCCCGACGCCATCGTGCTCCGGAGCGACCGGCCCATCACCGACAACCTCAAGGAGAAGATCTCGCTGCAGTGCGACGTCCCCATGGCCGGCGTGGTGGCCGCGGTGGACGCCAAGTCGATCTACGAGGTCCCCCTGACCATGCACGGCGAGGGCCTCGACGGATACCTGGCCAACCACCTCCGGATCGAGTCCCAGCCGGACCTGTCCGAGTGGGAGGCCCTGGTGGAACGGATCCACGACGCCAAGGACCCGGTGACCATCGCGGTCGTCGGAAAGTACGTGAACCTCCGCGACGCGTACCTGTCGGTGATCGAGGCCCTGGGCCACGCCGGATTTCACCACGGGGCCCGCGTGGACATCCGGTGGGTGCCCTCCGACGACCTGGTGGCCGGGACCGAGGAGGTCCTGGAGGGCGTGGACGGCATCGTGGTCCCGGGCGGATTCGGGTGGCGAGGGATCGAGGGGAAGCTGGAGGCCATCCGGTACGCCCGCGAGCGGAAGGTCCCGTATCTGGGGCTGTGCCTGGGGCTGCAGACCGCCGTGATCGAGTTCGCCCGCAACGTGTGCGGGCTCGAGGGGGCCAACTCGAGCGAGTTCGACCCCACCACTCCGCACCCCGTGATCGACCTGCTCCCCGAGCAGCACGGCGTCATCGACATGGGCGCGACGATGCGGTTGGGGGCCCAGCCCTGCCATCTGGTGAGCGGGACCCGCACCCAGCGGGCGTACGGCGAGGACGTGGTCATGGAGCGGCACCGCCACCGCTACGAGGTCAACCCGGAGTACCACCGGGTCCTCTCGGAGCACGGGCTGGTGTTCTCCGGGTGGTCGCCGAACCGCCTGCTGGTGGAGACCATCGAGCTGGCGGACCACCCGTTCTTCGTGGCCGGGCAGTTCCACCCCGAGCTCCGGTCCCGGCCCACCCGCCCCCACCCGCTGTTCCGGGACTTCGTGGGCGCGGCGCTGGTCCGCCGGGAGTCCGGCGAGCGCCAGACCGTGGTCATTCCCGGGTAGCGCCGGGTGCCGCCGGAATCCGATCCACGTTCCTCCGGGCGCCGCGAGGTGTTTCGGGGACGGTTGCTGTCGGTCGAGGTGTGGGAGGGGCGGCACCGGGAGGTGGTCCACCATCCGGGGGCCTGCGCCGCGGTGGCCGTGCGCGGCGGCGACGTCCTGCTGGTCCGGCAGTTCCGGGACGCCGTGGGGGAGCATCTGCTGGAGATCCCGGCCGGCGTCCGGGACGTGGACGGCGAAGACTCGGCCGACTGCGCGGCCCGCGAGATCCTGGAGGAGACGGGCCACCGGGTGAAGGGCATCGAGCCGCTCGGATGGATCTACCCCTCGCCGGGGTTCTCCGACGAGGTCATCGAGCTGTTCCTGGCGAACGTCGAACCGGCCGGGGACCACGAGGACGAGATCGAGGTCGTCCGGATGCCGCTGGCCCAGGCCGTCGCCGCGGTCCGGGACGGCCGCATCCGCGATGCGAAGAGCGCGGTGGCCCTCATGCTCGCGTCCGCCCGGCACGGCGTCGAATAGGGTTGTCGCGTTGCGTACCGGATCACCGGCGACGGCCCGTTTGCTCGCCGTGAAGCCCGAGTCCGCCGTCTGAACGGGGCCGCGGAGATCGCACCCCGTGACGCTGCGGTCGAGTACGCTCAGGGCCGCCGGAGGGAAGGAGGGCTGCGTGATCGTCGGGGTCCCGAAAGAGGTCAAGGACAACGAGTACCGCGTCGCGCTGACCCCCGAGGGGGCGCGTGAGCTGACCGCCGCGGGCCACCAGGTGCTGGTCCAGGAGGGTGCGGGCGAGGGCTCGTCGCTGCACGGGGACCGGTACAAGCGGGCCGGTGCGGAGTTCGTGGGCTCGGCCGAGGACGTGTGGCGCCAGGCCGACATGATCCTCAAGGTCAAGGAGCCCGTCCCGTCGGAGTACGAGCTCATGCGGGAGGAGCAGATCCTGTTCACCTACCTCCACCTCGCCGCCTCGAACGAGCTCACCCAGGAGCTGCTCCAGCGCAGCGTGAAGGCCGTGGCTTACGAGACGGTGGAGGACCGCCAGGGCAGGCTCCCGCTGCTGGCTCCCATGAGCGAGGTGGCCGGGCGGATGGCTCCCCACGTCGGGGCCCGCCTCCAGGAGAAGGAGTACGGGGGGCGGGGGGTGCTGATGGGCGGCGTGTCCGGCGTGCGCCCGGCCAAGGTCCTGGTCCTCGGCGCGGGGATGGCTGGGGCGAACGCCGCGTGGATCGCCGCGGGCATGGAGGCCGAGGTCATCGTGGTGGACAAGAACCTCGACAAGCTCCGATTCATCGACCAGATCCACAAGGGCCGGATCATCACGCTGATGTCTGACCGGCTGACCCTGGAGCAGCGGGTCCGTGAGTGCGACATCCTCATCGGCTCGGTGCTGGTGCCGGGGGCCAGGGCTCCCAACCTCGTCACCGAGGAGATGGTGGCGTCGATGCGGCCGGGGTCCGTGATCATCGACATCGCCATCGACCAGGGGGGGTGCGTGGAGACCTCTCACATGACCACGCACTCCGATCCCACCTACGTGGTCCACGACGTTGTGCACTACGCGGTGGGGAACATGCCCGGTGCCGTGCCGAACACCTCCACGTACGCGCTGACCAACGTGACGCTGCCGTTCGCGCTGGAGATCGCCAACCGGGGCCTGGAGGACACCGTCCGCCGGGATCCCATGCTGGCCCGCGGGGTCAACGCCTATGGTGGGCAGCTCACGAACGACGGCGTGGCGGAGGCGCACGGCCTGGAAGCGGTGGAGCTGGCCGCGCTGGTGGACGGCGCTGCCACCTAGTCTGAAACGGACTACCGAGACCGACATGTCGGGATCTCCGCTCCGCGCCCAGATCGAGCGGTTCCTCGACCACCTCACGGTGGAGCGGGGACTGTCCTCGAACACGCTCGCGGCGTACCGGCGCGACCTGGCCCGGTACGGGTCGTTCCTCCGGGAGCGGGGGATCGACGACGGCGCGCTCGCCGACGAGGCCTCGGTGTCGGCGTTCGTGGCCTGGCTGTCGGCGGCCCGGCACACGGGGGGCGGGCGGGGCGGCGATGGCGAACCCCGACCCTATCGCACGTCGTCGGTGGCGAGAGCCCTGGCCGCCGTGCGATCGTTCCACCGGTTCCTGGTGGCGGAGGGGGAGGCCGAACGTGACCCCGGGTCGGGCGCCGTCCGGCCCCGGGTGCCGAGGGCGCTGCCCCGGCCGCTGTCGGTGGACGAGGTGACGAGGATCCTGGAGGCGCCCGCCGGGCAGGAGCCGGGGCCCCTCCGGGACCGGGCCATCCTGGAGACGATGTACGGGGCCGGCCTCCGGGTATCGGAGGCGGTGGGGCTCGACGTGGACGACGTGGACCTCGACGAGGGGAGCGTGCGGGTGCTGGGCAAGGGGTCGAAGGAACGGCTGGTGCCGCTGGGCCGTCCGGCGCGGGAGGCCGTCGCCGCGTACCTCACCGCCGGGCGGCCGTCGCTGGCCTCGGCCCGGAGCCGGGGGGCCCTGTTCCTGAACGCCCGGGGGGGCCGCCTGACCCGTCAGGGCTGCGCCCGGGTCCTGAGGGTGGCCGCCGCGCGCGCCGCCGTTCGGAAGCGGGTCACACCCCACACGCTCCGCCATTCCTTCGCCACCCACCTGCTGGAGGGCGGCGCCGACGTCCGGGTGGTCCAGGAGCTGCTGGGCCACGCCAGCGTGGCCACCACGCAGATCTACACGCTGGTCACCGAGCAGCACCTCCGCGAGGTGTACTTCACGGCCCATCCCCGGGCCCGGAAGCCCCCCGCGGCGGCGGGAGCCCGGCCGTGAGCGAGAGCCTCGACCTGGGGTCGCTGCGGTCCGCCCTGGAGGACCACCGTGACCGGCTCCGCCGCGAGATCGCCGGGGAGGGATTCGACCCCGACTCCGAGGACTTCAACGCCGAGCTGGAGCGGGGGTTCGCCGACGGAGGGCTGGCCGCCGCCGACCGGGGCCAGCGCATCACGCTGGTCCGGGAGCTCCGGGCAAGCCTCCGGGACGTGGAGCGGGCCCTGGCGAAGATGGACGGCGGGACCTACGGCACGTGCGAACGGTGCGGCCGGCCCATCGGCGCCGACCGCCTAGAGGCCCTCCCGTGGGCCCGCCTGTGCATCTCGTGCAAGCAGCAGGTGCGCGGATGACACCTCCGCCGACCCGGCCGGATGGGGACCGCGCTGATGCGTCTCTTTGAGTTCGTGGACGAGTACTCGCTGGAGTGGAGCCCCGAGTGAGCGAGCCCACGGTGCCGCGGGTGCTCGTGTTGGTGTGCGACTCGTTCGGGGTGGGGCACGCGCCGGATGCCGCGGAATTCGGCGACGAGGGGTCGGACACGCTGGGGAACTGCTCCCGGGCGGTGGGCGGTCTCGACGCGCCGAACCTCGGCGGGCTGGGGCTCGGGTTCCTCACCGACATCGAGGGCGTCCCGCCGCGGGCCGAGTCCAGAACCGGGCACGGCCGGCTCACCGAGCGCTCCGCGGGGAAGGACACCACCACGGGGCACTGGGAGATGATGGGCATCATCCTGGACCGGCCGTTCCCCCTGTACCCGGAGGGGTTCCCCGAGGAGGTCATCCGCCCGTTCGAGGAGGCCATCGGGCGCGAGGTCCTGGGGAACCGCGCGGCGTCGGGGACCGAGATCATCAAGGACCTCGGCGAGGAGCACCTGGCCACCGGCCGGCCCATCGTCTACACCAGCGGCGACTCCGTGTTCCAGGTGGCCACGCACGTGGGCGTGGTCCCCCTGGAGCAGCTGTACGAGTGGTGCCGGACGGCTCGCGGGATCCTGGACGGGGAGCACCGCGTGGGGCGGGTCATCGCCCGGCCCTTCGACGGCGAGCCGGGGTCGTTCTGGCGGCGACCGGAGCGGCGCGACTTCTCCGTGCCCCCGCCGGGACCGACCGTGCTGGACTTCTGTGTCCAGGCCGCGGTCCCCGTGTACGGCGTCGGGAAGATCCAGGACATCTTCGCCGGACAGGGGCTGTCGGAGGCCTCGTACTCGGACTCGAACGACCACGGCGTGGACCTCACGCTCGAATACCTCAGGCGGCTAGGGCCGGGGCTGGTGTTCACGAACCTGGTGGACTTCGACTCGAAGTACGGGCACCGGAACGACCCCCCCGGATACGCGAAGTGCGTGGCCGCGCTGGACCGGCGGCTCCCGGAGCTCATCGGGGCCCTGGAGGGGGGCGTGATGCTCCTGACGGGGGACCACGGATGCGATCCAACCATCGTCCCGTCGACCGACCACACCCGGGAGAACACCCCCCTTCTGGTGGCGGGGACGCCCGGCGGCCCGGTCGATCTGGGGGTGAGGTCGACATTCGGCGACCTGGGGGCCACGGTGGCGGAGCTCCTCGGAGTCGAGACCTCGGGCCTGGCCGGAGACTCGTTCGCCTCCGAGATCGGATTCTGACACGGGTGGTGGGCTGACCCTGAAGTGGAGGTCGATGTGGAGAACGGGCTGAGCATGGGGCGAGGGTGCGGATGAGCGTGGGCGATCCCCGCGACGTGGTGGCCCTCAAGCGGGACGGCAAGGCCGTCCCTGAGGTGGAGCTTCGGGCCTTCGTCCTGGCCTACGGCCGGGGCGAGGTCGGCGACGACCTCGCGGCGGCGTTCCTCATGGCGGCTTACATTCGGGGACTCTCCGCGGGGGAGACCCTGGCCCTGACCCGGGCCATGGTGGACTCCGGCGGAACCATGACGCTGGAAGGCATCTCCCGCCCGACCGTGGACAAGCACTCGACAGGGGGAGTGGCCGACGGGGTGACCCTGGTGTTCGCTCCGGTGGCCGCGGCCATGGGCCTGGCCGTGGCCAAGCTGTCCGGCCGGGGGCTGGGGCACACGGGCGGGACGCTGGACAAGCTCGAGTCGATCCCGGGCCTGCGCACGGACCTGACGCCGGAGGACATGCGACGCCAGGTGGAGGACGTGGGGTGCGCGGTGGCCGCCCAGAGCCCGGACCTGGTGCCGGCCGACGGGGCCCTGTACGCGCTCCGCGACGCCACGGCAACCGTGGCCTCCATCCCCCTGATCGCCGCCAGTGTGATGTCGAAGAAGCTCTGCGTCGGGACGGACCTCATCCTGCTCGACGTGAAGGCGGGGAGCGGGGCGTTCATGAAGACCCCCCGGGACGCGGGCGAATTGGCCCGGGCCTGCACGGATCTCGCCGCGGGGTGGGGACGCCGGGCCCGGGTGGCGGTGACCGACATGTCCCAGCCCCTGGGGGAGGCCGTGGGGAACGCGCTCGACGTGGCCGAGGCCGTGGACGTGCTCTCGGGGGGCGGCCAGGGTCGCCTCCGGGAGCTGACCCTGCAGTTCGCCCAGCAGGCCGGAGAGGCGCTGCTGGGGATGGACGCCAACGAGGCCCGCGCCTCCGCTGAGGATGCGATCTCGAGCGGGCGGGCCCGGAAGACGTTCGCCCGGATGATCGAGGCCCAGGGCGGCGACCCCCGGGTTACGGACGAGCCGTGGTCGGTGCTCCCGCGCGCCCCTGTGGTGACACCCCTCGTGTCCGACCGCAGCGGCGTGCTGGCGAGGATCGACGCCGAGGAGATCGGGCGGGCCGCCGTGGACCTCGGGGCCGGCCGGAAGCGCAAGGGGGACCCCATCGACCCCTCCACCGGGATCGTGTTCCGGGCCCGCATCGGGGACCGGCTGGACCTCGGCGCCGAGATCGGCGAGGTCCACGCGCGGGACGAGGACGCCGGGCGGGCCGCCGCCCGCCGGGTGCTGGACACGCTCACGGTCGGCGACGACGCCGTCGAGCCCCCGCCGCTCGTGTTCGGCTGGACCGACTCCGGCCCTCCGGAGGGCGCACCGTGATCGCTGCGGTCACGGCGGCGCAGGCGAAGTTCGCGCTCTACCTCCTGGTCGGGCTGGCGATCGGCCTCACGGCACGGGAGTACCTCCGGGCGCTGGTGGCGGTCCGCCTCGGAGACATGACCCCTCGGCTGTACGGCCGGCTGACCGTCCGCCCCAAGCCCCATTTCGACCCGTTCGGGACCGGGATCCTTCCGGGATTCCTGCTGGTCCTGCGCGCCGCCGGCCTCGGCATCCCGGTGTTCGGCTACGCGAAGCCGATGCCGATGACCCCCCGCAACTTCCGCAATGCCACCCGCGACGTGGTCCTGATCTCCCTGGCCGGCCCGGTCACGAACCTCGCGATCGCCATCGTGGCGGGGGTCGGCCTCCGGCTGGTCGGCCTGGGGGGCGGGCAGCTGTTCTTGCTCCTCGCGGCGATCCTCGAGGTGAACATCGTCCTGTGCGTGTTCCACCTCATGCCGATCCCGGGGCTGGACTCGTCGCGCATCCTGGCGAGGTTCCTACCCCCCCGGGCCCGGGAGGTCTACACGAACCTCGAGCAGTACCTGCCGCTGTTCATGATCCTCATCTACTTCATCATCGGCGCCCCGGTGCTGGTGTTCGTCCGGTTCCTGGGCAACGCCCTGTGCGGCGGGATCGTGGGCGGCGACTGCCTGCGCTAGACAGTTCCTGAACGACCCGTCTCGTTCCTGCTGGTGACGGTCGTGCTGTTCCTGGTGGTCAAGGCGTACAACCGGATGAAGCGCCCGGAGAGCCCGGCGCCGGTGCGGGAATGCCCGTTCTGCCGGACGGCCATCCCCGACGCCGCCACCCGGTGCCCGGCCTGCACCAGCGAGCTGACCAACGCGCCGTCCTCGTAGCGGGCCGAGGCCGCCGCCGGGCCGGTTCCAGGGATCCCGGACCTCCGGCGCTATGATCGCGCCGTGACCGAGGACCGCGCGGGCGTGGGGGAGTTCGCGGTCGAGCTGCCGGTGTTCACGGGGCCGTTCCGCGTGCTCGCCGAGCTGTTGCTGGAGCACAGGATGGACGTGTGTGACGTGCCGGTGGCCCGGGTCACCGACCGCTTCCTGGCCCACGCGGCCGACGCCGAGGCGTGGAACCTGGAGGAGGCCACGTGGTTCCTGGCCGTGGCGGCGGTGCTGCTGGAGCTGAAGGTCGGGCGGCTCATGCCGAAGGCGGACGAGCCCACGGAGGAGGACCTCCTGGGAGGGTCGCCGGACCTGGCGTACGCCCGGAGCCTGGAGCTCGCGGCGTTCCGGCGGGTCGCCGTGGACGTGGCCCGGCGCCTGGAGGAGGGGTCGCGGTACTTCCCCCGGGAGGCCGGCCCGCCGGAGGAGTTCGCCCATCTCTACCCGGACCTCATGGAGCGGGTCACGCCGGACCTGCTGGCGGCCACGGCGGCCGGCTTGCTCCGGCCCCCTCCGGTCGTGGACCTCTCGCACGTCGCGCCGATCCGGGTCACGGTGGCCGAGGCGGTGGCGGCGGTGCGGGAACAGCTCGACTCGATGCGAACGGCTCGGTTCCGGGAGCTGGTGGCCGACTGCGAGGAACGGATCGACGTCGTGGTTCGCTTCCTGGCGCTGCTCGAGATGTACCGGGAGGGCCAGGTGGACCTGTCCCAGGCCGGGACGTTCGGTGAGATCGAGGTCCGGCTGACCGCCGGGGCCGCGTGAGGAGGCAGCGGTGTTTGACGGCGAGGGTGTGACGGAATGACCGAGAACGGCGGCGTCGATCGCTTGATGGACGGCGAGCGGGTGCGGCAGGCCGTGGAGGCGTTGCTGTTCGTGGCCGACGAGCCACTGTCGTCCGGCTCGCTGGCCCAAGCCGTCGAGGTGGACCGGCGGACGGTCGAGGCCGCCCTCGAGGAGCTGGCGCGATCGTACGAGGAGCGCGGAGCGGGGATCATCCTGCGGAACGTGGCCGGGGGGTGGCGGCTGGCCACGAACCCGGAGGCGGCCCCGGCGGTCGAGCAGTTCGTGCTGTCCTCTCGGCACACCCGGCTGACGAAGGCGGCGCTGGAGACCCTGGCCATCGTGGCCTACAAGCAGCCCGTGACCCGGCATCAGGTCTCGGCCATCCGCGGCGCGAACTCCGACGGGGTCCTCCGGGCCCTGGCCGACCGGGGCCTGGTGGCGGAGGTCGGGCGGGACGAGGGCCCCGGCCGGCCGGTGCTGTACGGCACCACGCCGGAGTTCCTGGAACGGCTGGGGCTGCCGTCGCTCTCGGCGCTGCCCCCGCTGGCCCCGCTGCTGGGCGCGGCCGAGGAGGAAGCGTCGTAGCCGATCGGGAGGGCGCCGCCGGCGAGGAGCGGCTGCAGCGGGCCCTGGCCCGGGCCGGCGTCGCGTCCCGGCGGGCCGCCGAGGACCTCATCCGGGAGGGCCGGGTCACGGTGAACGGCCGCGAGGCCACCCTCGGCGATCGCGTGGACCCCACCCTCGACGTGGTGGAGGTGGACGGCCACCGCGTGCCGCTCGATCCGGCGCTCCGCACCTTCGCGTTCCACAAGCCCGCGGGCGTGGTGACCACGGTTCGCGATCCGGAGGGGCGGCCCGACCTGACGGCGTTCCTGCCGAAGGACGTACCCGGGATCGTCCCGGTGGGGCGCCTGGACCGCGACACCGAGGGGCTCCTGCTGCTGACGAACGACGGCGAGCTGGCGAACCGGGTCATGCACCCGCGGCACGGGGTGGAGAAGGAGTACCTGGCCGGCGTGGAGGGGGCGCCGGCCCGGCGGCACATCGCGCAGCTCCTCCGCGGCGTGGAGCTCGATGACGGCCCGGCCAGGGCGGTGGCCGCGCGGGTCTCGGGCCGGAGCGGGGACCGGGGGGCGGTGACGGTGGTGATGGGGGAGGGCCGCAAACGCGAGGTCCGGCGGCTGCTGGACGCCGTGGGGCTCCCGGTGCGCCGCCTGGTTCGGGTCCGGGTGGGCCCGATCCGGCTGGGCAAGCTGGGCCCCGGCGAGATCCGCGAGCTGGAGCCGGGCGAGGTCCGGGACCTCTTCGCCGCCACCGGCCCGTGACGCCACCGGCCCGTGACACTGCCGTTTCCGCCACCCTCGGCCCGTGACCCGCGATGCCGTGCCGCCGGGACCCCCGGCCGGCGCGATAGCCTGATCGGCCAATGACCGGCCCTCCGGATGGCGCTTCCGAACCTCTTGGCCACGCTGACGCGGCCGTGACCGACCCCGGGCAGACGGTGATGGTCCGGGCGGCCCGGGGCGCGATCACCGTCGACCGGGACGAGCGGGGCGCGGTGCTCGACGCCACCGAGCGGCTCCTCCGGACCCTCCTGGAGCGCAACGAGATCGAGCCGGACGACGTCGTGAGCATCCTGTTCACGGCGACCGACGACCTCCGGTCGGTGTTCCCGGCGGAGGCCGCCCGCCGCATCGGGCTGTCCGCAGTCCCGCTGATATGCGCGCGGGAGCTCGACGTCGAGGGGGCCCTGCCCGCGTGCATCCGCGTGCTGATGCACTTCCACACGGCCCGCCGGGCTGAGGGTGTGGCCCACGTGTACCTCGAGGGCGCGCGGGGTCTTCGCGATGACCTTACCTGACCCGGGCCCGCCTCCGGCGGAAGCCCCCTCCTCGATCTCCGTGATCGGAACCGGGCTCATCGGGACCTCGATCGCCCTGGCCGGATCCGGCGCCGGGATGCGGGTGTCCGGATGGGATCCGGACGGCGCGACCCTCGAGCGCTCCGCCGAGCTCTCCGGACTCACGCCGGCGGGGTCGGTGGAGGATGCCCTGCGGGACACCGGCGTGGCCTTCGTGTGCGCGCCGGTCCCCGCCCTGGCCGCCCAGGTGCTCCGGTGCCTGGCCGCGCCGGGCCCAGTGGCCGTCACCGACGCCGGGAGCGTGAAGGGCCCAGTGTGCGACGCGGTGGGGGAGCGGGGCGGTGATCTGGCGGCCCGGTTCGTAGGCGGGCACCCGATGGCCGGATCCGAGCGGTCGGGGCCGAACGGTGCGGCGGCGACCCTGCTCGATGACGCCCCGTGGGTCCTGACCCCGGTGCCGGCCACGTCGCCGGCGGCGCTGGCCGCCGTCCGGGCCTCCGTCTCCGCGTTCGGCGCCCGGCCGGTGGAGATGGACGCCGAGCGACACGACCGAGTGATGGCGGTGATCAGCCACCTTCCCCAGGTGGTGTCGTCGGCCCTCATGGCGTTCGCCGCGAACGAGGAGCCCCTGGAGCCCGACGTGCTGACCCTGGCCGCCGGGGGGTTCCGCGACCTCACCCGGCTGGCTGCGTCGAACCCGTCGCTGTGGGAGGCCATCCTCCGGGCGAACGCCCCGGCGGTGGCCCGGGAGCTGGACAGGTTCGCCTCCGCGCTGGGGTCCGTCCGGGACATGCTGCTCGCCGACGACAGCGTGGCCATCCGGGAGCTCCTCGAGGACGGCCGCCGGGCCCGCCTGGGGCTAGCCGCGAAGCCGCAGGTCCGGGCGGGGGTGGCCGTCCTCCAGGTCCCCATCCCCGACCGGCCGGGAGTCCTGGCCCGGCTCACCGGCGCCATGGGGGCCCGCGAGGTGAACATCGAGGACCTCCAGATCGTGCACTCGCCCGAGGGGGGCCGGGGGAGCGTCCACCTGACGGTGGCCGCCGGGGCCGCCGAGGAGGCCGTCGCCGTGCTCGAGGACGCCGGGTTCAGGGCCCTCCGGCTGGCCTGAGGCGGCGGCGAATGCGCGTTCGGGTGACGCCGGGGAGCCGTGTGGCGGGGGAGCTGGTGGTTCCCGGGGACAAGTCGATCGCCCACCGGTGGCTGGTGTTCGCCCTGTTGGGGGAGGGTCCGAGCGCACTGGCCAACCTCCCGGCCGGCCTCGATGTGCTCTCGACGGCCCGGGCCGTGACGGTCCTTTCGGGCGACGCTCAACCTCAACTGCAGGGTTGGATCGCATCCACAGGCGGGGTGGGATGGGGAGAGGGTGGGGTCGAGGGTAGCCTCGACCGGGGCTCGGGGTCGGGCTCGCCGGAGCCGGTCGAGGTGCGGGGACGCCCCCGCGACCGTCTCCGTGCACCGGAGGGGCCGCTCGATTGCGGCAACTCCGGGACCACCCTGCGCCTGCTGGCGGGCGTCCTGGCCGGATCCACGATCCGGGCGGTGCTGGCGGGCGACGAGAGCCTGTCCCGGCGGCCCATGGAACGCGTGGCGGAACCGCTCCGCCTGATGGGAGCCGAGGTCGCCACGACGGGGGGCAGGCCGCCGGTGGAGGTCCGGGGGGCGCCCCTGTCGGGGATCCGCTACCGGATGCCGGTCCCCAGCGCCCAGGTCAAGGGGGCAGTCCTGCTGGCGGGGCTGGCCGCGGAGGGGGAGACCTCGGTGGTCGAGCCCGGACCGTCGCGAGACCACACCGAGCGCATGGTGGGGGCGCTGGGGGGCCCGGTCCGCGCCGAACCGGGCGAGGTGTGGGTGTCGGCCTTCGACCCACCGGCCTTCGAGGGGATCGTCCCCGGCGACGTCTCGTCCGCGGCGTTTCCGGCGGGGGCCGCGGTGCTCACCGGCGGCCGGGTGGCGGTGGCGGATGTGGGCCTGAACCCCACGCGGACCCGGTTCCTCGACGTCCTGACGCGCATGGGGGCTCGGGTGGACCGGCGGCCGAGCGGCCAGGTGGTGGGCGAGCCGGTCGGGGAGATCACGGTCGCGGCGGGGCCCGGGCTGCGGGGGACGGTGATCGGAGCCGCGGAGCTGCCCGAGGTGGTCGACGAGGTCCCCCTGCTCGCGGTGGTGGCGATGCACGCGGAGGGCGAATCGAGGTTCGAGGGCGCCGCCGAGCTCAGGGTCAAGGAGAGCGACCGCCTGGCCGGGGTCGCCTCGCTGATCCGGGGCCTGGGCGGCGAGGCCGCCGTGGAGGGGGACCACCTGGTGGTGGCCGGAGGCGGCCCGGCCGCGGTCCCTCCCGGCCACGCTCTCGTCGGCGGGTCCGACCACCGCATGGCCATGGCCGCCGTGGTGGGAGCGCTCGCCGCCCCGGGGCCGATCGAGATCGAGGGCCTCGAGGCGGCCGCGGTCTCGTTCCCGGCCTTCATCCCGGCGATGCGGGCCCTCGGCGCGCGGGTGGAGGTGGTCGGATGACGGTGCGCGTGGCCATCGACGGGCCGGCGGGTTCCGGCAAGAGCACCCTGGCCCGGGGGCTGGCCCGGGAGCTGGGACAGCCGTACGTGAACACCGGGCTGATGTACCGGGCCCTGACCCGGATGGCCCTGCACCTCGGCGCCGACCTCCGCGACGGGCCGGCGCTGGCCGGCCTGGTCCGCTCGATGGACGTCGAGCTGGACAGGACCATGGCGCCCCCGGAGATCGCCATCGACGGGAGACGGCCGGGCGACGAGCTGACCACCCCGGAGGTCGAGGCCAGCGTCTCGGTGGTGGCCTCCCACCCGGAGGTCCGGGAGGTCATGGTGGAGCGCCAGCGCAGCCTGGGCCAGGGCGGCGCTGTCATGGAGGGACGCGATATCGGCCGGGTGGTCATGCCCGACGCCACCGTCAAGATGTTCCTGGACGCGAGGCCGGACGAGCGGGCCGGCCGGCGGACCGAGGAGCGTGGCGCCTCCGGGTCCCTGGCCGAGGCCCTGGCCCGCCGGGACGAGCTGGACGCCCGGACCAACCCGTTCGTCCCGGCCCCCGACGCCGTCCGCCTGGACACCTCGGGCAAGTCCGTGGAGGAGGTCCTGGCCGAGGCCCTGGCCATCGTTCGGGACCGGGCGCAGAGGACCTCGTAGCGGCGCCTCCCCGGGCGGATCGCCGCCCCCCTCCCGGCTGGGTCCGTAGCATGGGGCTCGCCATGACCTCCTCCCAACCCGTCGTCGCGCTCGTGGGGCGCCAGAACGTCGGCAAGTCGACGCTGGTGAACCGGCTGTTCGGGCGGCGCGAGGCAATCGCGCACGAACAACCGGGCGTCACCCGCGACCGCATCGAGATCCCCGTGGAGTGGCGGGGCAGGACCTTCACCGCCGTAGACACCGGCGGGTACGTCACCGGCGCCTCGGGCATCGAGGCCCTGGTGGCCGAGCAGGCCGGGCGGGCCGCGGCGTCGGCGGACCTGGTGCTGTTCGTGGTGGACGCGCAGACCGGTGTGCAGGAGGAGGACGCCCGGCTGGCCCGGCGGCTCCAGCGGTCCGAGGTTCCCGTGCTGGTGGTGGTGAACAAGGTGGACACCGACCAGCAGGAAGCCGACGTGACGCCGTTCTACTCCCTGGGATTGGGGGAGCCCGTTGAGGTGTCGGCCCTGCACGGCCGGTCCTCGGGAGACCTCCTGGACCGCATCCTCGACCTCCTGCCGGAGCCGAGCGAGGCCGAACCTGAGGTCGAGGGTGAGCCCAGCTTCGCCCTGGTGGGAAGGCCGAACGTGGGGAAGTCCTTGCTGTTCAACCGCCTGGTGGGGGAGGAGCGCGCGGTCGTGTACGAGCAGGCCGGCACCACCAGGGACGCCGTGGACGCGGTGGTCCGGTGGCCGGAGGGGCCGGTCCGGTTCGTGGACACCGCGGGCCTCCGGCGCGCCGGGCGGATGCAGGGGATCGACTACTACAGCTTGGTCCGGGCGGCCCGGGCCATCGACCGGGCCCACGTCGGGGTGCTGGTCGTCGACGCCGCCGACGGCCTGACCACCGACGACAAGCACGTCGCGGCGCGGGTCGTCGAGTCCGGACGGGCGCTGGCCGTGGTGGCGAACAAGTGGGATCTCGTCCCCAGCGAGGAGAAGGAACCGCTGCTCCAGGACCTCGCCGAGGCCCTCACGCCGTTCGCGTCCCCTCCGCTGCTCCGGGTCTCCGCGCTCACCGGTCAGGGGGTGTCCCGGCTCCCGCAGGCCCTGCTCCTCCAGCACGGCCGATGGACCAGGCGCGTGCCGACGTCGGAGGTCAACCGGGTGCTGGAGCGGGCCCAGGATGAACGCCCGCCGCCGCGCGGCATCACCCGCTTCCGGTACGGCACCCAGGTCTCGTCGGGCCCGCCGTCGTTCGTCCTGTTCGGCGGCCTTCCCCCCGAGGCCACCTACCGTCGCTTCCTGGAGAACCGCATCCGCCGAGCCTTCGATCTCCCAGGCATCCCGCTCCGCATCCGCTTCCGCGCCCGCAAGGGGGCGAGGCTCGCCCGGCCCACCCGCCGGTAGAATCGTTCGCACGGGCCGTGGCGCAGCTTGGTTAGCGCGTCTGACTGGGGGTCAGAAGGTCGCCGGTTCGAATCCGGCCGGCCCGACGGTGAACGCGCTGCTCAGAGGCACCGTGGGGTCTACGGCTCCAGCTCCCGGGTCCTCGAGTGCAACCCATCTGCAATCATCGGTCCCCTAGGTGGACGAGCAGAAAGTCGATTTCGGCCGATGAACGAGCCTAAAGGCGCTGGTCAGAGGGGTTGTGCCTTGAGTCATTTCCGCGAAGACCCCACTTTCTGCCGACCCACCTAGTACCCCCTCTTCCGGCGGCCAAGGGGTCCGCCGGCCAAATCCTCGGCAAGCGCCGACTCCACCTCCTTCGGGTTCGACCAGGCCACCCGCCCGTCACGAACGGCGGCGGCGATCTGGGCCGCGGTGAGCTCCCCACGCTTGTACTGAGCCTCGAGCTCGCTAGCCGGGATCCGGGCCGCCCCGGACGGCTGTCCTCCGACCGTGGGGGGTCCCATCGACGGACCCGGGACAGGCTGAGGAGCCTGCTGCAGCATCTCCTCGAGCCGGTCCATTCGCTCTCCGATAGCCGACGCTTCCTTGAGCTGGCGCTTGAGTGACTTGTTCCGCGCACGGAGCCCGCGGATGACGTTGTTGCTCCTCTCGCTGGCGGCCGTCGCTTCGTCCGCCTCCCAGTCGTCGTCGTCGTCGTCAAGGCTGTCGATCAGTTCGTCGACGTCGTCGTTCATCTTCATTCCCTTCTCTCCAGTCAAACCGGGTCGTTGAGACAGGCCTTCACGAATCCTCTCCTGCTACCTCCTTTCCGGTCGCGGGGTGCACGATGACGGTCACCAACTGCAGAGCCCGGGTGTGGCTGCAACGGGTCAGGGCGGGGCAGGTACACGACCATGCGCCGGCCGAGTGCTCGACCGAGTAGACCTCGCCCGAGTCGCCCCGGACCGACGCCCGGATCTCGCGGCCGAGGCGGTGCTCGACATCGAGACGGCCTTCCACTAGGAGCCGGCGGGCCTTGGTATCAGCGTTCTCACGCCCCCGCGGCACTGTCCGTGCCCGCGAGAGGCACGGCGTCCAATGGCCGGCGGCTGTTCCTGCGGACCAGGTCGTTGCGTCGGCAACGCCGGATGCCGTCACTTGCCCGCTCCCCGCCGTTCCTCGTCGTCCATGTCCGCGGCCACGAGGTGCACCGCTCGAGCAGTCCAGCGCTCGCCCCAGCCCGGATCCACGGCATCGACCGCGTCGAACAACCGGAAGGTGAATCGGGCCCACCCCTCGGCCGATTGGTAGTCGCCGGCGGCCGCCGCATCGGCGAAGCCCTGCCATCCCACATCGAGAGCATCGAGAGCGAGCTGGATGCCTGCTGTCACGCGGCATCACCGGCCTCACCCATCGCGACCCTGACGGCGTAGCCCGTCCACCGGGCGAAGCCGGGCGGAGGCTGGTATCCGCCGGAGTTGAGCAACCCGGCAGTCGCATGATCCGCTCGGCCGGCGGCCCTCTGCTGTCGGATCACGTCGAGCGGGTCGGGTGGGAGGACCTCGGCGGCGAACTCGCGGACGATGGCCGCGACGACCTGGCCGACGGCGACAGCATCGTCAGCGTCGTCGGGGTGGCCCGGCCCGGGCCCGTCCAGAGGTGCAACAGCCGCAACGGGTGCAACGTCGCTGGTAGGCGCCACCTGCGGTGTTGTACCTGTTTCACCTGTTGCGGCTCCAGACGGGTCCGCAAGATGCCGGGCCCAGGTATCGGTGAAGTCGGCCCGCTCGTAGCCGCGAGGAGTCTTGCCGTCGATGCGGACCGTCTTGGACTTCACGCCGAACGGCGCGAGTAGCCGGCGAAGTCTCTGGGCGGGGGCCTGGACGTGGCCACGGTCGAGGTCGTCGCCCCACCAGCCGGCCCACGGTCCATCATCCCGTTGCACGAGGACTCGCAACAGGTCAGCCGTCGCCATCCGGTCGGTTTCGCCGAACGCCTCGCGGACGTGGGCCAGGGCTAGCAGGTTGGCCGACTCGTCGGCGATGTCGGCGGCCCGGCTGTGGAGTTCGACAGCCGCGGCCCAAGCCCGGGTCGGCCAGTCCGCGCCGGCCATGTTCGCGATGGCGAGCAACGGCTCCCAGGCGTCCTGCGCCCGGTCGTTCAGTTCGGCCGGGATCTCCGGGCGGGCAGCGCGGAGTTCCTCGGTCGCGAAGCCGGCCCACGTCCCGAGTCCCCCCCGAATCGGAGCCGCCTGCTCGAAGTCCCGCTCTCGGAAGCGCGCTACCTGCTCGGTGGCGAGCTTCGGGCGCATGCGGATGGGGATGGCCCTGTCCGCCACTGTGTCAGGCAAAGTGCCGATGCCGGCGAGGGCCTTGGGGGAGAAGGTCGAGAACGGCGCCACTTTGAGGTCCGCGCCCTTTCCCACAACGCGATACGCGGCCCCGCCTCGGCGACGAAAGCCGCTGTTGACGAGCCCGGCCAGCTCTTCGGCCCGCTCCTTGTTGCCGATGCGGTCGTACTCGTCCATCAACAGGGCCCTGCCGGGTGCCGCGTCCACCACCCGGTACAGGGCGGCGGGCGTCATGTTGGAGGTGAACAGCGACCGGCCGGTGCCGAGCAGGGCCTCGAGCACTTCGAGCAGTCGGGACTTGCCGCTCCGCTTGGTCGCGCTCGTCACGGCGAGATACGGCGTGGTGTCCGCGGCGTCGAATGCGTAGACGTGGGGGACCCAGAGGGCCACCGCAACGAGCTCAGCGCGGCCCATGACGACGTATTTCCGAACGAAGCTCTCGACCCCGGCCAGGAGCTCGGCGAGCGCGGGGGCCGAGACGTCACCGCCACCCATGAGCTCGTCGGCCAAGGCCACGGCGTCACGCATCGACGGCCTCCTCCCTCTGCATGGCCTCGTCCACAGATGCCCGGCGGAGATCGGTCCACCGTTCGAGTTCCTGTTCGCCCGGCAAAGGACGCCTGCACTCGGGGCAGCGGTCGAGCCCTCGGGCGGCCAGGGCCCGGCAAGCTCGCTCGACTGGATCGCCTGGGACCTCGGGGTAGTCCGACGGCCTCCGCATCCATTCCTCGCCGGTGAGCTCGGTCAGGAAGTCGCGGATCTCCTCCCAGACGGCGGTTTGGGCGGCCCACGGCCAATCCGAGGCCCGGGCCCTCTCGGCCAGCTCCACGATGGCCCGCAGCCGCTCATGGTTGGTGAGGTCCGGCCTCCGAACGGCCCCACGGGCGGCCCGGCGAAGGGCCCGGATCTCCTCGACCGGCTCGGTCATCGGCCTTCCCTCGGCGCGTCGATGCCCCCGTCCGCGAGCCAGCGCTCGAGTGCGGCAACCGGCACGACGATTCGACGCTCACTCACCCTGACTCCAAGTCGGCGAGCGATGTCGTAGGCGACCGCCCGGCTCACGCCGAGCTCGTGCTGGAGCGCCTTCGCGGAGAGGACGAGGCCAGTCATGCCGAAACCTCCGGCCCCGGAGACATCGCCCTGAGCGCTTCCGAGTAGGCGAGACGCAGCTTTCCCCGAGGCTCACGCTGTCCCGACTCGTACCGCGAAACACTGATGCGGTGGACGCCGAGGACGTCGGCCAGCTCTCCCTGCGACAGCCCGGCCGCCTCTCGGATCGACCGTCGAACCCGGGGAGGAGGCAGAACAGTCCGTCGATGTGCTGCCCTGGTCAGCGCTTCTTCGATCGTCGCCATGGTGCCCTGACGGTACTACCTCCCACCGCACCGCACCACAATGGAAAGAGGCGAATCGTGCACGCCTCCCACGGTCGGGCGCTGTCGAGGGAGGTCACCTTGCACAGTCTGGCACGTCTGTGGTACGTTGAGGTTGTGAACAAACGTCCACAGACCTGGAGCGAGCTCCGCAAGACCTACTGGGGTGAGGACTGTTGGCGCACCCTTGTTCCCCTGGGGCGGCGGTGGCAGGCGGAAATCGAGTTCGTCGTCAGGCATGGCCGGCCGGTCGTTGCGTCCCTCGCCATCTACGTCCCACTTCCTGCGGCCGGCTACCAACTCGCTCTGGCGGAGAAGGCGATGGAAGAGGCGATTGACGAGGCTGCCGGACCGATGGAGTGGGACGACCTGCAGCCGAAGGGGAAAGACGAAGCCGCGGCGAAGGAGAGGGTCCAAGCCGAGATGGGCGCCCGTGTTCCAAGTCAAGGACTAACCAGCAGCGACCTGCGAGGGCTGACGCTCAAATCAATCACACAGGAACTCGAGAAGGCCTGGGAACGACTGGCGCAACTGGATCCGGAGTGGGTCCGCAAGCGCCTCGGCAAGGAGGTCACGGACCGTACGGTCCGTGCGACCCGACAGCAAGGTAAGGCGCTGACGGACGCCGATCTCGCTGACTATGCCCTCGCCTATCTGGACGCGTCTGGGCGCCGGCCGCGGGACCCTCTTGTCGCGATGCTCGAGGAATACGAAGCCCAGGGCGTAGCCGGGCTGACGAGGGACATCCTCCGGGATCGGGTGCGCATCTGTCGCGATCGCGGCTGGCTTACCCGACCTGGGAAGAGGGGCAGCCCTGGCGGGAGGCCGGGACCGAAGTTGCGGGCCTGGCTCAGGAAACAGGAAGGGAGGAAGCAATGAGCGGCAGGGTGTGGAAGCGTGGGAACAGGTGGATGGCGATCCTCGAGCTCGGAAGGGACTCCGAGGGTAAACGGCGGACCCGCTGGAAGGCGTTCCCGACCAAGTCGTCGGCGAGGTCGTGGGTGGCCGAACAGGGAGAGCGCCTCAGGACCGCGACGTACATCCCCGACAGTCGTCAAACGCTCGGCAGCTTTCTCGCCGAGTGGCTGGACGCGATCTCCACGACGGTGCGGCCCGTCACGCTGGACAGCTACCGTCGCCTCATGAACACGCACGTCGTCCCCCGGATCGGCATGATCCCTTTGCAACAGCTGGGCGCCCCGCACTTGAACCGTCTCTACGCAGTCATGCTGACGAGCGGCAACACCCGGGGGTCCTCCGGGGGCGGTCTCTCACCGCGGACGGTGCGGTACGTCCATAGCATCGTTCACCGGGCGTTGCGGGACGCCGTTCGATGGAATCTGTTGGTGCGCAACGCGGCCGACCAGGCCGACCCGCCCCGGGCGCAGACCCCCGAAATGCGGTCGTGGGACGCTGAGCAACTCGGCGCATTCCTTAGCCACGTCGGATCCGACCGGCTCTTTCCCCTTTGGCTCGTTGCAGCGTCAACGGGCGCGCGACGCGGGGAGTTGCTGGCCCTGCGATGGAGCGACATGTCGTTCTCGCCGCCCCGCATGGAGATCAGCCGCACCCTCACCTCGATCGCCTACAGGCTCTCGTTCTCGGAGCCGAAGACGAAGCGTTCTCGCCGCTCGGTGCCTCTCGATGCTCAGACCGCCTCGGTGCTCCGGTCGTGGAAGGCCGTTCAGGCCGAAGAGAAGATGGCGCTCGGCGCCGCGTACTCCGACCAGGGGTTGGTCTTCGCGAACCCGATGGGCGAGCCGATCCACCCGGATCGCATGACGCAGATGTTCTCCGCCCACGTCCGCAAGGCCGGCCTACCGAGGATCTCTCTCCACGGCTTGCGGCACAGCCACGCCAGCATCCTGCTCCGCGCCGGCGTCCACCCGAAGGTCGTTCAGCAGCGACTCGGGCACTCCACGGTCGCGCTCACCCTCGACACGTACTCGCACCTGATCCCAGCGATGGAGGAGGAGGCCGCAGAACTCGGCGCCGCACTTGTGTTCGGAGGCGGCCAGTGACCAATCCCGATTGGACGGCGAGGATGCTCGAGGCCCTGGACGAGTGCGAGAGACTCCGCCCGGACATCGTCGTGCTGAGCTATCACCCGGAGCCCGACGTCGGCCAGGCCGTCGCGAGGCGCGCCAAAGCGCTCCCCTGCGAGGTCAGATTTCTGGACCTGCTCGCATCCGACGAGGCCTGCGAGGCCCTGGCCCGAGAGATCGGGTGGAGAGGTGGCCGGCTCGCGTACATCTCCGACGGGGAGGTCCGCCACTTCCAAATGCAGGTCTTGGACGACCTGCCGTAGACTTCCCCGGACGCCCTCCGGGGACCACGGTCTGAGCCGAGCGGGCGTTCGGCCAGGACACCCCGGGGGGTTGTCACGTCCGGTCGGTCGTGAGCCGGCGTTTCGCCCTGTGCGGGGCTCCCGTGCCAGGGGGACGTGTGCGGGCCTCCTGAGGCTTCTGGACGCGTTCTAGAGGCATTCCGGCACCGGCGCGGCGCGATACGACCGTCCCCCTTGTCATCCCAACTATCAACGCCCAGGCACGACACAGTCCCAGGGCTGCTACCACTTGTGACAAGGGAACACCCCCGGGGACAGGCCTTGTGAACAGGTTCGCGAACAGGCGCCACGTGTGTGACCTGATACACCCTGCGATACAGGGCTTCGTGCCTACAGGAGCGCACATCTGAGACACGTCTGATACGCGTGTCTCAAATCACGGGCGTACGGGCCTGTAGAGGGGGCATCTGGCGCTGAGCGTTCAACTGTCTGACCTGTGTCAGAGAATTGGGGAGGGCAAACACAGTACCTACCAGATTATGACCTTATCGACCCCCCTCCTCCGGGGCTTCAGAACGCCGCGGTGCCCCCCCTCCTCCCGCCGGAAGGATTGCGGAGGGATTGCAGAGGCCTCGGAAACCCTTTGTGACCAGTACGTTCGCAGAGCGCTTGTGACTCCCCATCACGTGATGCAGCTGGAAAGCCGGCCAGGTCCCCTCTGCCGGGGAAGGGCAAGACGTTCACGGGGAAAGGCGTAGCTTTCACAAGTGCACAAGCTAGTGCTGTGGGCATGTCTTGGCCAGGATCGCGATCCCAGGGTCAACTCCCAGCCGCCACCTTCAACGCGGGGGGTCCGCGTTTTCGTGGCCTGGTCCGCGAGCCGGTGAGGAGAGCAAGGCAGGTTGTGCGCCATGCCGTGCTGAGCCGGGCCTTGAATGCACTCTCGTCACTCCCGGTGGCTATATGTCCTCGGCTTGCGGCCGGATCTGCATTCTACCGCGGGTAAGACAGGAGGTTCTCCCTGGCCGACCGGCCCGACAGCGTCCCCCCTTCCGGGGTGCGGTCCCACTCACTCAGGAGCACGTACTCCATGATGACCTCTCGGGCCGTCTCGAGGTCCACGGGGTGCTCGCTGGTGATGATCGTGTTCGTGTACGCGTTGACCACGAAGTAGCCGTCTGCGCTCCGAGCCTTCACGATGCGAAGCCCGCGACGGCGTGCGAGGTCGCGGACGGTGCGCTCCACTCCGGTTCCCAATGCCTTCTCCCTTCTCGTTGGGACTCGACAGATGAGCGAGGGAGCCACCACGTCGCAGCGGATCCCCATGCCCTCGATCAGCCGGTGCAGCTCGTAACCGGTCGGACCCGCCTCGTAGCACGTCGACAGCGACCTCCGGTCGGGAAACCGGTGGAGGAATCGGCGCACCGAGGCCTCATCGTGGAAGATCCTTTCCACGTCCATCGAGTCGTCGGGGCGCAGCGTGGCGATGGAGATGGAATCCTTGTGGACGTCCATCCCCAGGTGGATCAGGTCTCGGCGGGGGATACTTGCCATGGCCGGCTCCTTTCTGCGTGTGGCTCCTTCCGCCTCCGCGTGGATGATCCACGAATCGGCTGACTGGAGCCGGCCGTTCCATATTGACTAAC
>WNFV01003434.1_pt1 | contig 41254 bp, 34 predicted proteins | sample 5400101 | NCBI WGS metagenome assembly WNFV01 (sample SAMN13153361, study PRJNA577476) | soil metagenome | isolation source: 115 cm soil or saprolite under grassland replicate 1 | place: USA:California | collected 2016-06-15 | reverse complement strand
GATAAAAACTATAAAAAATGCCGGAGACGGTGAAGTCCAGTCCCCACCAGAAGCCCAAAATCAACAAGACAAAAACCACGAATGGCACAGGCACTGCCGCGATGATCGCCGCAATGACGCGAATTCCCAGATTAAGGCGCCGTGCAGAGGTGAAGCTGACTTTCATGGAGGATGAGATACGTGTAACTACAATTCGACGAAAGTCTGTTTCGCCTATTTCGGCTTGTTACTGAGGAGGGACTCTGGACAAAAGGAAAACATGGCTTCTTGGCTATCAGACTCGGGCAAATAGAACAAGGCGAGATTGCTGCTCAGATGTGCGATGTTACTCGACGGTGAGGAACTGAAACGAGGGGAATGTTTAGAGATTCCTCGACTCCGCTCGGAATGACAACAAAGAATGCGCTACCGTTCGGCTGGACGGTTTCATTTTGACTCCGTTTTTGCCAACGGCAGGGAGGCCTGGCCGAAGACGTAACGCCAGCCCGTGGGAGTGCGGACATAAGTATCGCTAAACCATAGTTTGTAATCGACTGGTTTACCTCCCTGCTCCGCCTTGATCCAAAGGAGAGCAGTCACGACTGCAGTGTCGCCCCACACTCTGACTTTCTGTGTTCCAGGTTCCTCGTCCTGACGTTCGTAGGTGACTTCCTTCTTTCGAGCTGATTCGATCAGATCGGCTTTGCTGGAAACTTTGCCGCGGCCGGTCACCAGGACGAAGTCGTCGGCTAAAATCTGATCCATCGTAGCAGCATCGTTGGATTTAACTGCGGCCTGATATTTTGTATCCAAGGCGGCCACAGTCTTTACGTCTTCCTCTGGAGAGGCATTCAAGTCATTCGTCGCGGTGCCTAACGACAACGCGATTATCATCAAGATCAGCTTTCCATGTCCCGACAGCACTTGGATGAGATCGCGCGTATGTGGAGTGAATGAAGTCATAATTTTTATTGAATGATGTCCCCAGACTTGGCCACTTCCACCTTAGTCGTCTTCCAACTGATCATGAGACCAGGGTTAGTGAGCAGATCCCCGAGACATTGTTGCAGTCATGTTCGTGATAACTTTTTTCGAGCCAATTCAGCACTTCAATTTCGTTACTAAGCCCAAGCAAGCTTTTCTTCGAAACAATCTCCGGTCGGTTAGGTGACGCCTGTTTGTTCAGCCAACTTCACTAACGTGAACAATGCGTGATTCACCGGCACGGGGATACCAAGCTCCTCACCGCGACGGGAAATGTAGCCGTTGAGTGCATCGATCTCCGTCAGCTGGCCGCGGTTCAAATCCTGCGCGGTTGAAGAAAACGCGTCCGCCATTTGTGTGGCGAGCTCCATCGCCGCCGCCATTCCGGATTCGCGATCATCGACGCCCGGCAAAACGACGTCAGCTGCGCGAGCTACGGCCAGCACTTCGTCCACAATCTGTTCCATCAGTTTTTTTGCATCGTCACTTCGCGCAATTTGGCCGTAACGGGCGTGGCCCAGCGCGGAGATCGCGTTCAGTGCGCAATTACGCAGGAGCTTCAGCCAAAGTTCGCCCTCAATGTTGTCTGAGATCCGGCAGGGTATCCCTGCGCGGATAAAAACATCCGCTATTTGCGTCGTTTTTTCGGAAGGCGGGCCGATGATCAAATCACCGCGCGAGAGATGCTTCACGCGACCGGATTCTGGCATCGATACGGCGACGTAAACCGCGGCCGGTAACACGACGACATTCGCTGCAGCGCGAACCCGATCCGCATTATCGACGCCGTTCTGCAAGCAAACCACGGTGGCGTCCGGCGGGAGAAATCCAGCCATTTGTTTCGCGGTTTCCGAAGTGTCGTTTGCTTTGACGCAAAATAGAATCAGCGAGCAATCTCGAACCGCGCTGATTTCGGTTGTTGCTTTGGCCTTGATTCGCTCCTGGCCTTCCGATTTATCCAAAACAAGACCGTTCGCATTGACTGCGTCAGCGAAATGGCTTCGACCAATCAAGACGACCGGCGCGCCCGAGCGGGCGAACAGGCCACCGAAGTAGCCACCAACAGCACCCGCACCTACCACTGCGATCCGTGGCCACTGTTGAACTTGAGTCGTTAGCTGATCCATTTCTGCAGTCCGCACAGTCTACCCGAGATGTCCGCGCGCGTCAGTGACCTGCAAAGCCTTGACTGTTAGTGGCGATTTTTTCTGTTGATTCGAGCTATCCTTTCGGAGGGACGATCTCGTTCATGTCGTAGGTTGAGTAAGCTGTAGGCTTGCCGCCTCTCGCGATGATTGCGTCAACGACCGCGGCAAAGGCTTCGGTGTGCCAGTGTCTTCGCGTCTCCCACCATTGACGAACGCCATCGTACGCGAGGAAATCGCTCATGGTCCGATCGATCTCATCCCACAACTCTGCAGAAAGTATCCCTTCGCGACGGGAGTAATACATCCCTTCGAAGTTCTTGAAGAAACGATTTTGGAACGCGCTAAATCGCAGTTTGGAGATTGCATCGAGATCGTTGAAAGAGTGCACTCCACGAAGAAAAAGCACAGTGAACTCTGGATTATCGTGCAGCGACTTAGTCAGATCGCCCCATTGAACGGTGAGAGCATTCACTGCGGCCTGGCGGCGTTCCCTGGTCTGTTCGCGGATCTGAATCGCGAAATAAATGAGGGAAGGAATCCCGAAGAAAACCGCGGCCAATTGGCCGATTGCTGTAAGCATTTGCCAGTTCACGTGCTATTTCGGCTTGGTTTCGCGCGGCGTGATACCGAGCGCTTTTTCAATCGCCACCGGGTCGTACACTTTTCCGCTTCTTATGACCGTGGTGATGTTGTTGATGTCCCGGATGTTTTTCGTTGGATCGCCATCCACGAGGATCATGTCAGCCAGTTTCCCCGGCGCAATTACGCCGCGGTCTTTGTCCACGCCCATGACGAGAGCGGGCGTCCAAGTGGCCATGCGCAAAACTTCAGCCGGAGCGATACCGGCACGCGCATAAAGCTCGAGTTCGTGGTGGAGTGTGTATCCCGCCAGCGCATCGGTTCCCGGAATCATCGTCACGCCTGCGTCGTAGATTGCTTTGAGCAGGCGCAACATTGCCGGGAAAGCTTCGTGATAAGCCGCCTGCTTGTCTGGTGGAACTTCGAGCGCACCGCTCCGCATCGCGCGCCGCACCTGCGGTGGAAAACGAGGCACAATTTCTTCCAGTCCGGGCGTAATTGCGCTCGGATCGCCGCAAAAAAGCGCTTCAAAGACGTTTATCGTCGGATCGAGCACCGTATGATGGTCTTTGAGAAAAGTGATGAAGTCGCGCACTTCGGGTTTGTCCGGAGTAAATTCGCGGGCGCGCTCAGCGACTTTGGTGAAACGATCGCGATTGCGGGTTTCTTTCACTTCAGGAAAGAGAAAATTCAGCACGATGAAATTGAGGTGCTGAATTTCATCAGCGCCGCCGTCGACGAATTCACGTGCCGACATAAACGCGGGCACATGCCCACTTACGCGCAATCCTCGTGCGTGAGCGTGATCAGCGATGATCGGAACCAGCTCCGGTTTAATTGAGGAGTAAATCTTGATTTGGGCGTAGTCGTGGTCAGCATACCAATCGACGTCCTTAATCGCCTGGTCGACGCTGTCGACCCGCATCTTCGTAGGACCTGCGAATTCTCCAGTACCATCGATAATGCCGGCTTTCAGAACGCGCGGGCCTAGCTCGGTGCCGTTGTCGAAGCGCGCGACACGTTGAAGAAACGTATCGGTGTCATTCGCCATATCGCGCGCGCTGGTCACACCATTGGCAAGGTCGAGAGCGCCATCATTGTCGCTGAAATGCTGGTGATTGTCCCATAATCCGGGCATCAGAAAGCCGTCGTGCGCGTCGATGATCTCGGCGTTGGCAGGTAGCTTAACTTCGGCGTCCGGTGCGACACGAACAATGCGCTCGCCGCTTACGACGACGCTCATTCCCGGCGTGACGCGAAGATCGCGCGGATCGAACAACCGCGCGTTGCGAATGACCAAGTCACCGGTTGGTTTGTGTGCGAGTGCGCGCGCGATGCGCTCCGACCAGGCGGCATCGGTTTTTTGTTGGGCCTCCCGTAGTTGCTGGATTGAAGACTCGGCGCCGTCCGGGACCACAGAAAACCACGGCGACACAGACGCGGGCGTGCCGTTGCGATCCAGCCAAATCGGCTGCGGCGAAAATCCCAGCCCGGTTATGCGGTATTCGGTTAACTTCGTACTGCCGGCATTTATTTGTTCAATTGTTGCCTCGCCGGCAGGCAGGAGTGCCAGTTTGTGGTTCGGCGCCTTCAATAGCGCTCGCGCGAGCACACCAAAGAATTCCGGCGGCGGATTCATCGGCAGATAGAAAGCTTCGCCCATAATGGCCTGCTCGCCTTGTTCGCTGCGATTCTTCCAACTCGCCCGACTATTCTTTATCTCGAAATGCTCTTCGATCGGCGCCTTCATGTAATCATTCCCGCGGCCGTCGTATTCGATCGGCACACCGGCACCGTCGAGTTTCCAAGTAGCAATGATGTGATCGCCGCGGCCCCGATCATTAAAGGAATATTCAGCCCGGATCGCACCGTCGGCCTGGCGCTCCACGGTTTGGGTGCCGGCCGCATTGCCCTGAATCAAAATTTTGTCGGTCCGTTTCGCCGAGGACAGCGGTTGAAAGGCCGGCGTGAGCCGCAACAACTGGTAAACAAGCAACCCAAGCGCAATGACCGCGACGGCGATAATGAATGCGGCAAACTTCCGTTTGCTCCAGTAAGGAAGGACCTCGCCCGGCGAAAGGTCCGCCGTTCGTTTCATCCCCTCCGGGGTCATTTCAAAAGACCACGAAATTGTGACGGCAAAAATGAACCCGAGAACGAGCAATATGATGAATGCTTTTAAAATCCACGCGGGCGCGTCGAACGTCGGCAGCACAATCCACGCGATTTCGATCAGCAGCCATGCCACGACGGCATAAACGAGCGCGACCTTATCAACGTGGCGCCGCTTCAGTTCGGTGAAGAAAGAGAATTTGCGCTCATTCATAGAGATGTCGGTAAACCTATTTTCTCGAGCATGGATTTGTAGCGGGGATCATCGCGCAAGCTGCGCAACAACGGATCAACTAAGAGACTCGGCATGCCGCCGTCGCGATTATCGAACGCGATTTGCAACCACTCGAAAGCTTTGTCTAGCTCGTGTCGCACCGCGTAAACCTGGGCGATTTGATAGGCCAGACTATCTCGGCCGGTCGCGATGAGATCGGCCAAAGCCGCGTCCGCTGCCTTGCGGTCGCCACCTACATATTGTGCGAGCGCTAGTTCGAAAGAACGAATGCTATCGTCAGGCTCCAGTTGCGCTTCGCGCAGGGCCGTCTCGCCATCGCCGCGCTGGATGGCGACGAGCACCTGCCATCGATGACTGGAAGACGCGGACGGCTGCAACTCTGCCATTCGGCGGCCAGCCGCGTGTGCCTCGTCAAGCTTTCCAGCGTAGAAAAGGACTCGACCAAGGGTGAATTGGGTTGCAGCAGACAAAGGATCGAGTTCCACCGCCTGCCGCGCCTGACGTTCGGCCTCTTCCATTCGGCCCCTGTAAACGATTACTCGCGCGAGCAGATCGTTCGCGGTGGGATTTGCCGGAGAAAGCTCTTTCGCGCGCTGTAGTTCGCTCAAGCCTTCAGCAAACTTCCACTCCGTAAAAGCCCGAACCCAGCCGAGGGCAGCATGCGCTTCGGCCAGCGCAGGTGCTAACGTGACAGCTTTCTCAGCATCGCTCCGCGCCTTTGGGTACGCGGTCGGCCGCTCGCCGGTAAGGTCACCAATGACAGTCCACGTTTCAGAACGCTCTGCGTAAGCCAGCGCGTAATTAGGATCGAGCTCGATTGCACGATCGAAGTAATTAATGGCTTTACGATAGTCCTCGACGTTACGACGCTGCGAATGGAAGCGGGCCTGGAGGTAAGCGTTGTGTGCTTCCACGCTGTTCGTGGCCATTTGGGTCGACTTTTCCTCCGAGCCAAGCAAAGTCACCCTGAGTGACTCAGCGACCGCCCTGGCGATTTCCTGCTGAACCGCGAAAATGTCTTTAAGTTCGCGATCGAATGTCCGCGTCCACAGTTCTATGCCATCCGCGGCGTTTACCAGTTCAGCGACGATCCGCACCCGCTCCCCCTGTTTCCGCACAGTTCCTTCGAGAAGTGTACTTACACCCAATTTTTCGCCAATCGTCTTCGGTTCGTCTTTCCTGTCTTTGAACCGAAAGGAAGAACTGCGGCCAATGACCTTCAGCCCAGTGATTTGCGCCAGAGCTGCAATCAATTCTTCGGACAATCCATCGGAAAAATATTCGTCCTTTGGGTCGCCGCTTTCGTTGAGCAACGGAAGCACCGCGATCGATTTCTGTGGAATCGCTGTAGCCGCCCCGCTCTGCCGAGCTGTTCGAGGTCCAGCAGTGTAGCGACCGATAAAGAACAAACCGACAGAGAGCGCTACGCTGATCAGGACGATATAAATCCAAGCGCCGCCGCGGGACCGTTGTCCGGCTGCATCAGCAACTTCTGTCCGTTTGATTCCTTCAGGCGTCGCTTCAAATGCCCATGCGATGATCAACGCGATTGGAAATCCGATGATGAGGAGCAGAACTACTAGGCGCACTACCCAATTGGGGATTTCAAAAAATGGAAAGATCTGGCTGGCGATTTGCATCAGCAGCCATGCGACAACAGCATAGGCGACCGCAACCTTGTAAACGTTGCGCCGCTTCAGCTCGGCGAAGAAGTTGCGGTCGTTCACTGCTTCGCGCTCACCTGCCAGAGTTTATTTAACATTTGGGATCTTTACGATACTGCCCTTTGCTTGCGGATCGTTAGGATCTTTTACCACGGTTACGTACAATTCTTTCTCGCCTTCGCTGAAGGCGACGTTTGTCGTACCATCACCTGCGGCGATTTCGAAGACGTGCAGAAGCTTGCCGTCCGGAGATATCTTCAAAATCTTGCCGCCAAACCATTGGGCAACATAAATGTTACCCTTGCTATCGATCTTCATGCTATCAGGTCCAAGCCACCAAGAGTTGACCTTGTTTCTTACAAGAAGACTTAGGAGAGCAAAATTTGATCTGTTACTCAAAGAGCCGTTGCCGTTGATCGTGAACTTTAGTATGCAGTTTCCGACAGTTTCGCTTACGTAGAGAGTCTTCTGGTCTGGCGAGACACCTATTCCGTTTGCGTAGTTGAGATTATCTGCCACCTCGACCCATTTCTCACTGCCGGGCGCAAGATAAAGGATCTTTCCAATCACGGCTGTTGGTGTTGGTGGGTTGGCGTATGGACCAAAGACCGTGGCATAAGCGCCGCCGTTGGCAGTCACCACAATATCGTTTATGCCGCCGTCGAATTTCTTACCGTTGCCGTCAGCATCCCATCGTCGCAGCTGCTTGCCTGTCATGTCGACCTCCAGGATGGCGCCGGGATCATTCGTGCACGCGAGCAGGAAAGTCTTCTTTTTCGTGAGCGCCAACCCGTTATGGCCGCAACCGGGAGTGTTATTCAACACGGTGGCCGTTTTGCCATCCCACTTCGATAGCGTGTTGGAAATCCAGCCAACGTAATAAAGATTGCCGTCCACGAATAACGGACCTTCAGGCCCAAGAAGATTGCTTACGACGGTGATTTCATCGGCACACGCTGCCGCAGCAGCCAAGACTGCGCCGATGGCACACGCAACGGCGACTTTGTAAACGTTGCGGCGTTTCAACTCAGCGAAGAAATTGCGCTCATTCATTTCGCTAGGACGCTTTTTTTAACTAAGTGTGCCGCAGAACGCGATCGTGTATCCAAGCACCATGGCCAGATAGCAGAGGCCGGCTGCCCATTGGACCCATCGTTTACGAGAAACTAGTGCGGTCAGAGTCGGAATGAACATTGGTAGAACGGTCAAATTTTCCTTCAAGAAAAGCGCGGCATTTGCTGTCTTCAGGTAGTCGAGGTTGGCGAACAATGACAAAACGGCGCAGGCCACTAGAGCGCCATAGAAATATGGGCGCTGGCGCCAGAAGAAATCTTCAAGATCAATCGGCCCGTCATCGTGAGCTTTGGGTCCCACTAATGCGCAAATCAGAAAGACGTTGATCGCGAAGAGGAACTGAACGCTGATGGAAGCAAGGTTCCAGGAGGTGATCGCATGAAGATCCCAAAGCGACAACCAGTTGGCGAAGACTACAAGAATAGCGTTGATCATTCCGAGCGCGAGCAATCCGGAAAATTTTACGCGGTCGCGTGCGACGATCAGTTCAGCGATGCGCGCGAGCAGGTGCGTCAGCGCCAAAGCGTAAACGAACGAGAAAAGCGCGGTGACATGTTCAAATGCGGTCATCATTCTTAAAAGAAGGCCCGCAGTTCATGTCTTAGGGTCCGACATGCTCGTTCACGGTCAGCAGTTGTTGGAAGCCGGGATCGTTGCGAATCGGGTCCCACACTGGATCGATCTTCAGGCGTGCGATGGAAACGGTTTCGCCCGCGGGAATGGTAAGTAACCGGCGGAGAATTGCGATGGCGTCGGACGCTGCTCCGGTGCGAGCTTCGACTTCGGCAAGGCCGGCCAGATTGGAATTACCAAGGAGCGCATCTCTCTCCGGCGGGAGTAAGTCCACAGCCTGTCGCGCGAGTTTTAGAGCGTCGGCGTCACGTTTGAGCGCGAGGTCGACCCAGATCAATTCTCTCATTGAAACGCGCTCGTTCCGTCGCTCGCGTAATCTTTCCTCGAGCAGTTGTCTGGCTTTTTCTGCGTCGGCTTGTGCGCCGGTGAAATCGCCGGCCAGAGCGCGGATGCCAGCTTTCGCGGAGAGCCGTCTGCGCTCATCCGCGGCGGTATCGGCACCCGTCTCCCAAATTTTCAGGGCTGCTTGGAAATTGCGCGCGAAAACAAAGGTATACGCGCGGTCACCGGTCACGCTCGCAACGATACCGGAAGCGGACGACGAGATGAGATCGTTCGTGGACGGAAAGGTCGCGAGTACGCCTTGCGCTTTTTTTATGTCACCGCTCCCGTTCAAAATCGCGAGGAGCAACGCGCGCATACCGATCACATCGGACGGGTCGATGCTAAGTGCATACTTGCCGGCGCGCTCGGCATCTTGCCACATACGCAAGATGCAATAAGTCTGAGCAAGATTCCCGGCTACATCGGCATTACGCGGATCCTGCTCGAGAGACTTCTTGAGCGTATCCAAACAGCGTAGCCATTGCCCCTGCCGGCGATAGACATAACCGGAATATTCGGGCGCCTGCGCGTTGTTAGGCTGTAACTGGAGCGCACGCCTAAACTCGGCCAATGCCTGTTCGTACTGCCGATAGCCGTAGTAATAAAAAAGGCCGTGCGCGACGTGCGCTTGCGCCAGGTCTGGCGCCAAAGCTAGCGCTTGCTCTACCGTTTGTTTAACTTCCGCGAGCTCCGGTTCAGTGAACGTTTCGACGAACCAGTGTTGACTCAAACGACACTCGGCCAGGCGAGCCATCGCAAGCGCAAAATTCGAATCGCGCGCAATGGCTTGCTGATACCACGCGATAGCTTGGTCGAATGACTCCGACCTCAAGGAAGCATTCGCCGCACGGAGCTGGGACTCGCCTTTCAGAAACAGATCATACGCTGCGGTGTCCTTGGTTGGCGCGGTGGCGAGCGTGCTAGCTTCGGCCGGGGAAAGTTTCGCCTGAAGGGAATCGGCGATCTCCTGCGCCACTTCGCTTTCCACGGCAAATACGTCCTTGATGTCGCGATCGTATGTCTTGGCCCATAGGTGTGAGTCAGCCCGGGCATCGATGAGTTGTACGTTGACGCGAACTTTGTCAGCGGCCTTCTGCACACTCCCTTCCAGAACAGTTGCTACTCCGAGCTGTTGCGAAACTGTTTTTAGATCTTCCGGTTTGCTTTTGTATCTCGCGGTGGAAGTGCGCGAGATCACTTTCAAATCGGCGATGCTCGCCAGCTTCGTCAGAATTTCATCGTGAATGCCGTCGGCGAAATAAGCGGCACCCTTGTCGTCACTCAGATTTTCAAACGGTAACACCGCAATTGATTTTTGCGGCAAGGATGAACCTGTAGACCCCTCAGTGGGAGCTGCGCTTGCGGTATTTCGGGCCGTGTAGCGACCGATAAAAAACAAACCGATCGAAAACGCCGCGCCAACGATCACTATGTAAATCCACGCATGCGATTTTCGGCGTCCTTGCACGGCAAGATCGACATCTTCCGTGCGTTTCAGGCCTTGCGGCGTCAATTCAAACACCCACGCCATCACCACCGCGATCGGAAAACCCAGCAATGCGATCAGGATAAAAATGCGCAGCGCCCACGGCGGCGCGTCGAACGCGGGAAACCCGATGGATGCGGCCTGCACTGCGAGCCACGCCACAATCAAATAAGCTGCGCCGACCTTGAATACCTTGCGGCGTTTTAGTTCGGCGAACAGGTTCATTGGCAGGTGAAAGCGTCGGGGCGAATCCTAACGAGTGGCGAGCGCTTCAGCCAGGGATTGAGTGAGTGCGGGCGCCGCGGTGCGCAGTCTGGCGTCTTCGGTGAGAAAGCGACTCCCGAGTTGATCTGCCAGGGCAAGGAAGCGCGCATCATAGGCGCTGACTTGGTAGCGAGCGGCGATTGTCAACACCGATGCGTGAGGGATGCGTGCTAATTTTCCATCGAATAAGACGACGGCTTTCGCGAGAAGATCCTCAGCCAAGGAAAGCGTCATCCTCTTCCTCGCGATCGATGAGGCGAGGACATTCGTGAATTCAATCAGCAGAAAAGCTTCGCTTCGCCAATCAGGATCACGCGCGCGGCAATTCTTGCGCGGCTGCGGTGTAATCGCCGGCAATCAAAAGATAAACGACGACGTTGGTGTCAACGAGGAGCATCTGCTAGTCGCGGCCCCAGGCAATCGCAGCTTCGATCTCCTTTGTCGTGATCGGGCCACCGCGCAGCTTGACCGGCTTGGGTGTTTTCGCCGGGCGCTTTCGGCCCACCGCAATCCCCTTGCGGATAAACTCAGCGATCGCATCCTTTAGTTTCTTTTTCTCATGCACGGCGCGGATTTTCACCTCGCGCATGAGTTCCTCAGGGAGATCAAGCGTTGTTTTCATGCGCGAGATTCCCAGAAATCTGGTTTTCTGTCAATGCGAGCGTGGACAGCGGTTGCGCCGTTTCAGCTCGGTGAAGAAGTTGATTGACTCGCGTCCCCGCTCGTCAACAGCACTCCGCCCAGGTCGTGATCCCGACCCACCCGTCGATGTCTCTCGGCTCCCGCCGGTTCCATTGTCGATCTTCATTGTTACGTCTTGCGGCTTCGCTTCAAACGCTAAGGAATACGCGAAATGCTCGAAGTTTGCATCCTAACTGTTGGTCACTCCCCCGAAAGCTTTCGGGTGGAAGCGAGGATCGTTGCGGAGCGGATCAAACATCGGATCGAGTCGGAGCAGCGCGGGAGTGAGCGGGACGACTGTTGTAGCCAGCGGGCCTTCGTACGGGATTGACAGTAGTTTCTGTAAAACGGTAATGGCGCGGTCGGGCTCTCCCATGCGGCCCGCTACCCGGGCAAGGATCTCCATGGGCCAAGGACCGTCCATGGGGTCCTTCTCGATAGGGATTACCGCCATGGCGCGTTCGGCTAGACTCAATGCAGCGGCTTTGTCACCGAGGCCCATATTGGTGAGCGCGAGATCTCCAAGAAGGTGATAATTTTCCGGCTGTTCTCTGAGGAAAGGTTCCAGTTCGTTGCGCGCCTGTCGCCAACTTTCCTGGGCGGCGGCCTCGTCGCCGGCGACTTCCTGTGCCCAGCCTAAGTAGAAGCGCAGTTCGCCATTGTAAAAACCCAACGCTGGATCGGGCTGGGCCAGTATTTCCTTTAGCCGAGGAATGATTTCTGCAGGGCGACGCTCCAGGATCGCTTGGTAAACTTGTGTTTGCAAAGCCTGAGTGAGGTCGGCGGCCGGTCGGAGCGGAGCGAGCAACGCCGAGGCCCGCGGCAGGTCGCCCTCAGCTTGTGCGATACCGGCCTTTTTCACAATAGTATCCACGTCGTCCGGTGTGATATCGAGAACCTGCTCAAGCTTTCGCAGTGCTTCCGGAAAACGACGCAGGATGATATAGGATCCCGCGTGTGAGGAGAGCAGGTAGACGTTGCGCGGATCGAGCCGCTCGGCTTCGTTGAAATACGATTCGCTCCGGTCCCACTGGCCTCGCCTCCGTGCAACGTAGGCCAGCGACTGAGGAATCCGGCTGCTATTCGGCAGGAACTGACGTGCTTGCTCAAAATAACGCACCGCGGTGTCGTAATCTTTCAGGCAGGAGTAGTGGAAATATCCCTTGGCCAATACGGCCTCGCCCAGATTGGGTTGAAGAGTGAGCGCGATTTCAGCTGCCTGCCGTGCCTCTTCACGGAGGGCGAGCGTTGGTTGAAGAGCCTGCGTGACGTAGCCCCTGGAATCAACGTCTGACAACAACGCCCAACCAAGGGCGAACTTCGGGTCCAACCTCACCGCTTCTCTTAGATATCTCTGTGCGCCAAGAGAGTTGGCCTGTGTGTTGCCAGTTTTCAGTGTATAAGCCAGGCCACGCAGGTAAGTATCGTAGGCCTCGGGATTGTTTGTCGGTTTGGCGGCGATGACTTGCTCTTCCTGACCGGTGAGGTGCACTCGCAACTGATCGGCAATGGCTTTGGCTACCTCACTCTCGACCGAAAAGATGTCCGTCAGTTTGCGATCAAAGGTATCGGCCCAAAGATGGGAATCGTTCGCCGCTTTGATTAGCTGCACATTCACGCGCACCGCGTCGCCGCTCTTCTGCACGCTTCCTTCCACGATGTGGGCGACGCCAAGTTGCCTCGCGATTTCGGAAAGGTTTTCCGGTGCGCTCTTGTAATGCTGAGTGGAAGTGCGCGAGATCACCTTCAAATCGGCGATCTTGGATAAGCGCATCAGAATCTCGTCCTGGATGCCGTCAGCAAAATAGGCGTTCGCTTTATCTTCGCTCCGGTTTTCAAACGGAAGCACCGCGATGCTTTTTTCCGGAATAGCAGCTAGTAGCCCTGGTGCTGTTGAACCGGAAGTAGCAGTTCCCTTCGGCCGCAGTAACTGAATCGCGAGCATAGCCGCTGCGATAACTGCCAGCGCAACCGTGAGACCGACGAGCTTCCGTCCAGTCTTTCTTGCAATCGAGCTGGCATGATCAATCTCCGACTCGCGCTTGATGCCTTCTGGCGTAATCTCGAAAGCCCACGAAAAAATCAGCGCCGGGACAAAACCGAGGATAAGGAAAAGGATAAACGCTTTCATCACCCACGGCGGCGCGTCGAAAGCCGGCAGGAAAATAGAGGCTGCCTGGAGGAGCAACCAGCTAACGACGACGTAAGCTATCGCGACCTTGTAAACGTTGCGCCGTTTCAGCTCGGAAAAGAACGAAGGCTTCTCACTCATTTCGCGATTCCTGGCAAAGCTTGTGAAAACCTTCGTCGCCCAGCGGATCGAACTCTGGCTCCGGGCGGGATAGGGTCGGCGTCAAAGGTGGGCTGAATAAGCCACCTTCATAAGGTGTCTGCTGGAGGTGAAACAAGATCGCCACAGTATCGTCGGTATCGCCGAAACGCACCAAGATTCGTGCGCGTAGGATGGTGCGACCCTTCTGATGCAGTATCAGACGCGATACCTAATCGCTAGCCCTTTTGGATGAGCAAGCCCAAGGCGGCCGCATATTCGACGGCGACCTTGTAAACGTTGCGCCGTCTAAGCTCGGGGAAGAACGCTTTTGGATTCACGCCCCTGCTTTTGCCACAGCGTCGCCTCATGAGCAAACCTGCTTTATCCCATTCTGATTAACGCCCCGTGGCTCCGGAAAGGGTGAGTGATGGCATCGTGATACAAACGGCCAGCTTTGATTTGTATTGGCGTGATTCGGGTGTTTCGTGGGCGCATTCAACGGAGAAATCAAATGGCAAACCAAAAGACTGAATCGAAACGTCTGCTCTCATACATCATCGCGGAGTGGCTTGCTCGCTGAAGTACGAACATCTTTCGCCAGAGGCGATTCAAGCGGCGAAATTGTTCTGGTTCGACTCCATCGGGTGCGCGCTGGGAGGCAGCCAGCAGGAGGACGCGAAGATTTTATTAAAACATTATCGTACGGTTGGCGCCGGGAACATTCCCTCCGGGGTCATCTCAAAGGACCAAGAGACGATTACGGCAACAATGAAACCCAGCACGAGCAACCCAACGAGTGCCTCCATCACCCACTCCGGCGCGTCCAACATCGGCAGAAAAATCGAAGCCGCTTGAATCAGCAGCCACCCGACGACCGCATATGCGAGCGCGACTTTGTAAACGTTGCGCCGCTTCAGCTCGGCAAAAAAGTTTTGCGGGTCCACTACAAGTTACTCGTAAACTGTTTCCGGCTCGGGTCCCGAAATCAGTTTCTGAAAATCTGGATTATTGCGAATCGGATCCCAGACAGGATCGATCTTTAGACGCGCGACAGAAACGAAAAGACCGGCCGGCGCTGTAAGTAACTGACGCAGTATTTTGACCGCTTCCCCGAGTTGGCCAGTGCGCGCTTCGATTTCGGCGAGTCGCGTAAGATAAAACCGGTCGGTAAACACATCTTTTTCGACCGACAGCGAGTCTGCGGCTTGTCGCGAAACGCGGAGTGCGTCGTCGTTCCGTCCGAGGCAAAGATAAACCCATGCCAGCGCGTCCATGATTTCCGGTCGTTCGGCTAAACGGACCTCGAGTAAAGCGCGCGTTTGATCGCACTCTGATCTTGCTAATTCGCCTTCGCCGGCAATTACTTGAATTCGAATTTGCGCCGCCAGCTGACGTAAACGCCCTTCCGGGGCGGTCGTCGCAATCTTCTCCCAAGCCTTCCGAGCATCAGCGAAATGCCTCTCGAGCACATCGAGATACACGCGGTCGTCGACTATTCCCGAACTAATGCTCCAACCACTGACATTGGGTGTTTCGCTTTCTGCCGGCACACCTTCGTAAGCTTGCTTGGCCCGCCGAATATCGCCGGTGCTGTTGACGTACGTGCGTGCGAGGAACTGAGTGGCCACTGCATTCTGTGGGTCAAGAGCCAGCGCACGGGTGAGCGCACGTTCAGCGTCGCTCCAGCGGCGAAGCATAACGAAGGTTACACCAATATCGGTGGGAATCTGGGGGTTTCGCGGATCGAGCTCCGCCGCGTGTTCGGCCGCCGCGAGCGATCGTTTCCATTCGCCGCGACGGCGGTAAATCCATGCGTAGAAGCCTTGCGCATTGGCGTTGTTTGGTTGGAGTTCGACGACTCGGTCAAGTTCTCTCAGAGCAGGATCGTACTCATGATGGCCCCAGTAATGAAATACCGCCAAGGCCAGATGTGCATCCGGCAACGATGGCGCGATCGCTAGTGCACGGTCGATGTTAGACTTTACTTCTGCCAACTCCGTTGAAGTCAACTTACTGACAGACCAGTGCCGAAACAATTGGCTGTAGGCCAGTCGCGCATAAGCGAGCGCGAACTTCGGATCTCGTGCCAGTGCCTGTCGATAAAACATTTGGGCGCGATCCAAGAGTTCGGAGCTTAGTACGCTCTCGGCCTGACGCTCTTCATATTCGCCCTTCAAGAAGAGATCATAGGCTTCGGTGTCGCTCGTGGGAGCAGCGGCCAGGGCATCCGCCTGGCCCTGAGAAAGCTTTGCCCGCAATGCATCGGCAATCTGTTGCGCAACGTCGCTTTCGACAGCGAAAACATCCTTTAAGTCGCGATCATAACTCTTTGCCCATAGATGCGCGTCGGCCCGCGCGTCGACCAATTGCACATTAATCCGTACTTTCTCGCCAGCCTTTTGCACGCTCCCTTCCAGCACAGTGGCCACGCCGAGCTCACGGGCCACCGTCTTCAAGTCTTCCGGCTTGCTCTTGTATTTGGCTGTGGAAGAACGCGAGATAACCTTCAGATCGCCGATGCCAGCGAGCTTCGTCACAATTTCTCCCTGAATGCCATCGGCAAAATAAGCGTTGGCTTTTTCCTCGCTCAGATTTTCGAAGGGTAATACAGCGATGGATTTCTGCGGCAGTTCGAATGATTGGGTCGGGCGGGTCGCAGCACTGTAACGGCCGAGAAAAAATAATCCGATCGAGAGAAGCCCGCCGATAACGACCACGTAAATCCAGATATACTTCTTTCGGGTCACGGCCGGCATCGCACCGGCGGTTTCGGTACGCTTGATTCCCTCTGGCGTCAGCTCGAACATCCAGGCGAGAACAAGCGCGATCGGCAAACCGACGATGATCAGTACGACAACTGAACGGATCACCCAGTTCGGAACGTCGAAGAACGGAAATACCTGCGCGATTCCCTGAGATAGAGCCCAACCGGCGACGATGTACGCGACCGCGACCTTGTAAACGTTGCGCCGCTTCAGCCCCCCGAAGAAATTCTTCGGATTCATCACCTAACTCTTTCCATACACACCGATTACGAACAAGAGCAAGTTCGCTTTCTGGTCGTCGCGCGTGTGTTATTCGACAGCAATCACCACTTTTCCTCGCGCGTGGCCTTGTTCCAAATACCGAACAGCATCGGGAACTTCGCTCAGCTTGTAAGTCCGATCGATCACCGGTTTCATTTGCCCGGACTGCATCATCTCGGCCAGTAAGGTGAGGTCCTTTTGATTTAACTCCGCAAGCATCGTTTCGATCTTCGGGCTTACGAAAGGCGATAGCAGCTTCGCTTTGATCGGCTTGGCCATGGCACCGATCAATCCCTGTTCGTTTGCGCCGCCCCCGCCGATCGGGACGTAGATTCCCGTGGGTTTCAAGACCCGCAGGCATTCCGATATCCAACGGTTCGTAACGTTGTCGAGAATAACGTCGTAACGAAGTTCGCCCTTAGCGAAATCCTCTTTCGTATAATCGATCACGTGATCCGCGCCGATGGACCGGACAAGATCGACGTTTCGCGTGCTGCAAACACCGGTCACGTCTGCGCCGAACGATTTTGCGATCTGAACGGCGAAAGTTCCTACGCCTCCCGACGCGCCGTTGATCAACACCTTCTGGCCAGCCTCGACTTTCCCTTTGTCGCGCAGACCTTGCAACGCCGTGATGGCCGCGATCGGAACCGAAGCCGCTTGCTCGAAGGTCACGCTGGACGGTTTTCGCACAACAGCTCGGCTTTCGCGAACACACACATATTGCGCGAACGCGCCGGTTCGTCCGCCAAACACTTCGTCGCCCGGGTTAAATTGCGTAACGTTCTTGCCAACTGCTTCAACGGTTCCGGCAAAGTCGACCCCAAGTCTTGTGACCTTCGGTTTGCGTAGCCCGGCATCTTTGCGCATGAGGTACGGCGTGCCTCGCACGCGATGCCAGTCGAGAGGATTAACGGAAGCTGCGTGAACTTTGATAAGCAACTCGTCATCTCCCGGACTTGGCTTTTCAACGTCCTCAACCTTGAGAACGTCCGGTGATCCGTAGTCGCAATAGACAATAGCTTTCATCGCGTTGCTCGGAGTGGTCGCGTCGCGACCACAGTCATTGGTCGATGTCCAGTAAGCGACAAGCGCCACCGCCAGCAACGCGAAGAAAATGGCGCCTGCACTCCATTTTAGAATGCGTTTCATCTTGATGCCTGACGTGGAGTTAGATCGTTAATTTTTATCTCTTCTAGGTTGTGATCTTTAGTTTGTTTTAGCGTGATTCGTGTGTTTCGTGGGCAGAAATCTTAATAGAGGAGAGCGACTATGTCACACCAACCAACCGATTCGAAGCGTCTTCTTTCATACACCATCGCCGAATGGGCTTGCGCGTTGAAGTACGAGCATCTTTCTCCGGCGGCGATTCAAGCGGCCAAACTATTCTGGTTCGACTCCATCGGGTGCGCACTCGGCGGGAGTCAACAGGATGACGCCAGGATTTTGCTGAAGCACTATCGCGCCATGGGCGGCGGCAATGGAAAAGCCACTGCATTTGTTTCCGGATTCAAAACAAATCCCGTCGACGCCGCATTTCTGAACGGGCACATGATCCGCGCGATGGATTACAACGACATCTATTGGAAGGCCGACCCGTGTCACCCGAGCGATCTCATCGCAGCGCCGCTGGCACTGTGTGAAAGCGAACGCTTGAGCGGCAAAGATTTAATTCTCGCCACGATCATCGCCTACGAGATTGAGATGCGTCTTTGCGAAATCGGTCGGCCTGGGATTCGCGAATACGGTTGGCATCACGCGACCTTGAGCGCGTTCGCCGCGCCGGTCGCGGCCGGTCGCGTGCTAAATCTCTCGCCGGAGCAGATGGTCTCCGCGATTGGCATCAGCGCGGCGCGCACATTTTGTCCCGGCGCGGTCACAGCAGGCAAGTTGACCAACATGAAGAACACGGTCGATCCGTGGGCCGGTCGCATGGGTGCTGAGAGTGCGTTGCTCGCGCGCGAAGGATTCTCTGGACCGGAACACATGATCGATGGGAAAGAAGGTTTGTTTGCGGTGTTCAGTCACATCCAATACAAGGGACAACCGGCAAACTTCGATGGCGAAGGCCTAGTCAAAGATCTGCCAACCTCGCCGACATCGCACTATCGGATTCTCGATTGCGGGATGAAGAGTTTTCCCATCGAAGCGTTAAGTCATTCACCGCTCACCGCCATGATGAAAACGGTGAAGGAGAACAAGATCAAGGCGGATAACGTGAAGGAAATCAAAGTAGAAGTGGTCGCGCGTGCCGCGGACATCCTGGGTGACCCGCACAAGTATCGGCCAGACTCCAAGGAGACCGCCGATCATTCATTGCCTTATTGCATGGCGGTCGGACTGGTGGACGGGATGGTGACGCCGCTGCAATTCCGCGAAGAACGCGTGCGTGACAAGTCGCTGATTCCGATCATGGACAAAGTGAAAGTCGTCGCGAATCAGGAGTTCGAATCGCTCTTCCCGAAGTTTCAACCTAGTAGGGTGACCATTACGACGAACGACGGCAAATCATATTCTACGCGCGTCGATGTTCCCAAGGGCGATCCGCGCGATCCCATGACGGAAGACGAAATCGCGGTGAAATTTAACGCGCTCGGCGGCGACGTGATCGGTAAAGATCAATGCAAAAATTTGCAGCGCTTGATCATGAACATCGATAGCGCCGAGAAGCTGGACGAACTCCTCGCGCTAACCACAGCGCGTTAGAACACTCGCCCCCGGCGGCGAAAGCGGTGCGCGGACTCACGGCACTCCCAAAGCCCTTCGTGCGAAATTGCCGGAAAACGTCGTCCGTTTTCGGGAAGCTTTCGGAGTGCGACGCGTCTTCGCGTCGCTTTTCGCCGCCGAACGCGCCGCCGATCTCCGCGCCGCTAGTTCCAGTGTTCACGTTCGCGATGCCGCAATCGCTTCCGACCGCGCTGACGAATTTCTCCGCTTCGCGCACATCGTTCGTGAAAATCGAGGAGGTCAAACCTTGCGGCACGTTGTTGTGGATCGCGATTGCTTCGTCGAAATCGCGATACGTCATCAGGTAAAGCAACGGGCCAAACGTTTCGTGCTTCACGATGTCGAAATCCGGTTTTGCAGTTGCCAGGCATGGCTTCATGTAACAGTCGCCAGGAACGGTGAGTCGCTCGCCCCCATAGAGCACTTCGCCACGCTCATCTTTCAATCGCTGGATCGAATGCTGCACCATGTCGACTGCATTCTTGTCAATGAGCGGGCCCATCACTGTTTTGCGATCGAGCGGATTCCCAATCGGCAAGGACTTGTAGGCACCTAGAAGTTTGCTCCGGACCTTCGACGCGAGTGATTCATGCATGATCACGCGCCTTGTGGAAGTGCAACGCTGTCCGGCTGTGCCCACGGCGCCGAAAAAGATGGATTGTGTAGCCATTTCGAGGTCTGCGCTTGGCGCAACGATGAGCGCATTATTTCCGCCGAGTTCCATGATTGTTCTACCGAGGCGGCCATGAACGGTCTTCGCGACATTCAAACCCATGTTGACCGAGCCGGTAGCCGATACCAATGGGATCCGCGGATCATCCGCCAGTTTTTGGCCGACCGTTTTACGATCGCCCACCAGCAGTGTGAAAATCGCTGGGTCAGCGCCGGTTTCGCGACAGACGCGCTCGGCAATTTTTGTGACGGCGATGGCCGTCAGTGGCGTTTTTTCCGACGGTTTCCAAACTGTCGCGTCACCGCACACTGCGGCGAGCGCCGCGTTCCACGACCAAACTGCGACTGGAAAATTAAACGCGGTAATCACTGCGACCACGCCAAGCGGGTGCCATTGCTCCATTAACCGGTGGCTCGGTCGCTCCGATTGGATCGTGAGACCGTAAAGCATGCGCGATTGGCCGACGGCGAAATCGCAGATGTCGATCATCTCCTGCACTTCGCCTTCGCCCTCAGCGATGATTTTTCCGGTCTCCAGCGTCACAAGCTGTCCGAGCTCATGTTTCAGTTCGCGCAACGCGTTGCCGAGGCGGCGAACGGTCTCGCCGCGTACCGGTCCGGGTGTGACGCGCCATTTCAAAAACGCTTCGTGCGCACGCGCCACCGCTTTGTTGTAATCATCGTCGGAGGCGGTGCGCAGGCTCGCTAGTCGTCGCCCGTCGATCGGCGAAATCTTATCGATCTTTGCACCGTCTCCGCGCCATTCGCCATCGAACACGCCGGGGTTGTCGTCGCTGATATCGAGTCTGTTCAGAACTGTTTGCATGGTTATTTCCACCGTTGCCGACAGAATTTGCGCATTACCTCGATGGCTTCATCAATCACTTCCGCGGTGATATCGAGCGCGGGGCGAAATCGAATCGAATTTTCACCAGAGCGAAGCGTGAGAACGCCAAGATTGAAGAAACCCTGCCAAAACTGCTCGCGCGTTTTTGCGTCGGGCAGATCGAAGGCAAGGAATAATCCACGGCCCCGCGCGGCAGAAATCAGCGGCTCCTCACGTTGCAACTCGCGCAGTTGATCCAAAAAATATGCGCCGACTTTTGCGGCGTTTTCCACAAGACGTTCCTCCTCGATGATGCGCAAATAATGTGTGGAGCGCACCATGTCCCCACGTGGAATTCAACCGGCTCGGTAAGCGAAACGCATTGTCTTTTACTTCATCGATACGCGGCCCGGCCATGACGCCGCAGACCTGTGCCTTTTTCCCAAACGCCAACAGATCAGGCACGACGTCGAAATGCTCGCAGCACCAATTGCGACCAGTCGCCCCCATCCCGCATTGCACCTCGTCGAAAATCAGGAGGATGTCGTTCTCGTCGCAAATTTGTCGCAGTTTTTGCAGCCATTCGCCGCGGAAATGATTGTCGCCCCCCTCGCCCTGGATCGGCTCGATAATAATGGCGCAGATGTCGATCTCTCTCTGACTGATGAAGTCGCGGATCTCGCGCTCGGCTTTCTCTTCGCGCTCGATCACATCGGCTTCGCGCTTCGACTCCGGCAACGAAAGATCGATACACGGACACGACACGCGCGGCCAGTCGAACTTGGCAAACAAGTCTGTCTTGCGCGGATCGGTATTCGTCAGGCTCATGGTGTAGCCACTTCGTCCGTGAAATGCGTGACGAAAATGCAAGACCTGGGTGCCGCGCTCCCCGTGACCTGCGGCCATGTTCTTGCGGACTTTCCAATCCATCGCTGCCTTCAAACAATTCTCGACCGCGAGCGCGCCGCCTTCGATAAACAGATAGCGCTCAAGCGGCGGCAAACCGACGACCCGCTCGAAGGTCGCCACAAATTCCGAGTACCCGACGGAGTAAATGTCCGAGTTGGCGATCTTAACTTTTGCGGCCCGCAAAAGATCGCGTCGAACTTGCGGCTCGTCGAAGTGCGGATGGTTAAACCCAACTGGCATGGAGCCGAAAAAACCGTAGAGATCGATCAACCGGCCATCATCAACTGCATTGTGTAAATACGAGCCGCGGCTTTTATCGAGATCGACGACGATCTTAAAACCATCGAGCAAAACGTGCTGTTCGATTGTTTCGAGAACGTTCGATGGCGCGATTTGCTGTTGTTTTTCGCTCTTTGCGGCTCGGTTTCGAGGTGAAACCGCTTCCGCGAGCACGGGCGGAATACTCATTGTTGATCGTAATCTGTGGCGGGAGCGTGGTCAACGGGGAGCGCATACATCTTGCGTGCTGTGCTTGGGATCCGCCAAACATTTCTCTTCGTCGGGCAAGATGCCGAACGACGCACGCTGGAAGGATGCGCTACCCTACACGACGCCTTCGCGCAGCAGCGCGTGTTTTCCGGCTAGCAGATCCTGCACGAGAGCGTAGCCGCGCTTGTCTGCGTTGCGCGCTGTGCCGGCAAAATGTTGATCGATTCTCATTCGCGCAGAGCAACAAAAATAATCTGCAACCGAGAGAATTTCATCGGCCGGTTTACCCTGACCTAACAGCCATTGTGCGTAAGAGCATGCCGCGCTGATCGCAAATAATTCCGTCGCGATCCCGACGAATCTAGAAAGGAGCAGTTGCTCCCGGTCCAGTTTCGGTCCGAACCGCGTCATGGCATGAAATAAGCCGCGGGCAAGCCGCTTGCTCGTGCGCGCTGCATAGTTGACGTGGCCGTTCAGTGTTTCGTGCAAATTATTGATCTTGCCCGCGCCGTTCGGCATCCATTGGCGTGGATACCAACCGGCGTAGAATTTTCCGGAACTGAAAACCGCTTTCGCGCGGTCGGACATTGATAGTTGCGTGTTGAAAATTGCGCCGCCGACTTTCAAATGCGGATCGAGCGCTTCACGGGCTATGAAGAGCCGCATGATTTCACTTGAACCTTCGAAAATCGTATTTACGCGGCAGTCGCGCAGGAATCTTTCGACGCCGATCGCTGGCTCGCCGCGTCCCGCCAATGATTGCGCAGTCTCGTAGCCACGACCGCCGCGCACCTGCATGGCGTCATCCGCAATTCTCCACGTCATTTCCGTGGCCCACATCTTGCACATGGCGGTTTCGATCCGCAGATCGCCCGCTTTGCGATCGAGCAGCGACGACGTGAGAAAGGTCATCGCTTCCATCGCGAAGACGTTACCGGCCATCTCAGCGACCTTTCCGGCGATCGCGGCGTGCTTGCCGATGGGTACACCCCATTGAATGCGTTCGCCCGCCCATTTTCGCGAGATTTCAAGCAGACGTTTGGAAAGACCTACGCACGCAGCGGGCAACGTGAGACGCCCGGTATTCAACGTGGTAAGCGCCACCCTTAGTCCGGCACCTTCCTTAAAAATGATGTTCTCCCGGGGGACGCGAACATCCGTGAATTTTACGACCGCGTTATACAGCGCGCGCAGGCCCATGAACCGGCAGCGGTAAGCGATCTCCAATCCCGGCGTATCCACATCAACAATGAATGCCGTGATTTGCTTGCGTTCCTTTCCGCCGACCATCTTCGACGGCGTGCGCGCCATGACCACGAGCACGCCTGCCTTTACACCGTTGGTGCACCAAAGCTTTTCGCCGTTCAGCACGAACTCCGAGCCGTCCGCTGTTGGCTCCGCCTTCAAGCTCAACGTCGCGGGATCCGAACCGGCATGGACTTCAGTCAGCGCAAACGCAGAAATCTCGCCGCCGGCGACGCGCGGCAGATATTTTTGTTTCTGTTCTTCTGTACCAAACAAAAGCAATGGTTGCGCGACACCGATGGATTGATGCGCGGAAACGAGCGCGGCCACGTTTCCATCCCAACTTCCAAGCAAAACTGCGGCCCGCCCGTAATTGCATTGCGACAAACCGAGCCCGCCATACTTGCTAGGCACTTTAATTCCAAATGCGCCGATCTCGGCCAGGCCCTTGAAATTTTCCGGCGGAATTTCACCAGTGCGATCGATCTCGTCCGGATCGACATGTTCGCGCAAGTAACTTTCAAGCTTCTGCAAAAAATCCTCGCCGGCGGCGCGATCTTCAGCGCTCTGCGCGGGATACGGGTAAATTCGATCGAAATCGTAACGCCCGATGAAAAGATTACTTGCGAAACTGCCGCGGTCTTCAAGCGGATCGCGCGCAGCTTCCGCGAGCTCAAGCGCTTCGCGTTGGCCTTTCGCCATTTTCGACGTGTCGATGACGGCAGCCGCCGGTTTTTCCGGTTTTGCGCTGGTTTCTTCAGCGATTTGTTTCTCCGGCGCTTCGAACGGCGATTTCATATCATCCGCCTGTTATTCCGAGGCGGAATCGAGGATTCTCTCGATATTCATCAAAAAGCCAGAAAGGTCTCGACTTCGCCCGACATGACGCCAATGGAGTTGAAGAACGGATATTAGTCCGCATGAAATTTCGTGCCATCCCGGGCGTGCTTCCGCAAAATCTCGCAGGGCAAAAATTTTTCTTCGCTTTGTGCCAACCGTTCCAATTCCTCGACGACTTTGTTCAATCCATAATGCTCCGCGTAGCGCAATGGCCCACCCCGGAATGGCGCGAAACCCGTTCCCAGGATCATTCCGTAGTCTGCGACCTCGGCCGACTCGACGACTTTCTCTTCCACGCAGCGCGCGGCTTCGTTGACCATCAGGAAGATGAGCCGGTTCGGAAGATCATCAGCTGTAGCCGGGGGCGGTGACGCCGGCCGGGTTGTTGCGCTACTTTCGTTATTGCCGGGGTCACCGCCCCCGGCTACAGTGGAAGCCCGCCGCCACTGCGAGAGCGAGTCATTGCGCGTCTGCGCTTTGCCGTCGTATTTGTAAAACCCGGCTCCGGTCTTCCGGCCAAGCATCTGACCGTCACGCAACCACAGCAGGACGGCAGAAACATCGTCGCGCCGCCCGTAAGCTTTCTCAAGTGTGTTGCCGATATCGATGGTAATATCGACGCCGATTTCATCGATCAATCGCAACGGACCCATCGGCATCCCCCATTGCACAAGTGCACGATCGATCCGTTCCGCGGCCACGCCGCTCTCAAATAGCTCAGCAGCATCGAGCAAGTAGGGAAACAAAACCCGGTTCACTAGGAAACCCGGGCTGTCGTGCACAATTACCGGCAGTTTTCCGATTTGTCGCACAAACGCCAGGCTTCGCGCGCGCGTCTCCTCCGAGGTCTCCTTCGTAATAACAACTTCCACGAGTTTCATCCGGCTCACCGGATTAAAAAAATGCAATCCGATGACGTGCTCGGGCGACACCGTTACCTCGGCCAGCACGTTGACCGGAAGCGCCGAAGTATTTGTAGCGATGATGCTCTTCGGGCCGGCTTCCATCGCCAGCTCGCGGAAAACTTCTTTCTTGATGTTCATCTTCTCCGAGGCCGCTTCGATGACAAATTGCACATCGCGTAGTTCCATCGGCGCAGTCGAGGCCACGATTCGGGCGCGACCCTCTTTTGCCTTTTGCTCCGTCATCAGCCCGCGTTTTACCGCGTCGGCGTAAATCTTTTCAATGTTTGCAAGACCGCGGTCGATTTGTTCACGCGCTATATCACGCAGGATGACTGTGACGCCACGGGAGCTGAGCCATTGCGCAATGCCGGAACCCATCACGCCGGCGCCGATCACAGCCGCATGCACTACTCTTTCGGCCGGTGTTCTCGAAGTTCCCTTCTTGTATTTCTCCGCGAGGAAAAAATTGCGAATCAAGTTCTGCGTCGATTCCATTTTTCCAAGATCGACAATTGCGTCCAACTCCGTCCGCAAGGATTCATCAGACGAAATCGAAAGAGTCTCGTTGATGATTTGCCAAGCACGCTCTGGCGCGGGATTTCCGTATCGCCGTGGAGCGCGGAGCTCCTGCGACGCCGAGCTCGCAGGAGCTCGCCCCTCCACCTCACGTTTTCCGGCGCGCAGCTTTTCACGCGCGCGATCGATGAGCTGATCGCGCGGTGCAATTTCATCGATCAACCCGAGCTTCGAAGCTTCCTGAGCGGAATAAAGTTTTCCCTTCAGAATCACTTCCGCGGCTCTTTGTGCTCCAATCAAGCGCGGCAGACGCGTGCAACCGCCCCACGCGGGAATGAGCCCAAGCGTCGTCTCTGGAAGTCCAATGCGTGTTGTCGGATCATCAGTCGCGATCCTATAATCGCACGCGAGAGTCACTTCGTACCCGCCGCCGGCGCTTGCGCCGTGTATGGCTGCAACGGTTGGGATTTTTAAATCTGCGAGCCGATTAAAGATTTTCTGGCCTTTCGCGATGAATACGCGCATCTCTCCAGACTGCGCCTGTTGCAACAGCGTCTTCAAATCTGCGCCTGCGATGAAGATTGATTTTTTCGCCGACGCGATGATCAGGCCGCGCAGGGCGGCGTCATTCTCAATGAAATCCAGATGTTCGTTTAACTCATCGAGCGTGGCGTCGTCGAAAATGTTCGCACCCGATTCAGGGCGATCGAACGTAAGCACACAAATTTGGTCGTTGCCAATCTCGCGCCGAATCATTGATGCTGTAGCAACCGCCGGCATTAGCTTCATTTTCGAACGTTTCCGCCAAAATTCCAAGCGGAGAGAGAAGTTAAATAGTTACAAAAGTTAGAGCAGTTACAACGTTAAAGCGGGACGCCTTTGTAACTTTGTAACGTTTGTAACCTTTGCCTCTTTTAACTGCGTCGCGAGCCGTTGCTTTGGGCAGGCGCGAGTGTTAAAACGCGGTGTGGTCGGCAAGATTTTAGAACCCGAAATCAGGAGCTTGATCGAAGCCCGAAACTTCGGTGCGCTGCGCGAAGTGTTTCGTGAATGGCCGCCGGCGGATCTGGCCGAGGTAATCCTCGATATGCCGGAGGACGAACAGGTCATCATTTTTCGGGTGCTCCCGCATGCGCTGGCGGCGGATGTTTTTGAATATCTCGATGTCGATGCGCAACAGAAATTGCTGCGCGCCATGGCTCACGAGCAGGTTGTCGGGATTCTAAACGAGATGGCGCCGGACGATCGCACGGCGCTGCTGGAAGAATTGCCAAGCGCAGCGGCGCGCCAGTTGATTCGACTGCTTACGCCGGAGGAGCGTCGCGTCGCCACGGCGCTGCTTGGCTATCCGGAAGACAGCGTGGGCCGCTTGATGACGCCGGATTTCATCGCCGTGTATGACGATTGGACGGTGCAACAGGTTCTCGACTTTGTACGCGAGACCGCTCAGGACAGCGAGACGATCAACGTCATCTATGTCGTCGACGACCGTGGCAAGCTGATCGACGACGTGCGGATTCGCGAGTTTTTGCTCAAGCCAGTCACGGTAAGAGTGAGCGAAATCCGGGACCAAACATTTGTCGCACTAAGCGTGACCGATTCACAGCAGGACGCACTCAACATTTTTCGGAAATACGATCGCACCGCCATGCCGGTCATTGACTCGAGCGGCGTGCTCGTCGGGATCGTGACAATCGACGACATGCTGGACGTCGCCGAAGCGGAAGCGACCGAGGACATTCAAAAATTCGGCGGTATGGAGGCTCTGGAAGAGCCCTATATGCGCATTCCGCTCTGGCGAATGGTGCGCAAACGCGCCGGCTGGCTCGTGATTTTGTTCCTCGGAGAAATGTTGACCGCGACTGCAATGGCAAATTACCAGGAGGAGCTGGCGAAGGCCTTGGTGCTCGCTTTATTCTTGCCGCTTATCATTTCCAGCGGCGGCAACTCTGGATCGCAAGCTTCGACATTGATGATTCGCGCCATGGCGCTTGGCGAAGTGACTCTCCGCGATTGGTGGCGGGTCATGAGTCGCGAGGTCCAGGCTGGCCTTTCATTAGGCGTGATCCTGGGAGCGATCGGTATCGTGCGCGTAGGCGCATGGGCGATCGTCGGCGAACAATATTTCCATCGGCAGCCGTACGGCCCGCATTGGCCCCTCGTCGCGCTCACTGTCGGGATTGCACTCGTCGGCGTCGTGCTTTGGGGAACACTTTCCGGATCCATGCTTCCCTTTATTCTGCGCAGAGTCGGAGCCGATCCCGCCGCATCTTCCGCTCCTTTTGTCGCCACCCTTGTCGATGTGACCGGATTAATTATTTATTTCAGCATCGCCCTGGTCATCTTGCGCGGCGCGATGCTGTAGCCGCGGACGCCGACCGCGGCCATCGTGCGTGCAAGCTCTGGGATTGCCGAGGTCAACGCCTTCGGCTACAAAGAAAAGAGGTATGTTGTCTATCCAAAAAATCTTCGGACGCGACGAAAAGTTCTACGATTTGCTGGAGACGAGCGCGCAAGAGGCAGACGCAAGTGTGCATCATTTGATCGCGCTACTGGAACGGCTCGAGCAACACGAGTCGCCACAGAGCTTGGAGGAATTCATTCTGAGCCGACGGAAGGATAAAGAAATCACGCAAGAGCTGACCGAGCAGCTTTGCAAAACCTTCATCACACCTTTCGAACGCGAAGACATTCAGGCGCTGGCTGGCGCACTTTATAAAATACCGAAGACAGTAGAGAAAATTGGTGAACGCGTTTTGATTTGTCCAGAGGACTTGCACGGGCGCGATTTCCGTAAGCAGGTCGAACTCCTCGATCAAGCCGCTGAAACAGTGATGGCGATGGTAAAACAATTGCGCAAGGGGACGGACGCGGCTACCGCGCGCGAAATGAATGCAAAACTTCAATCGATCGAGGGCGAGGCCGACAAACTCGAGCTCGATCTGTTGCGTGATCTTTACCAGGGCGATTACAAAACGAAGCAGGTAATTTTTCTGCGCGATCTGTTCTCATTGATTGAAAAGGTAATTGATCGTTGCCGGGACGCGGGCAACATCATCCTCCAGGTGGCGCTCAAGTATTCGTAGCAAGCTATCGCGTGCTTACATTCATTTCCGTCGTTCTCGCGGCGATCATTTTCGAGTACAGCAATGGCTTTCATGACGCCGCCAACGCGATCGCGACGGTAGTCTCGACCAAAGTGCTCACGCCGCGCCAGGCCATTGCGATGGCGGCGTTTTTCAATCTCACAGGTGCGCTCCTTGGCGGCGCGGTGGCATCGACAATCGGCAAGGGGCTGGTGGACACCAACGTTGTCACAATGCCTACGGTTCTCTCCGCCGTTGTCGCAGCATTTGCGTGGAATATTACCACGTGGTGGTTCGGTTTGCCCTCGAGCTCGAGTCACGCGCTCATAGGCGGACTTTGCGGCGCGGCGGTTGCGACGGCGCGCGGCGATTGGTCGGTCATAAAGTGGAACGCCGGGATGTGGCCGAAAGTTGTTGTGCCGATGATCACGTCGCCAATTGCGGGATTTATTTTCGGCGGGCTACTGATGTTCTTGCTTTTCCTAACGCTTCATCGCTTCACGCCACATTTTGTGAATTCGTTGTTCGGCAAACTGCAAATCTTCAGCGCAGCGTGGATGGCGCATAGCCATGGCTCAAACGACGCGCAAAAAACAATGGGCATCATCACGCTCGCACTTTTTACCGGGACGAAAGCGGGCAGCTTCAATCATTTGCCTGGCTCGCTGGCTTTTCTCAAGACTCCGGCCTTTGTACTACCTGTCTGGGTCGTCGTTCTCTGCGCTATAACGATGGCAGTAGGAACAGCCGCCGGTGGCTGGCGCATCATTCGCACGCTCGGGCATCGCATGGTGAAATTACAACCGGTGAACGGCTTCGCCGCGGAAACAACCGCAGCATTGATCATTCAAGGCGCGAGCTATTACGGCATTCCGCTCTCAACCACACACGTGATCACAACATCGATCATGGGCGTAGGCGCAGTGAAACGCTTCGGCGGAATGAAGTGGACGGTCGTCGAGCGAATTATCTGGGCCTGGCTCTTCACCTTGCCCGCCAGCGGACTTATTGGTTATGCGTTAGCGCGCGCGGCGGCAGCGGCGCTTTAATGCTTATCGCGAGCTGCTAACCTGAACATCTCAAGCCTCGCGCAGTGCGAGCGATCGAGCCCCGGAGTCACCGACTCCGGCTACAGTTTGTCCAGATCTTCGATTACTTTCTCCATGCCGCTGACCACGAGCGTAAATCGATCATAGTCAAGTTTGTCAGGCGTATCACTCGATGAATGGTAATACGGATAACGAAACGGCGCTGTGTCGGTGACCATGATGCCAGGATAACCGTATCGCCAGAATGACCATTGATCCGACCAACTGACGCCGGGAATGAAGCCGGGAAGCGACGCGCCTTCGGACGGGATTTTTGCATGTTCGCGAAACAGCGCGATCACGCGATGAAGGAGTGTCCGCGAAGGAAGGTTGCTGACGAATCCGATGAAGTCGCCAACCTTTGGATAAAAGAGGCCCAATCCTGGCGACGGATAAGTCTGTGAGTGCGGCGCATCGGAAAAATAGCCGATCGTTTCCAAGCTGATCATCGCTGAAATTTTGTCGCCGCGCGTCTTGCATCTGCCGGCGTAAATAAAGCTTCCCATTTCGTCTGATAGAAAATAAGGCGGCTCCTCATTTACGAACGCAACAAAGCGCAACGTGTGCTTTGGCTTTGTGCCAGCGAACCGCCGGGCGAGCGCGAGCATGGCAGCAACCCCGGTACCGTTATCATTCGCGCCAGGCGAGCCAAACACGGAGTCGTAGTGCGCGCCGATCAGAAGAATCTCAGGACGAGCGCCAGGAATTTCCGCCTGGATATTGTGGCAGGCTTGCCCGTGCATTTCATAACTGTCTCGCCGCGGGCGAAGGCCGACTCGAGAAAAAGAATCCTCGATGAAATCAGCAGCAGCATTGAGCTGCGGGTAGTGCCACATATTGCGCTCGCCGATTTCGCCAGCCAACTTTTGCACATCGGCACGGAGCTCTTCGCGCAATGCAGCTTCATCTGGCGAAAGCGGCGCTGACTTCGAAATACTTTTCCCGGGCATTCTCACTCCGAACCACCAGAGTAGTGCCAAGATGGCAGCGACGGCGATGGTAATGCGCAGCCCGCTAAGGAAAATTTTTAGCAGCACGTTGCCGACTAAATTACGGAGACACCTCGTAATCGAAAGGACGTTTGGATGACTTGCGGGCAGCGCACGCTACCAATCCGTACCGCGCTCACGCGATCTTTTTGCGGAATTGCAGCGCGCAGAGAATGAATAGCAGGTTCGACATCAGAATGAGAACCAGAAGATTCGGCCAGTATTCGAAGAAATTTGCGCCGCGTAAAATGATCGCACGCATGAGCGCGATAAAATATGTCGTGGGAAACAGCGCGCCGAGCGCATAAAAAATCCACGGCATCGTTTCCCTGGGAAAAATGAAACCGGAAAAGAAAACACTCGGCAACAGAAACACCATCGACATTTGGAGCGCCTGCATTTGGTTTTCGGCCTTCGTCCCGACGAGCAAACCGAGGCTCAGCAACGCGAACACATACACCAGCGTTGAAAACATCATCGCAAAAACATTGCCTTCGATGGGTACGAAAAACACAAATCGCATGATCGTGAACAAAACCAACGCCATGGCCATGCCGATGCACAAATATGGAACGAGCTTGCCGAGCATCAGACCCGCGCGGCTTAATGGGCTCACCAGTAATTGCTCGAGCGTGCCGCGTTCCCGTTCACGCACGAGGGCCATGGCCGCAGCGACTGTCGTCCCGATTTGCAACACGACGCCAATCACGCCGGGTACAAAGAAGTTCGGCGCCCGCATGGCCGGGTTGTAAAGCATTTGAGGACGAACATCGATCGGCATCCCTTCTCGACCGGTTTCACGCAAGAGCGATTCCATTGATTGCGTCAGCGCCACGCCGAGTCCGGTCTGAAGAGCCTGCAAGGCCGTAGTGGAATTGGATCCATCCACAAGCAATTGCACCTGCGCGGAGTGGCCTGCCAACAGTTCACGAGTGAAGTTCGGCGGAATCTCGAGCGCGGCGTAGGCGCGGCCTTTGCGCATTTCGCTTTTAAGCTGATCCAGGCTTTGCACTTCGCCGACCACGCGAAATGACTGCGTATTCACGAACCGATCGATCAGCTGGCGACTCTCAACCGTGCGATCTTCATTGAGAACGAGCATCGCCATGTGTTTCACGTCGTTATCGAGGGCGTAGCCAAACGCGACCATCTCGATGAGCGGCGGGAAAAAGAAGAAGAAGAGCGTCAGCGGATCGCGCCAGACGACGATGAATTCCTTGAATAAGATTGCGCCGAGTCCGCGAAACAATTTGTGCTTCATGTGCTTTTCTCGGTCATCCCGAGCGGAGCGAGGGACCTCCCAGAGGATCTTTGATCACACGAAATACATTTGCGTAAGACGCGCACTTATGTGGAATTCCTTACTTCGTTCGGAATGATTCGCGTATGTTGAAAAAGCATTGGCGACAAATCCGCCCACTGCGGATTCATTTGCTCGACCAAGGCATTCTTCTTGTAGCAACGCCAGCCTTTGATTTCCTTTTCGCGCGCGATCGCGTCTCGCGGATCGTTGAATCGCTCGTAAAAGACCAGTCGATTAACTTTGTAGATCTTCGTGAATCCTTCTATTTCGCTGTTTTGATGCTGCCAGACTCGCCGCATTAAACTGTTTGTTATCCCAGTATAGAGAACGACTCGGCTGCGATTCGTCATCATATACACGTAAAATGCTTTCATTACTTTGTGAGCTCTTTCGCTCCGCTACTCTGTCATCCCGAGCGTAGCGAGGGACCTCTCATCGGTGGCGATACTTCCAAACTACTCTCGATCATCTTCGCTTCGTTGATCTTCAAACTGGTTGCAGGTAAACGCCGCATTCCAACTGTGAGGTGCTTCGCTCCGCTCGGCATGACATTCATTCATTACGCTGCTTTTTGTTGTTCAGCGGCGTGCTTGGCTGAAAGCTCGACAAATACGTCTTCGAGCGAAGGACCCATTTCGTGAATCTCGGCATGACTGACGCCGACTTTGCGTAATTGTTCGTCGATCTGGGCGCGCTTGACGGTGTCATCGACCAGCAAGTGCATTGATTGGCCAAAGACCGTGGCGCTGCGCACTCCAGGCATATCATGCATCGCATGCAGCGCCGTGGTCACGTGATCGCACGTTACATCAAGCCGGCGCGTTCCGGGCGGATTCACTTCCGGCAGTTTTTTTAAGTCGTCAGGCTCGCCGCACACGATCAACTTCGACATGTAAATGTAGCCCACATGATCGCAGCGCTCTGCTTCGTCCATGTAATGAGTCGTCACGAAAAGCGTCATGCCTTTACCGGCGAATTCGAAAAGTAAATCCCATAGTTCGCGCCGCGCGACCGGATCGATGCCCGCCGTCGGTTCATCGAGAAAAAGCACGGTCGGCCTGTGCATGAGCGAACAAGCCATGGCCAGACGTTGCCGCCAGCCGCCGGAAAGCTGGCCAGCGCGCCTCTCAAGGTACGGCTCCAGATGCGTCGTAGCGATCATCTCGTCGCGCCGCTCGTTCAACTCGCGGCCACTCAAGCCGTAAAGTTTTCCTGCAAAGATGAGGTTCTCATTCACTGTTAACTCATCGTAGAGCGAAAACTTCTGCGACATGTAGCCGATCATCTCTTTGATCGGCTCGGCGTCTCGGACGATGTCGTGGCCTCCGACTCGCGCCGTACCGTCGCTCGGCTCCAGAATTCCGCATAGCATCCGGATCAAGGTTGTTTTTCCGGAACCGTTCGGCCCAAGAAAGCCAAAGATCGATCCTTTTCCAACAGTGAACGAAACATGGTCAACCGCCGTGAATGTGCCAAAACGCTTCGTCAGCCTGTCAACCTGGATCATCGGCTCAGACATAAGAGGAAAATTTGGCAATCATGAAACCAAGAAGAAATGTTTGGTGAAACTCCTGGATTCCAGATTCATCTCAGTTGATTTGTCCCCATTCACTTAACGTTCGGAAAATAAACATCAGCAGCCATTCCGGCGCGTAAACGATCGTCGTCAGCGGGCAAACGAACCTTTACCCCAAATACCTGTTTGATCCGATCCGCAACGGTTTGCACGTTGCGAGGCGTAAACTCGGCCTGGCGATTTATCTGCTCGACGACACCATCGAAATCCGTATGCGGAAACGAATCGACACGGACGCGAACGTGCTCGCCGAGTTTGATCAAGCCCAGCCACGATTCCGGAACATAAACGCGCACCCAGAGATGTCCGGTAAGCAGAAGCGTGGCGGCTTCGCGATTCGCAGGTAGCACATCGCCGACTTTCACGCTGAGCACCTCTAGAATGGAATCGGCTGGCGCAAAGACCTGCATCTCTGCGAGCTGCGCGTCCATATCGGCAAGCTGTGCGCGCGCTTGGGCGACGCGCATTTTCCCCGCGGCGACATTTTTCTCCTGTGTTTTCGCGGAGCTGTCCGCACGTTCAGCATCACTCGACGAAACGACTCTCCGCTTTAGTAAATCCTGCTGGCGCCGCGCTTCATCGCGAAGGAATTGCAACTGCGCTTCCTGCGCATCCGCGTCGTGGACTGCCGTATCGATTTGTGCTGCAGCAAGATCTCGTCGCGCGCGCAGCTCTGACGCATCCAGCTGCACGATTACCTGCCCTTCGTGCAGACGATCGCCTTCCCACGCCAAAATTTTCTCGACGCGCCCACCCGCGCGCGGGCCGACGTGCGCTTCATCCACTTCAATGGTTCCTGAAACCGCCTTGCCACGATCGCCACAAGCGGTGAGCAAGAGAAGTAACGTCCAAGCTCCCGCTGCGCGCATCAACTCCGAAAGTCTTCGCGAGCCCCGATTCTTTCGGGGTTGTGCGCCACGGCGAATCCGTCCCGCCGTACGGCGGGCGGATCGATGTTTCTCCACGAATGACGCATTCACGCCTTCCGTCCTTTCGATGTCAGCGCGCCTTCGAGAATAATCTTAAGAATTCCGGTGAACCCTTCTTTCGGCATCATCCCAAGCTCCTCCATCTTCGGCGGATTCATGATCGATTGAACCATCGCCAGCAAAATTTCGATGATCAGTTTGGCCGGAACGTCTTTGCGCACCATTCCCGCTCGTTGCCCCTCGACGAAAAATTTCCCGAAGTAGCGCTGGATTAGCGCTGCCCGGCGGCGTTCGACGAGTTTGAAAACGTCCGGCGCTTTCTGCCGCATATCGCGCACGAATGGAGGCTTGATCTCATCCAATTCGCGTTGCGTGCCGGCCAGCAGAGCCTGCAAGGTCGCCGGGAAATCGTGCGGGTGCGCATGCGTAACCTCCTTCAGCGTCGCTTCGACGCCTGCTAATTTATCGGCCAGCACAGCCTCGAGCAGATCGAACTTGCCCGGAAAATGTGCGTAGAGCGTTTTCTTGCTAATGCCCAGCTCCTCCGCCAGATCATCCATGGTCACACGGCGGAATCCGTGACTGAAAAAGTGGACCCGCGCAGCATCGACAATGCGCTGCCGGTTCGGATCGCGCTTGCGGCTTCGCGGCGGCCACGGTTTGTGTGCCGGGTTCATGTCCACGGTATCCTTATCACAGTGTGGAAACTAATCCAGTATATTTAGTTTCCACGGTCGCCTGCCCATATTTGATGTGTATCACTCGCAATCAACCAAAAATGAAAAAGACTCGATACCTCGATCACATTGACTTGCGCGTAACCGATCTGAAGCGTGCGCATAAGTTTTACGGCAAGCTGCTGCCTGCGCTTGGATTTATCCGCGACCGCTCAAGTGGGCGATGGGGAATCTTCTATGCCGCCGGCGGCGACAAGCCGGAAGCGTTCTTCGGTTTCACACAAGACCGACGCCATCAGCCCAACGGCACGCGAATCGCTTTTTGGGCTGATAGCCGCGAGGAAGTCGACCGGCTCGCAGGGCTTATCCGAAAGATTGGCGGGAAAAATCTGGAAGGCCCGGAAGTCTGTCGCGCCTACAGCCGCGGCTATTACGCCTGCTTTTTTGAAGATCCCGCCGGCAACAAATTGGAAATTTGTTGCCGCGAAAATCCGGTCGTTGCCGGGTAGCAAGACACGCACCCCGGCCTAGCGATTGACCTTAAGAGAGTTGCCGCTTTCCTGTTTGTTCCAGTACAAGAGCTCCATCGATAACCCGATAAACAGCAGGAGTGTTGCAAAAAATGTATTCCCGTAGAGCTGTGCGCCGCGCGGGAATATTAATCCCACTGCGAGCAACACCAGAGCTGCCAAGCTCCACCACGCAATACCGAAGTGATTTACGGAAAGCACGCGCTGCGTAATTACTGCAAATGGCAGCATGAGCCAGGAATAGAAGTAGCCAAACGAAAGTGGTGTGACCATCAGCATCAGCAATAGGAGCAAAGCGAACTCGATCGCATCGGTCTCCGCCGTTCGCATTGCACGCGGAGGCATCACTGCGATGAACAAGATGCCGAGCGCTAGCGCGAGGGTTACGACAATCGCATTTACGACGGGAAACTTTAGGTCCGCAAAGTTCACGTAGATAGGCGTGTGCTGAGCGGAAGCAGCATCGGCATCGACATGGCGAAGCAAGCGATTGCTCACGCCAACAAGAGATTGATTTTTCCATGTGTAGCTGCGCATCGGGCGCTGCCCCACGCTGGCCTCACTGTATCTCAGCATTCCGGCGCTCCACTTCTCGAGGTCGCGCCACGCCCGTTCAAGACCTCGGAATGGCGCCGGTAAAATGAGAAGTAAAAATACAAGGCTCACAACAAGACTTGCTGCTCCTGTCCAGTACCGCCGGTAAATTAGATAAACGACCGCGAGGACTGGAAAAGCTTTGATAGCCGCCGCAACTGCAATCAAGCCTCCGGCGACGACCTCCCGTTTGGCGCGCAGTGCGACAAACGCGCCAAGCATCAGCGCAAGCAAAACGAGGTTCGGTTGGCCGAGGTGGTAACTGGACCAGATGTAAACGATCACCAGCAGACTCGGAACCAGATACAGCCACGCATTTCTCCCGCCGTTGTCCCCGCCGGCAAGAATGGCAGTCAGCCGCGCGCTGCAAAACCACCCCGCCGAAGTGATCGCTACTAGGAGAAGAATCAATCCGCCCTGGCCCAGCAAACTCGCTCCCGCCAAAAAAAGTGCGCAGGGCGGCGGATACATGAAATCGTATTTCCCCGAACGAAAGAAATAAATTTCATGGCCGGCTAGCACGTGTTGGCCTGTCTCGTACCAAAGCTTGTAATCAAAGAGGGTGCGACCGCGGAAGTAGCGGAGTAGCGGGAGCGCAGAAAAGACAATCGCTGTCACGACAAAGATCACGAGCAATATGTGCAGCGCGGCCGGGCCGTTGAATCGGCGATTCAGCGTACGAAACACTTCCGGAGCTGCGACTGAATCTTTCACCTCTTACGCCGCAGCAGCGATCGGGGCACACGCCTTGTGCCAATCAGTGCTCTGTTCGTAGGCGTGCGCGATTTGCAAGATGCGCCCTTCATCCAGCGCCTTGCCCAATAACTGCAATCCAATCGGCAGCCGATGCCCATCCACTTCGGCGAAACCGCACGGCACACTGATTCCACAGTTTCCCGCCAGATTAGCCGCGATGGTGAAAATATCGGCGAGATACATTTGCAATGGGTCTGCGACGCGTTCGCCTAACTTGAACGCCGGCACCGGCGAAGTCGGCGAGATCAATGCATCGACTTTCTCGAAGGCTCTGGCGAAATCCTCGCGAATCAGCCCACGCACTTTTTGCGCGCGCAAATAATAGGCGTCGTAATAACCGGAGCTTAAAACATAGGTGCCGAGAATAATGCGCCGTTTCACTTCCGGCCCGAAACCTACCTCACGAGTGCGACCATAAAGATCGAGGATGTCTTTTGGATTTTCGGCTCGATATCCATATCGCACACCATCAAACCGCGCGAGGTTGGCCGAAGCTTCCGCCGTGGCCACGATGTAATAAACCGCGATCGCGTATTCAGTAGTAGGCAACGACACCTCAACAATTTCCGCGCCCAACGAACTCATCTGGTTCACCGCTGCATCGATTGCAGCTTTGATCTGTGAATCAATCCCTTCGGTCAGATATTCCTTCGGCAAACCCAACCGGACCCCGCCCAAATCGTGTCCGAGGCTCACGGTATAATCAGGCACCGGCTCGTTCAGGGCGGTAGTGTCTTGCGCATCATGACCTGCAATCGCGTTCATGATTAGGGCGGCGTCCCGGACGGTTTTCGTCAACGGCCCAATTTGATCGAGCGACGATGCAAACGCGACCAAGCCGAATCGCGAAACCCGCCCATAGCTTGGTTTAAGACCGACAATACCCGAGAGCGCCGCCGGTTGCCGAATTGAGCCACCCGTGTCGGACCCGAGCGCGGCGAAAGCTGCGTTCGCGGCGACTGCTGCTGCCGAACCGCCACTGGATCCACCCGGAACACGCGACAAGTCCCACGGATTGCGCGTAATTTTTATGGCTGAATTTTCCGTAGATGAACCCATGGCGAACTCGTCCAGGTTGGTTTTGCCAAATGGAATCGCACCCGCTGCGCGCAATTTGCGAATCACGGTGGCGTCGTAAGTGGCGCGATAACTCTGCAAAATCTTCGATCCACACGTGCATGGCTGACCCATGACGTTGATGATGTCTTTGATTGCGAGCGGCACGCCGCCCAGCGGAAGATCGACATTCGAGTTCTCTGCCTCCCTAGCAGCAGCCTCCACGTCGAGCCACAGATAAGCGCCAATCGCTGGATCAATCGCTTCAATGCGAGCCCGCAAAGCATCTATGACTTCTCGCGCGGAAACTTCACGACGACGCAACAGCAACTGCAGGTCGGCGATTGTCAGCGCCGGCAGATCTTTCTCCGTCATTCGACGACTTTTGGGACGATAAAAAGGCTGTTCGCTTTTAGGGGCGCGTTGCTCAGCGCCTGGTCCGCTGTGAACCAGTCATGCGGCGCGTCCTCGCGAAGCACGTTAAAAATTGGAAGGGCGTGCGCAGCCGTTTCCACATGGCTCACGTCGGCTTGACGAAGTTTTTCGACGTAATTGAGCACGTCGTCCAACTGTTTCTGAAAAACTTTCGCCTCGGCTTCAGTCAGATTTATCCGCGCCAGCCTGGCAACGTAGGCGACATCGAGATCGGAACTCCTGGCCATGATTGTCCCTCAAGAGTGCAGATGGCTGATCAGCCACATGACAGCGACCGCGAGCGCCACCAAAAGAAAGAGAAAAATGATTCTGCCTTCCCTGCGCTCCTTGCGCAGCGAACGAGGTCTTCGGGTTGCATCGAGAGCATGTGCGGGTTCGAATGCCACCGAGACCTGAAACCGCTTGTCTGTCTTGTTACGTCTTGCACCTTGTTCCTCTCCGCGTGCCGACGATTTGTTTTGCGCGGTCGCCCCTCTTGTAACCATACGCTCGAGTTGTTCGAGCCTCTCACGCAGTTCGGCTTCTTGTCGCGCTATCTGTTGTTGCTTGTGACGAAGCGGCGAGGTCGATCTGCGCGAACGACGAAACATCGCCATCACTTGCTCGCCATCCAAAAGAAAATGGCAAGCCCGACGGCCCCAAAGAGAATTAGCGGCAGAGTGAGCGCGAGGCCGATCTGCAACCACTGACCAAACGAGCGTCCATCGTTGCTCCCATAAACATCCGCTCCGACGTCAGGCAATGCTGCGTCGCCACCGGTTGCGCCGGCTACTTGCAATCGGCTCCGTTGCTCGCTGTACTCGGTGCGCGCGTCGTCCACCGTGCTCAAAGCGCGGCTCAGCTCCTTGTGCAAATCTGAAGGATTCCAGCTTCTGGGATCGATCGCTTCAATCAATTCCAGGTGTTGCGAGAAACTTTCCCGGGTGGCTCGGATTTGTTCGAGTCGATTCTGGGCGCTGTACGCTTCGCGCTCCAGCACAACCAGCGCGCGTGTCAGCTTATCAGCCATTACTGTCCGGCCATCTTCCAATTCCGCCTGGCGCCGGCTTAGTTCTTCCAACTCGCGTTTTTGCTTTTCGATTTGCTCTTGCTGGCGCTTAAGCTGCAGTAGTTGCTCCTGCGCTTTTTGCACCTGCGAGTCCAGTTGCTCAGCAGAGACTGCTTCGTCGCCGCTCAACTCAAGCATTTGTTCAACCGGTCGAATTTTTTCTGCCATGACAAATCAAGACGGCGTCCCCGTTCACCGCAGCGCATATTAAGTGGCTGATTTGAGAATTCCAGATATTTCCGAAAGGAAATTTTGATTTTGGCATTCATGCCTGTCATTCCGAGCCGCGTAGATGTGCGACGGAGCTCTCAACTCACCGCAGATTACGTAAACGCTCATCACATGGTCGCTGAAGCGAGAGCTATCGAAAAATGTAAACGCAATAATTTCCGGTGAGATCCTTCGCTTCGCTCAGGATGACGGCTCGGCGTTAGCGCCCTGGCATCATCTCGAGGAGAAAACCCCTGAAGTATTCGGTCTCAGGAATTGTAGGAAGAACCGGATGATCGGGTGCCTGTTCGAACTGACGGACGCGTCGTGCGGAACGGCGGCTATCCACAAGAGCATCTGTGATAGTTTGCAAAAATGGGTCGTCGCTCACGTGATGCGAGCATGAAAAGGTCGCCAACAGCCCATCTTTCGATAACAGCCTGAAGGCGCGCATGTGCAATTCCCGATAGCCGCGCAACGCGTCGCGCAGTCCGCTCTTCGTTTTTGTAAACGACGGCGGATCGAGAATGATCAGATCATACTGCGCTCCCGCTTTTTCAGCTGCGCGAAGGAATTGAAACACATCCTGCTCGATCCATCGGGTTTTCAGTTCATTACGCGCTGCGTTTCGTTTTGCAGTGGCAATGTTTGCGGAATTTTCTTCAACGGCGGTCACATCTGCCGCGCCTGTGCGCGCACACGTCAACGCAAATGCTCCCTGATTTGCAAAGCAATCCAGAACACGCCGATCTCGGGCATAGCCGGCGACGATTCCATAATTATGTCTCTGGTCCAGGTAAAACCCGGTCTTTTGACCCTGCAACAGATCGACTTCGAGCTTTACACCCTCGATTTCGATCGCGATTTGGGAAGGAGTCCCGCGCAAAACACCTCTACGTAATTCTAATCCCTCTGCGTTGCGAACCGGCGCATCGTTTCGTTCGATGATCACAACGTCGCCGAACAGATCGACCATCGCCGCCGTGACCGAATCCTTTCGAATGTCCATCGCACAGGTGAGCGTTTGCAAAACGAAATGATCGCCATAACGATCGATGATCACGCCAGGCAAACCGTCACTTTCGCTCCACACAACGCGGCGCAGTTTTGCATCGACGTTTCGCCGGTCGCGATACGCACAAGCTTGCGCGATTCGGCGCCGAAAGAAATCAAAGTCGAGATCCTGCCGTCGCCGCGAGAAACGGCGAGCTACGATTTGTGATTTCGAGTTGTAAATGGCGCTCCCAATCAGACGATCCTTGCCGTCCTTCAGTGAAATCACCTCGCCATCCGCTGGATTGCCAAAAACCTTCAGGACTTCGCTGGAAAAGACCCAATCGTGTCCGTGCAAAATTCGGGCGCGTGGTTTGACAACGATTCCGGCCAT
>WNFV01000896.1_pt1 | contig 41292 bp, 33 predicted proteins | sample 5400101 | NCBI WGS metagenome assembly WNFV01 (sample SAMN13153361, study PRJNA577476) | soil metagenome | isolation source: 115 cm soil or saprolite under grassland replicate 1 | place: USA:California | collected 2016-06-15 | reverse complement strand
ATTACCCGCTCGGACAGAAACGGAACTACCTTGAGTGGGTTCGATCGATCGCCGACGCTCTTCAGGCTCCGGAGGAGCTGAAACGGCTGGCCTCATATGACAACGTCTTCTCGGCTACCCCCCATCGCGTCGTCGAGTTCACATTCGACTCGCTGGAGGACGCGGGGAAGTACTTCGACCGAAAGGAGATCAGCCGGATTCTCCAGGGCGAGCTAACGGCACACGGCACCAACATCGTCATCAAAGCCCTGACCCGCCTGGCGGATTACAGTAAGGACACCGTGACCGGGAACGCACCCTGAGGCCCGACGTCGCCATTCCCGGCGGTCTGCCCCGTGCTGGCCTGACCGGGACGCTCAAGCGGAGGTCGCGGCTCGGGGGTCCTGACTACGGGCAGTCGAACGTGAGGTCGCCGGGATCTGTCGCGCAGGTGTCGGACCCCGGGCCTCCGTCCGCGCTGTCGTTGCCCGACACGCCGTCCTGGGTGTTCAGCGAGTCGACGCCGTTCTCGCCGAACAGGGCGTCGGAGCCGGCCCCGCCGACCAGGTCGTCCTGGCCGTTGCCGCCCTGCAGGTTGTCGTTGCCGTCGCCTCCCTCCACGTGGTCCTTCCCGTTCCCGCCGAGCAGCAGATCGTTGCCGGCGCCCCCCATCAGCGTGTCCCGGCCGTTGCCACCGATCAGCACGTCGTTGCCACCCATGCCGTCGATGGTGTCGTCGCCGTTGCCCCCACAGATCACGTCGTTCCCGGCGGTTCCCACCAGGGTGTCATCACGGTTGGTCCCGGTGATGGTGCAGGCCACATCGGGCGACAGGTCGTCGTTCAGGATCGTGCCCAGCCCCTGACCGTCGGCGATGGTGCCGTTCGAGACGTTGGAGAGGTCGACGAAGAACGTCTCGTCCGGCTCCACCATGACATCTCCGTTCACCAGCACCGTGAGAGTCGTGGCGGTCTCGCCGGGGTCGAACGTGAGCGTGCCGCTGGTCGCCTGAAAGTCGTTGTCGGCGGTCGTGGCCGTCCCATCCGCAGTCGCGAAATCGACGGTCGTGGGGAAGGCGCTCGGCCTCGACAGGGACACGGTGAACGTGAAGGCCGTGGTCCCGGCGTTGCCTTCGTCCTGCGACACGTCATCGATCGAGACGTCGGGGCCGCAACTCTCGAATCGGAACGCGCCGATCTGCGTGTTCCAGAGCCCGCTCGCGGGCATCCACTCCTGCGTGTACCAGAACGTGCAGTCGTCGACCGGGTCGACGCTCATGGAGCTGTAGTCGCCCCACCTCCCACGGCAGAAGTCGGCGTCCCCGTCGTTGTCCGCGTCCACGGCCTGGCATCGCGTCTGTGACCCGCTTCCGGCGATCAGCGTCACCTCGGCCTGCAGGGTGCCGGCCGGGTCGCCTGACTGCCTGCCCGCGAACCGGATCGAGGGGAAGATCGACGCGCTCGAGACGCTGTAGCCGAGCGCGACGTCCTGCGCGCCGTTCATGGCGATGCTCCCCATCCACCGGTGCGCGGAGTCGGGCGCCTGGACGCCCTCCTGCTGCTGGACCCAGCCCGCTCCCGTGTGCCTGAGCTCGTGCCAGTCGATGCCGGCGTGGTCCGTCCCGTCCACGTCGACGGTGTGGTTCACCATGATGGTCTGGAACGCTCCGAAGTTCCGGTATGCGGCCCGGAACAGCAGCCGGTCGGGGATCGACGACAGGCGGCACCCGGGATTGATGGCCGATGCGTCGACCGGCGGGTTCCCGAACGTGCAGCTCGACGGAGGCGGCTGCGGGATGCACTGATCCTCCGAGAAGCCGCCGCCGCACATGTCGGAGTCGAACGCGGCGACCGGGATCGTGTCGGTGAGCGTGAAGGTGGAGACCCCTCCCGAGAAGTCCGCGCTGAACGAGCGGACCTCCAGGCGGTCCGGGGCTCCGTCCACGAACTTGATGAAGAAGTTCGGCGTACCCGCCGGCGGAGGCGTCGCTCCGTCGAGGTCGCTCGGGAGCATCTGCCGCTCGGTGGTGTCGAAGTAGATGAACGTCGTCAGAGGCACTCCCGCGAGCATCTGGGTGCGGTCGAAGGCGAAGGCTCCGCCGCCCCCCGAGCCGCCGAACTGGTTGGTGGACATGAAGTAGGCCCCCTGGGGGCTCCCCGGCATGGCCACCGGCCACACGCCGAAGTGGGGGTAGTCCTGGAACTTCGCATTGGAGACGTTGAAGTCGTACAGGAAATACCCGGCCACTGGCCGAGGGTCCGGCGTCTGGGAGACGGCGATGCACTGCTCGAACGGGGGGATGGGGTTGTTGTTCGAGTCCAGGTTGAAGGCGAACTGGCTGATCAGCCAGCGGTCCGCGAGCTGGTCGTACAGCACGATCGGATCGCCCCGGTTCGTGGTCTCGCAGAGCGACTGCGACGGGGTGTCCGGCAGCGCCGCGAACAGCGTGTTGATGTTGCTGGGCCCGGCTTGCGACACGCCGTCCTTGTCGAAGACCTCGAACTGGGCGTTGACCGTCTGCACGTAGTGATTCGGCCCGACGTCGCCGTTGGTGTCGGGGGGCCTGAACCCCGTGAAGCTGATGCCGGGGAAGTTCCGGTCGGTCGGCAGGAACGGGTCGGACACGGCGGGACCGGAAGCCGACCGGGCGCCGGCAGCCTGTGGGACGGAGGTCCCCTCTGTTCCCTTCGACGTCGAGCGCGTGGGAGCCCGATTCGCTGCCGGAGGGCCCAGTGGGACGAACCGCTCCCTCTGGCCCGGGCGCCAGGATGGGGCGATCGGGGTGATCCCCTTGAACACGCCAAATCGGATGGCGTGACGGACGAACGGCCCACGCACCCCCTGGTCGCGGAGCGCTCCCCGGGTGTCGGCCTGCACGGGCCCGGCGATCACGAGTGCCAGCAGCGTGGCGGCCACGGCGGCGGGCGCCGTCACTCGGATCATCAACGAGGGCCGGCGGCGAGCCGGACGACGGCCGAACGGCGGAGTCCCTGAGCGCATGCCTCCTGCCATGTCGTCTCCCTCCCCAGGTTATGACGGGATGCCACCCGCACGGCCCTTGCGCACAGGACACCCGGCCGGGACCGCCCCCGCTGAGCGACCCATGTTGGCGCACGCGGAGGAGGCCGGAAGTCGGACAAAGGAGTGATTCTGAGGCCACGATGGGGGATCCGGCCCATGCCCCCTTCGGGTGACAACCTCGAGGCCCGCGGTGGTTGCGGGCCCGGGTCGAGGACTCAGCCGGGCAGCGCGTCCAGGAACGGGTCCACGTCGGCGTCGTTCTCGGCCATGCCCCAGACCTCGGTCACCTTCCCGTCCCTGATGTGGAAGATCTGCGAGTACTTCCACTCGACGGTCGAGCCATCCGGCCCGGTCGCCCTGGCCGTCCCGATCGTGACCACGTGGTCGTCGTTCCCCAGCACGTCGTGGATGTCGACCGAGGGCGGCTGCCCCAGGGCCTGGGTCTGACGACCGAAGAACTCGAGGACCTTGTCCCGGCCCTGGTAGGTCCCGGCCCACTTGCTGTTGCCGCCGACGTGCCAGATCACGTCCTCGGCCATGTGCTCGCTCATCCACCCCATGTCGCCGCGGTCGAAGGCTTCGAAGCCCTCCCGCGCGAGCGTGACGTTCGGATGCTCGTGGCTGGTCATCGCTGCTCCCTTCCGCCTCGAATCTCGGTGTGACTACTTCGCCGCCAAATCTCTGTGTGACTACTTCGCGGCCAGCACGTCGACCGTCCGGATGTCCGGCGGCGCAACGAAGAGCTCCGACGCCCTGGCCATGAGCCCCTCGGCGACCTTGCCCGAGAGGTGTGCCTGCCGGCCGGCGTCGTCCTCGAACGTGTCGAAGATGCCGAACTCCGAGGGACCGATGCGGATGGCGTACCACGTGACCGTGCCCGGCTCCTCCTGGACGAGGGACAGGGCGCCCTGGAGGAACGTGGCGACCTCCTCGGCCTTGCCCGGCTGGGCTTCCATCCGGACCAGGACTCCCACCTTCACCATGTGCCCTCCTTCCTCTGGGAGCTTCGCCGCCCCATGGATGCGGGCACCGCAGCCAGGCTACGCGAACGGGGCCACGTGAGGTGCGGCTACTTCTCGGCGTGCGCGCCAACCGGGATCTTCGGGGGCTCGAGCGCTTCGTGGTCCGGCTCCCTCCCCTCCACCTTGATCTGGGGGAGCCACTCCAGCCACTTCGGCAGGTACCAGTTCCGGGAGCCGAGCAGACGCATCGTGGCCGGCACGAGCAGCGTTCGCACGATCGTCGCGTCCATGAGGATGGCGACGGCGAGGCCGAACCCCATCTGCTGCAGGGGCCCCAGCCGGCCCGAGGCGAACCCCGTGAACACCGCCACCATGATCAGCGCGGCGCCCGTGATGATCCCCGCCGTGGTCCGCAGTCCGTAGGCCACCGCCTCGTCGTTGTCTCCCGTCCTGTCGTACTCCTCCCTGATCCTGGTGACGAGGAACACCTGGTAGTCCATGGAGAGCCCGAACAGGACCGAGAACAGGAACAGCGGGAGCCAGGCCTCGATCGCCTCGGCGCGCTGGAAGTGGAACCCGATGGCGTTGAACAACCCGATGCCCAGGCCCTTCTGGAACACGAGGGTCAGCGCCCCATAGGCGGCCCCGACCGACAGGAGGTTCATGACGATCGCCGTCACCGGCACCACGACCGTCCTGAACACCACCGTGAGCAGGATGAACGACAGCGCCAGCACCACGGCCAGGACGATCGGCTGATACTTGTCGATCGTGTCCAGGAAGTCGGTGAACCGGGCGGGGTTCCCCCCGACCAGGACCTCGACTCCCTGCACCCCGTGGAAGGCGGCCGGCACGATCTGGCTCCGGAGGTCTCGGACCCCCTGGAAGGCGGCGTCGGTGTTCGGGTCGCCCCGGAAGAGCGCATCCACCTCGATCGTCGTGCCATCCGGGCTGCGCACGACGTCGGTCCGTGACGCGAACACGTCGGTATCGGCGATGTCGCGCCGCAGCTCCTCGATCGCGGCGCTGGCCCGTGGGCTGTCGACCTCGCCGGTGACGACGATCCGAACGGGGTTGGTCTGGCCCCCGGCGAACTCCCGCTCCAGGGTCAGGAAGGCCTGCTTCGACTCGAAGTCGTCGGGCAGCCGGCTCACGTTCTGCGACGTCCCCCGGTGCAGCTGGAAGTAGAAGGACCCCACGCCGCCGAGCACCAGCACGCTCGCCAGCAGGAAGACGAGCGGCCGCCTCATGACCGAGTTGGTGGTGCGATCCCAGAAGCCGCCCCGCGGGTCGTGCCCGTTGTCCAGCCGGGCCCGCTTCGACAGCCGCGGCCAGTTGATCCGGTCGCCGAGCAGGCTGATGATCGCGGGGAGGAGGGTCATCGACGCCGCCAGCGCCGCCAGGGTGACCAGGGCCGCGCCCGTGGCCAGGCTCCGGAAGATGGTGGTCGGGATGATGAACATCCCGAGCAGCGCGAGCACGACGGTCATGCCGCTGAAGAACACGGCTCGGTTCGCCGTGGCGCCGGCCGCCCCGATGGCGTCCAGCTTGGGGAATCCCTTCTTCCGCTCCTCGCGGTAGCGGGACACGATGAACAACGAGTAGTCGATGCCCACGGCCAGGCCGATCATCGTCACCATGTTCGTGACGAACAGGTTGAAGTCGACCAGCTGGCCGATGAGGGACACCAGCCCGAGGGCGATGGTGATGGCGAACAGTGCCATCACGATCGGCACGACGGCCGCGACGATGGCCGCGAACACCACGATCAACACGATCAGGGCGAAGGCGATGCCGATCGACTCGCCCTGCTGCAGGTCCTCCTCGGCGATCTTCGAGAAGTCCGCGAACAGGACTCCCTGACCGGCGACCTGCACGGTGAAGCCGTCCGGGGCACTCCGCTCGACGAGCGAGCGCAGATCGTCGACGGTCGAGCTCTCCCTGTCCTGGAGCGTCACCGAGATCAGGGTCGACCGCTGGTCCTTCGAGACGAGCCCCGCCGCCTGATCGGGAGACCGCTTCGCGAGGTCGTAGTAGGTGACCGGGGGGCCGGCCAGGACGTCCCCGTCCAGCCCGGCGATGTCCCGCTCCAGCCCCTTCACCGCCGCCTCGAACGGGGCGTCATCGACCGTGAGGGAGTCTGACTGCACGATGACGAGCTCGGTGTCCTGGTCGCTATTCGTCTGGAACTTCTGGTCGATGACCTCCTGGGCCCGCACCGACTCGGGCCGGTTCGTGAAATCGAAGTCCTGGCTCAGGACGCCACCGAGGAGGAGACTGCTCACATACCCCATGCCGACGATCGCGACGAGCCAGAGGGACATGGTGCGCCACGGATGGCGGCTGCTCGCACGGGCCAGGATCTCGGGACTCACCTTCATCGCTCCGACCTCCACTCGCTCTACACTTCGGGACAACGGCCTTACGCCATATGCTTACGCCATATGTTGACGCCGTAAGGTACCGCACGTACGCTGTAAGCGTCAACCGGAGGGGATGAACATACGGTGAACGAGTCGAGGACGGCAGCGAACCCGGGGTCCGATGTCCACGTGACGCCCGAGGGCGGGGGACGACCGCGCCGGGAGCCGCTCTCCCGCGAGCGCATCATCCGGGCGGCCCTCCGGATCATGGACGAGGAGGGCCTGGAGGCGGTCACCATGCGACGGGTCGGACGCGACCTCGGGGTCGAGGCCATGTCCCTCTACAACCACGTCCGCGACAAGGAGGACATCCTCGACGGGATCAGTGAGGAGGTCCTGGGCGATTTCAGGATGCCTCGCGCCGACCACTGGGTCGAAGCGGCCCGTCTCACCGCTCACGAGTTCCGGCGCATGCTGCTGGCTCATCCGAACGTGATGAGGCTGATCACGGAACGCGAGAAGCCCTTCACCAACCCCGATTCGCTGCAGATCTACGAGTACACGCTGGGCCTCTTCCGGTCCGCCGGCCTGGCCCCGGCCGACGCCGCGAGGGCCTTTCACGTGTTCGGCGGCTACATCCTGGGCTCCGTGACCATGGAGCTCGGCCTGATGGTCGGAGGCCCGCGCGACGAAGCGGACGCGCAGAGCCATCAGGAGATGGCCCGGCTGGTGGCCTCAGCGGATCTCCCTCGACTGCGCGAGGCGATGCCCTTTCTCATGGACTGCGATGTCGAGGAGCAATTCGAATTCGGGCTCGATCTGCTGATCGAGGGCCTCCGGACCCGGGCGGCCAGCACCAGTCCGTCGAGCCCCACGAGGTAGTGCGCGGGGCTCGTTGCGGCGCTCGATCCTCACAGTCGAGCAGGATGGGGGCGGACCCGAAGCACCTCGGCGGACGGCGGTAGCCTCCTCGCGAGACATCCGTGCCGGATCGAACACCAGGGAAAGGACCACGATGGGTCAGCCGCTGATCCGCGTCGAGATCGTCGCCGACTCCGACGGGATGAAGGTTCGCCTGGCGATCGCGCCGTCGATCCTGACCGAGGTGTATGCCCGCGACGGCCTCGGCCTGTTCGATCGCGACAACGCGAACATCGCCGTCGAGCTCCGGGACCAGCGCGACGGTCGCTCACTGGAGCGACGCCCCACCCTGGTCGAGTTCGTTCCCGGGTCAGAGGACGCGGAGGACTACGCGCCGAAGTTCCGCCCCGGGAGCCCCTTCGAGCTCACCGGCTCGTGAGCGGCACCCCGGCGGGGGCGCCGGGGGAACGGACAGCAGCGATCGGGACGTGGGTTCGGTCAGCGACACGAGGGAAGCGGCGCCGGGAACGTCGTGCCCACCCTGTTCGACTGCCAGCAATTGCCCGTTCCGGTGGTGTCCCACAGCAGGTCGGCGCCCGGGAGTGGAGCGAGAGACGGGTCCGGCGAGCCGCCGTTCCCCGTGGCCGCGTTGAACGCGATCCGATCGAAGTCGGGATTCGGTTCGATGCCGAGCAGCTGGCACTGGGCGGGGGTCAGGTGGAGCAGAACGCACAGGTTGCCGACGCCGATGCCGAAGGAGTCGTTGTCGGCGACCGTGTTGTGATCGACCACATTGGCATCCGCGGCCACCAGCAGGATTCCGGTCCCCGGCGGGACGTTGCAGACCTCGTCGCCGGGCTCCTCGCACGTGTTCGGCTTGTTGTTCCCGCTCACGCGGTTGTGGTCGATCCGGTTTCCGGAGTTCGTCGTCACGTCCAGGAACGGCAGTACGAACGAGAGGATTCCGCCCGTGTTCCCCGTGGCGATGTTGTGGTCCGCGCGGACCGCGGTGCTGTTCTCGATCTCGAAGCCGCTCACGTTGCCGACGGCGGTGTCGTGGTCGAGGCGCACGTCATGCGACTGCCCGACGTAGATCCCGGTGTCGTTCGAGCCAGTGGCCACCGAGTGATCCACCCGTCCCGGCCCGGAATGGGAGGGGAAGATGCCGTACTCGCCGTTGTCGTTGGCGCTCACGTCGGTCACTCGCCAGTGGTCGGCGCAGAACAGCAGGACGCCGATCCCCTCGAAGCCGTTGACGGTGATCCCCCGAACCAGCGCTCCGTCGACGCGGAGGCTGCTGTCGCTCAGGCAGGCCGAATCTCCGGTTTTCGCGATCGCGACCCCCTGGTCCTGCCCGCCCGCGTTCTGCAGGACGACCGGCCTGCCCGGTCGCGGTAGACCGATGATGGAGATGCCGTCGGTCGAGATGACGACCGCGCACGTGACACCGGGCTCGCTCGGGCAGGGCCGCCCGCTCTCTTCATAGATGCCCGGTCGGACGAGAATCGTGCCGCCCGGCGAGGCCGCGTCGACCGCCGCCTGGATCGACTGCCCCGGATGGACCACGATCGTCGAGCCGGCCGACGCTCCAGAGGGGAAGGCCAGCATCGCCCCCGCCGCCACCGAGAAGACGGTCACTGCCCGGATGCCGAGGGCCCTCCCCATCGCAGTCCCCTTCCGCTGCCCCCTCTACCAATCGGGCGACGTCCTCCGCAACTCATACTCCCGATGCCCTGTGGGTGCAAACGACCGTCGGCGCCGGACGCGCCGGCGGGCCGGGGCCAGCGCCGACCCCGGCCCGTCGGTGTGCGGCGGGACTAGACGATGCCCTGGTCGAGCATCGCGCCGGCGACCTTGAGGAAGCCGGCGATGTTGGCCCCGTTCACGTAGTTCCCCGGCGTCCCGTAGTCCTCGGCGGTCTCCCGGCACTGCTGGTGGATCGCCTTCATGATGTCCTTGAGCCGGGCGTCCACCTCCTCGCGGGCCCATGCGATGTGCAGGGCGTCCTGCGACATCTCGAGTCCGGAGACGGCCACGCCGCCGGCGTTGGCGGCCTTGCCCGGGCCGTAGAGGATCCCTGCGCCGATGAACTGCTCGACGCCGTCGGGCACGGTCGGCATGTTCGCGCCTTCCGCCACCACGTACACCCCGCTGTTCAGCAGGTTCGCGGCGTCCTTGGCCCCGATCTCGTTCTGAGTCGCGCTGGGGAACGCGCAGTCGGCGGGCAGGTTCCACAGCGGGTTGAAGTCGGCCTTCGGGTCCACCGGGGTGAACACCGCGCGCGGGAACCGCTCGACGTACTCGCTGATGCGCCCCCGCCGGACGTTCTTGAGCTCCATGACCCAGCCCAGCTTCTCGAAGTCGATGCCGTCCGGGTCGTGGACGAATCCGCCGGAGTCGGACATCGTGACCGGCTTGGCCCCCATGTGCAGGAGCTTCTCCACCGTGTACTGCGCGACGTTGCCGGCCCCGGAGACCAGGCAGATCTTGCCCTCGAGGCTCTCGTCCCGAGTCTTCAGCATCTCCTCGGCGAAGTACACGGCGCCGTAGCCGGTGGCCTCGGGCCTGATCAGCGAGCCGCCCCAGGCCAGCCCCTTGCCCGTCAGGACCCCGGTGAACTCGTTGCGGATCCGGCGGTACTGGCCGAACAGGTAGCCGATCTCACGTCCACCGACGCCGATGTCGCCGGCCGGGACGTCGGTGAACTGCCCGATGTGGCGCTGCAGCTCGGTCATGAACGACTGGGAGAACCGCATGACCTCGGCGTCGCTCTTGCCCTTGGGGTCGAAGTTGGCGCCGCCCTTGCCGCCGCCCATCGGAAGTGTGGTCAGGGCGTTCTTGAACACCTGCTCGAAGGCCAGGAACTTCAGCAGCCCCAGGTACACGCTCGGGTGGAACCTCAAGCCCCCCTTGTACGGGCCGATGGCGCTGTTCATCTCGATGCGGTAGCCCTTGTTGATCTGGATCTCGCCGTGGTCGTCCACCCACGGGACCCGGAACATGACCACGCGCTCGGGCTCGATGATGCGCTCCAGGATCTTGGCCTCCCGGAACTCCGGGTGACGCTCCAGGGCGATGTCCACCGACTCGGCCACCTCGCGCACGGCCTGATGGAACTCCACCTCCCCGGGGTTCCTGGCCACCACGTCGGCCATCAATCGCTCGATGTCGTCGGTCATCGCCCTCCTCCTTCTCAAGGCGCGGGCCGCCCTCGTCAAACCGGTTGGAAACACCGCGATCAGACTGGCGGGCGACCGGGGGCCGCGACAGGTCCAACGGTCTCGTGTTCGGAGGGCCGAACGGCCGTCGGATCGGGGAGGACGTCGACTGGACTACAGGCCCGAGACCTCCGGGAGATCGTCCTCGGTGGTGCGGCGGGCGGCGGGCGGGCGCGGGCCTCCCGGCGCCGTCGCCCGATGCGCCGTCGTCGAAGCGCATTCCCCGGAACCTCGACGCCCAGGCCGGCACCGTGGGGGCCTGCGCGAGCGAGTCGGGATGCTCCTCCAGAGTGATGTCGATGCCGCCGGTGAGGTCCGCCCAGGGTGTTGTAGAAGGGAGTTGCGAAGAATCTGCCAACGGCCCGTCAAGCTCGAGTATGGCCGGGTCGATCAGGTCCCGTCCGGGCACCCCGACTCGTCGGGGAGGAGGGGCCGGAACGTGATCCCGTAGGTCTTCCCGTCGCTGGTCCAGGGCGAGATCTGGTTGGCGTTCCGCACGGCCGGCATCAGCACTGCGAGGTCGTCGCCCAGGACGGTGCCGCACCCTCCCAGGCCCTCCGTGGCGCCGGTGGCCGGCCGGCCGAACCCCGACAGCGGCGTGTCCAGGGGCCACGCGATCTCGGGCTCGTTGAGGTCGCCGCCCGCCGTGGGGTCGCCCTTCTGCACCAGCAGGCGCAGGGCGGTGGGGTCGTACGTCCCCGCCTCCCCGACCTCGTCCGCGCCGAGCGTGCCGGGAAGGTCGGTGAACTGCTCGATGAACTGTTGCAGGGCCCGCCGGGCCTCGCGCTCCTGGGGGGGCACGCTCGGGTCGTCCGCTCCCTCACCCAGGGCGTAGGCCTGGACCACGATGTGCCGGCCGTCGGCGTTCAGGGTGAACACCGTGGTGGGGGCGTCGGCGATGCGGGCGTTGAAGTACTGGGCGTCCTTGTCCATGAGGCCGGCCTCCCGGGCCAGCTCCAGGAGGCGCTGCACGCCCTCCGGCGTCAGCTGCTGGACCAGCAGGGCAGGCAGGGGCCGGACCGGGTTCCCGGATCCCGGGCAGTCTCCCTCCAATCGGTACGAACCGGGCGAAATGCCGGAGGATGCTTGCATCGACCGGACCGAGTCTGTACGACAATACCCTGAGCGAGGGCGCCCCCCGCGGGAGGTTCGATGCTGCTCGACATCCAGGCCGTCGACGCGCCGCGTGGCTTCCGGCTGATCGGAGAGCTCGACGCGTCCAACGCGGCGACGCTCTCCGAGGCGATCCAGTCCGAAGTCGACCGGGGGGGAGACCTCACGCTGGACCTCGCAGGGCTCGCGTTCATGGATTCCACGGGCATCCAGGTCCTGGTCCGAACGGCACAGAGCCTGGAGGGGCGCGGCAACCTGATCCTCGTCTCCCCCGGGAACCTGGTTCGCCGGATCCTCGAGTTGATCCCCGTGCAGAAGCTCGACAACGTGGAGATCGTGGGTGATGAGGACCAGTCCTGAGCGCACGGGAGCCGTGCGCTCGTTCCCTGCACATCCCAGCATGCTGCACGAGGCCCGCCGGTTCGTCCGCGACCGGGCCTACGAGGCCGGACTGCACCCCTCGGCCACCGACGATCTCGTGCTCGCCGTTTCCGAAGCTTGCGCCAACGCCGTGCTCCACTCGAGGTCCGGGATCATCCAGGTGACCTGGGGGGAGGGCCTGGAGCGGGTACAGGTGGAGGTGGCCGATCAGGGCGTGTTCCGGCGGTCCGTCCCCCTGCAGGAGGCCGAGGGGGTCCACGGCCACGGCATCCAGCTGATGGTGGCGCTGATGGACGAGGTCACCGTGCGCGAGGGGACCGCGGGCCGTCCCGGCACCGTGGTCCGCCTGATCAAGCTCCGCGCAAGCTAGCTTTCTTCGTCAGATCCGCCGGTTCCCAGGTTCAGCGTGGCGCCGGCCTGCACCTGGCGCACGATGCGGCGGCACACCACCTCGAGGATGCGGAGCGCGATGGCGGGCTCCGCCTCCAGGACCTCCCAGAACCGCTCCCGGCGCAGGGTCAGGCAGCGGGTGTCCTCCGTGCACCGCACGGTGGCCGTGGCGGCGCCCCCTCCCAGCAGTCCGATCTCGCCGACGAACTCCCCCGCGTTCACCGTGCCCAGCGCCTCACCGTCGCGCTCCGCCACGGCGGCGCCCTCCAGCAGGAGGTGGAACCGGTGGCCGATCACGCCCTGCTCGGTCAGCAGCTCTCCGGCAGGATGCTCGGTCACCGTGGCCGCATCGGCCAGCCGGGCCAGCTGCTCCGGAGTGCAGGTCGAGAACACGGTGACCCGGCGGAGGGTCTGCGCATCGACGTCGCTCACGGCGCGAATCCTGCCACGGCCGGGGTCCCCGGCGCTGAGTCCGTCATCGGCGGGCCCGCCGCCCCTCGGCCAGGAGCCGACCCAGCTCGCGAAAGGCCTTCCCCCGGTGGCTGATGGCGTCCTTCTCCTCGGGGGTCAGCTGGGCCATGGTCCGGAAGTCACCGCGCGGGACGAAGATCGGGTCGTAGCCGAACCCGCCCCGGCCCCGGGGTTCCAGGATCAGCGACCCCTCGCAGGCGGCCTCGGCGTAGGCGAACCACTCCCCCGGCCACGCCACAAGGGCCACGCACCGATACCGGGCTGTCCGCCGGGTGGCGGGGACCGTCGAGATCGCGGCGATCAACGTCCGGAGATTGTCCTCGTCGGTGGCGTCCTCGCCGGCGAACCGCGCGGAGTGGATGCCGGGCTCGCCGTCCAGCGCGTCGACCTCGATCCCCGAGTCGTCGGCCATGGCGGGGACCCCGATGGCCGCCGCCACGGCCCGGGCCTTCAGCGCGGCGTTCTCCAGGTAGCTCCGGCCCGCCTCCTCGACGACCGGCCACTCCCTGGGGTCGTCCTCGGCCGTGATCCACGTCACGGGCCACTCGGCACAGATCGTGAGGATCTCGCGGATCTTCCCGGGATTGCGCGAAGCCACCGCGAGCTCCGGAGGGAACCCGCCGGGCCCGGCCGTCCACCGGCCGGAGGCGCGGGAGACCGGCTCGCCGTCCGGCCGGACGGGATCGATGGGGCTCACCCGGCCAGGGCGGCCCGCTGGACCTCGACCAGCCGCCGGATGCCACCCCAGGCCAGGTCCATCATGCTGTCCAGCTCGGCCCGGGAGAACGGCTCGCCCTCGGCGGTGCCCTGGACCTCCACCAGCGCACCGGAACCGGTCATCACCACATTGAAGTCCACCTCGGCCCGGGAGTCCTCGGAGTACGCCAGGTCGAGGAGCGCCGTGCCGTCCACGATGCCGGCGCTCACCGCGGCGACCTCCTCACGGAGGGGGTTCCGCGGCAGCAGGCCCTGTTCGAGCAGGGACCGGACCGCCGCGGCCAGCGCGATGTACCCCGCGGTGATCGACGCGGTCCTGGTGCCGCCGTCGGCCTGGAGCACGTCGCAGTCGATCCAGATCGTGCACTCCCCCATGGCCTTCAGGTCGGTCACCGCGCGGAGGGACCGCCCGATGAGCCGCTGGATCTCCTGCGTCCGCCCCGACGGCCGGCCCTGCTGGACCTCCCGCGGGGTCCTGGTCTCCGTGGCTCGAGGCAGCATGGCGTACTCCGCGCTGACCCAGCCGGTGCCGGTTCCCGACTTGAACTTCGGCACCCGCGGGTCGTACGACGCCGCGGCCAGGACCCGGGTCCGGCCCATCTCGAACAGCACCGAGCCCTCGGCCCATTGCAGGTAGCCCAGCTCCAGGGTCACCGGCCGGAGGTCGTCCGCACGGCGGCCGTCGACGCGCAGCGAGGCGTCGGAGACGGCCTCGGGAGGCGTGGTCATGGGCTCACCTCCACGGCCATGCCCTCGTGCGCAAGCAGCAACTCGCCGTCGAACGCCTCGGCGGCCTGTTCACGAGAGACCTCCCGGTCCGACCCCGGCCAGAAGTGGGACAGCATGAGCCGGGACGTCCCCGCGCGGGCCGCGTACTCGGCCCCCTGCCGCGCCGTGAGGTGGTACGGCTGGACGCCGCGCTCCAGGTCGTGGTCCTGCCAGCTTGCCTCGATCAGGAGCAGGTCGGCGTCGCGGGCCAGGGTCTCGATGTCGGCCGTGGGGCCGGTGTCGCCCGTGTAGCAGAGCACCGTGCCGTCGGCCGAGATCCTCATGCCGGAGTTCGGGACCCAGTGCGGGAGCAGGCGCGTGTCGAAGCGGAACGGCCCCACCTCGAACTCGGCGCCCGCTTCCACCTCGTGGACGTCGAACACCTTGGCCATGTCCCGCCGCCCCTCGTCGTCCTCGAGGGCGGCGATCCGGGCGAACGCTCCCGGCGGGCCCCAGATCGGGAGTGGCGCTCGCCGGTCCGGGGCGAAGAACCGGGCGATGAACAGCGGATAGAGGTCCAGGCAGTGGTCCAAGTGCTCGTGGCTCAGCACGACGGCGCCGAGATCGGCCTGGGGGATGTGTCGCTGGAGGTTGCCGAGGGCCCCGGTCCCGAAGTCCAGGGCCAGCGCGAACCCGTCGTGCTGCAGGAGGTAGCCGCTGGCCGCCCCACCGGCCTCGGGGTAGGCACCGGAGGATCCCAGGACGGTCAGCTCCACGGCCGGGTCTCTCCCACCGTGGCGATCTCCGGCCCCAGGAACCGCTGCCCCAGCCGCTGGAACGCCGCGGGGTCGCCGGTGGTGAGGAACACGTGCTCCGGCGGGCCGGGGTCTCTTCGCAGGAGGTCGTCGCGGAGCAGGGCCGCGTACACGTCCTTGGCGGTCTCCTCGGCGGACGAGATCAGCACGACCCCCGGTCCCATGACCACCGAGATCAGGCCGGACAGCAGCGGGTAGTGCGTGCAGCCGAGGATCAGGGTGTCGACCTCGGCCTCCTTCAGCGGCTGGAGGTACTCGAACGCGGCCTCCTGGAGCTCCTTGCTGGAGGTGTCGCCGCGCTCCACCGCCTCCACGAACACCGGGCAGGCCTCCGAGAACAGCTCGACGCGGAAACCGTCGCCCCCGAACGGGGCGTGCCCGAGATCCCGGGCCAGCGCGGCCATGGGCAGCACCGCGCGGTCGTAGGCCCGGCTGGCCACGGTGGCCTCGGTGCCGATCACGCCGATCCGGCCGTTCCGGGTGGCGGCCACGGCCGCCCGGGCTCCGGGGTCCACCACGCCGACCACCGGCGTGTCGTGGGCGGCGGCCACGTCGGCGATGGCGGCCACCTCCACCGAGTTGCACGCGACCACCAGCATCTTCACGTAGCGGTTCACCAGGTCGCCGGCGATCTCGAGAGCGAACCGGCGGATCTCCTCCAGCGGGCGGGGTCCGTAGGGATAGCGGGCCGAGTCGCCGACGTAGACGATGGGTTCGTTCGGGAGCAGGTCGAGCACGGCCCGGGCCACCGTGAGGCCGCCGACCCCGGAGTCGAACACGCCGATGGGCCGGCTATCGGGCACGGTCGGCCTCCGGGGTTCGGGCGCCCGCGGTGGCGGTCACCACCACAACGCCTCCGAGACCTGCTTCTCGGCCTGCGCCCGGTCCTCCGCCCACGCGTTCGTCGAGAGGTACTTCCATCCGCCGTCGGCCAGCAGGCACACGATGTGGCCCTGGTCGATCTCCCCGGCGATCCGCCGGGCGGCGTGGATCACGGCGCCGGAGGAGATGCCGGCGAAGATCCCCTCGAGCTCCGTGAGCTCGCGGGTGGCCGCGAGGGCGTCGGCGGAGTCCACCAGGAACTTCCGGTCCAGGGCCCGTTCGTCGAGGATCGGCGGGACGAACCCCTCGTCCAGCGACCGCAGGCCGTACACCAGCTCCCCGAGCTCCGGTTCGGCCGCCACGATCTGGACGTCGGGGTTGTGCTCCCGGAGGCGCCGTCCCACGCCCATCAGCGTGCCGCCGGTCCCGAGGCCCGCCACGAAGTGCGTGACCTCCGGGCAGTCCCGGACGATCTCGGCGCCGGTTCCTTCGTAATGGGCGTCCGGGTTGGCCGGGTTCCCGTACTGGAACGGCATGTAGAACCGGTCGCTCTCGGCCATGGCCCGGGCCACCTCGATGGACCCGTTCGTGCCCTTGTCGGCGGCCGAGAACACGATGTCCGCGCCGAACAGCTCCAGCAGGCTGACCCGCTCCTCGCTCGCGTTGTCCGGCATGACCACGATGATCTTGTAGCCCTTCCGCCGGGCCACCAGGGCCAGGGCGATCCCGGTGTTCCCCGAGGTCGGCTCCAGGATCACCTTGTCGGGGGTGAGCTCGCCGGAGCGTTCGGCCTCCTCGATCATCCGCAGGGCGATACGGTCCTTCAGCGAGCCCGTGGGGTTCTGCCCCTCGAGCTTGGCCCACAGCTTGACCGCCGGCTTCGGCGACATCCGGGGGATGCCGACGAGCGGCGTGTCCCCGATCGCGCCCAGGATGTCGTCCGCCCTCACGCCGCCGATTATCCCAGGCCGCCCCGATGCGGCCGGATGGACACCGGGCGGCCGAGCCGGAGATCAGCCGCCGGCGACGGCGGGGAGGATGCTGACGGTGTCGCCCTCGGAGACCTGGGTGGCGAGGGAGCCGCTGTAGCGGACGTCCTCGCCGTTCACGTAGACGTTCACGAAGCGGTGCAGGGCGGCGCCGTCGTCGGTGAGGATGGTCCGGGTGATGCCGGGGTGGCGTGACTCGAGGTCCTTCAGGACCTCGCCGAGGTTGGCGCCCTCGACCTCGACCACGGCCTGGCCGTCGGTGTGCTTCCGCAGGATCGTGGGGAGCTTCACCTTCACGGCCATCTCAGTGCTGCCCTCCCACGGTCGTCGGGACCCCGTGCTCCGCCTCCTCCGGCACGCCGCCGGCCGGGATCCCACAGAACAGGTCGTAGTCGATGAGCTCGGTCACGGTGGGCTCGTCGCCGCACACCGGGCAGGCCGGGTCGCGCTTGATCTTCACGGTCTGGAAGTCCATCTCCAGCGCGTCGAAGATCAGGAGGCGGCCCACGAGGGGTTGGCCGACCCCCGTGATCATCTTGATGGCCTCGGTGGCCTGGATGGATCCCACGATCCCCGGCAGGACGCCGAACACGCCGGCCTCGGCGCAGTTCGGCACCGAGCCGGGCGGCGGCGGCTGGGGGAACAGGCACCGGTAGCAGGGCCCGGCGTCGCCGGGCAGGAACACCGTGACCTGCCCTTCGAACTGGTAGATCGAGCCGTACACCAGAGGCTTGCCGAGCATCTGCGTTGCGTCGTTCACCAGGTACCGGACCGGGAAGTTGTCGCTCCCGTCGATGACCAGGTCGTACCGGCCCAGGATGTCCAACGCGTTCTCGCTGTTCAGCACCACGTCGTGGGGCTCGACCGCGATCCCCGGGTTCAGCTCGCGGAGCGTGGACGCCGCCGACTCCACCTTGGGCCGGCCCACGTCTGAGGTCCCGTGCAGGATCTGGCGCTGGAGGTTCGTGAGGTCCACACGGTCGAAGTCCACGATGCCCAGTCGCCCGATCCCGGCAGCGGCCAGGTACATGGCGATCGGCGAGCCCAGGCCGCCGGCCCCCACGCACAGCACGCTCGAGTCCAGCAGCTTGCGCTGCCCGGTGCCCCCGATCTGGGGGAGGATGATGTGCCGCGCGTAGCGGACCACCTCCTCCTCGGTGAACCTCCGTTCGCTCATCCGATCATCACGTCCTCTTCGGTGACCTCGCCGTCCAGGATCCGGAACCCGCGCAGCACCGGCCGCGTGCGATCCTGGAGCGACAGGATCAGGTAGTAGCTGTCCGGGTAGAACGCCTGGCGCCGGTCGGTCGGCGAGGGATAGGCCTCCGAGTGCGTGTGGGAGTGGAAGATCCCGAACGCCTCGAGTCCCTCGTCGTCCAGGTTCTCGAACACCTCGAACTGCTCCTTGGGGTCGAAGCGGTACGTCGCCGGGCTGGCGTCGGCGTTGCGCATGGGGATGATCCGGACCGGGATGCCCTCCTTGCCCGCCACCAGGCCGCAGGCCTCGTTCGGGTATTCGCCCTGGCAGTGGGCCACGATCTCGTCGAAGAACAGACGGTCCAGCTCGATCATCCGGGTGCGCGCCTCCGGTCGCCGAAGTCTATCAACTCGGTCGGATTCGCCCGTGTTCCCGGCCGCCTCCTCAGGCTCTCAGACGGCCGGTCACGGTGACCCGGCCGTCGTGGCCGGCCTCCACCATGCCGACCTGCTGCATCGAGACACCCCGCGCAGCCGCCTCGTCGTGGAGCCTGGCGGGGTCCCGGGTGGCGATGAGCAGGCCACCCGAGGTCTGGGCGTCGGCCAGGACGAGCTGCTCGGTCCGGGGGAGCTCGCCCCAGTCGACGTACCGGGCCAGGAACTCGTGGTTCCGTGTCGTCCCTCCCGGGACCACCCGATCGCGGGCCAGGTCCATCACGCCCGGGAGGAGCTCGATGCTCCCCGCCTCCACGGTCGCCGCACAGCCCGACGCGGCCAGCATCCCCCGGAGGTGCCCGAGGATGCCGAACCCGGTCACGTCGGTTGCGGCGTCCACCTGCGCCGCCACCATGGCCTCGGCGGCGAGTGCGTTGAGCTCCGTCATGACGTCGATGGCCAGCAGGACCTGCTCCTCGGTGGCCTTCCGCCGCTTGATGGCCGTCGAGATGATCCCGGTGCCGAGCGGCTTGGTCAGGAACAGCTCTCCCCCCGCCTTCGCTGTGGAGTTCCGAACGAGTTGGCGCACCGAAGCGAGGCCGGTCACGCACATCCCGTACTTGGGCTCGGCGTCGGTGATGGTGTGCCCGCCCACCACGGCAACGCCGGCCTGCGCGGCCACCGCTGCCCCGCCCTCCAGCACGCGGGACAGCATCTCGAGCGGGAGCTCGTCCACGGGCCAGGCCGCGATGTTCAGGGCGATGATGGGGCGGGCCCCCATCGCGTACACGTCGCTGAACGCGTTCGCCGCGGCGATCCGCCCCCAGTCGTAGGGGTCGTCCACGATGGGCGTGAAGAAGTCGACCGTCTGCACCAAGGCCTGCCCAGCTGGCAGGCGGTACACGGCCGCGTCATCGCCGGTCTCCGCGGAGACCAGCACCTCCTCCGGCATGGCCGGCGTCCCGAGTCGGCCCAGCACCTGGGCCAGGTCAGAAGGACCGAGCTTGCACGCTCAACCGGCGCCGTGGCTGTACTTGGTGAGTCTCACGGTCTCGACCACATGCGGAGGATACGCCTCCCCGAACGGGCGATGGCCCCAGTGGCCACTCGGCGGTTCCCGCAACGAAGCGCCCCGGCTATGCTGGGAGACCGCCGATGGCCGACCCAGCCCGACTCGAGCGCCCCGGAGCCATGGGGACCGTCGAGCAGCGCCTGCTCGATCAGGTACCGGCCGCCGTCGTGGCGACCGGTCCAACCGGCGTGATCACCCACTGGAACCGCGAGGCCGAGGTCATGTACGGCTGGACCGGGCAGGAAGCCGTGGGCCGGAGGATCGAGGAGGTCACGCTGGCCCCCGGGCAGGGGGGGGACCACGTCCTGGCGGAGCTTCGCGCGGGGCGGCCGTGGCGGGGAGAGGTGGTGGCCGCGGGCAAGGACGGGCGGACGTTCCCGGCGTTCCTCACCCTGTCGGCCCTCCCCCAGGAGGCCGGGCCGGCCTCGGGGATGGTCGGGGTTTCGGTGGACATCTCCGAGCGCAAGCGCGACGAGCGACGAATGGCCGCACGGAATGCGGCGGCCCAGATCCTGGCCCAGGCCGCGACGCTGGAGGAGGCCGTCCCGCGGTTGCTGCGCGAGGTGGGCGAGGCCCTGGGGTGGCAGGTCGGGCTCCTGTGGGCGATCGACGTCCGGACCTCCACCCTGCACATGCTGGAGGCCTGGCACGAACCCGCCGCGGAGCTCGAGTCGTTCGTCGAGCGATCCCGCACCGTGACGTTCGAGCCGGGGATCGGGCTTCCCGGTCGAGTGTGGCTGTCGAAGACGCCATTGTGGCTTCCGGACTTCGGGGCCGACCAGACCGGTCCCCGCTCGCCGGTGGCGCGGTCGGCGGGCCTGCATGGGGCCTTCGGGTTCCCCGTCCTCCTGCGAGGGCACGTGCTGGGCGTGGTGGAGTTCATGTCGGGGCGGGTCGAGGCTCCGGACGACGACCTCCTCCAGATGACCGGCGCGATCGGGAGCCAGATCGGCCAGTTCATGGAGCGCACCGAGGCCCAGGCCGCGCTCCGGGCGAGCGAGGCACGAAAGGCGGCCATGGCCAACGCCTCGCTGGACGCCGTGGTGGCCATGGACCTCGACGGGCTCATCACGGAGTTCAACCCCGCGGCGGAGTCGACCTTCGGGTACCGCCGGCAGGAGGTGGTGGGCAAGCCCGTGGCCGACTTCCTGATCCCGCCGGAGCTCCGGGATCGCCACCGCACCGGGTTGGCCCGCTATTTCGAGACGGGGCGCTCGTCGATCCTGGGGCAACGGATCGAGCTGGAGGGCATGCGGGCCGATGGATCGACGTTCCCGGCGGAGCTGTCGATCACCCGCACCGACATGGTCGGCCGGCCCGGCTTCACCGCGTTCATCCGGGACATCACGGAGCGAACCCGAGCCGAGGAGAAGCTTCGGGAGGCCGAGCAGCGGTACCGGGCCCTGGTCGAGACCACGCCGGTGGTGTCGTACACGGACACCCTCGATGTCCCCAGCCAGTGCCTGTACATCAGCCCGCAGATCGAGACCCTCACCGGTTACACGCCCGAGGAGTGGAAGGCCGACCCGCACCTGTGGGAGCGGCTGCTGCACCCGGACGACCGGGAGCGCGAGGTGGCCAAGGACCTGGAGGCCGACCGGAGCCAGGCGCCGTACCGCTCGGAGTACCGGCTCCTGGCCCGCGACGGCCGGGAGGTGTGGGTCCGGGACGAGGCCGTTGTGACCACGTCGGAGCAGGGTGGGCCGCCGCTGTGGCAGGGCGTCATGGTGGACATCACCGAGCGCAAGCTGACGGAGCTCCAGCTCCGGGCCCGGGCCCGGCAGCAGGAGACCGTTGCCGACCTGGGCCGCATGGCCCTCACCGACGTCGACGTCTCGCTGCTCATGGATCGCGTGGTGACGATGGTGGCCCGGACGCTCGAGCTCGGCCACAGCGCCCTGTTCCAGTTCCTCGACGGGAAACGGGCCGCGGTCCGGTCCGGGAAGGGCTGGCGCGAGACCGTGGTGGGATCGGAGGTCGATGCCGGCCCCGCCACCCTCCCCGGCTACACGGTCGCCACCGACGGCCCGGTGGTCATGCGCAACCTCCCCCTGGAGAGCCGGTTCTCCCCCGCGGGGATGCTGCTGGAGCACCAGCTGGTCAGCGGCATCAGCGTCCTCATCCGGGGCCACGAGCGCCCGTGGGGCGTGCTGGCGGTCTTCTCCATCGGGGCCCGGGAGTTCCCCGACGACGACGTGTACTTCCTCCGGGCCGTGGCCAATATCCTGGCCATGGCCCTGGAACGCCGCAGGGAGGAGGAGCGGCGGTCCGCGCTGCTGACGAGCGAGCAGGCCGCTCGGGCCGAGGCGGAGCGGGCCCGCGAGCGGCTGCGGTTCCTGGCCGAGGCCAGCACCGTGCTGTCGTCGCTGGACTACGAGGCCACGCTGGCCCGGCTGGCCACCCTGGTCGTCCCGGAGATCGCCGACTGGTGCGTGGTGTACCGGCTCACCGAGACCGGCGACATGGTGCGGCTGGCCCTGGCGCACGCGGACCCCCAGGGCGCGCCGGTGGCCAGCGAGCTCCAGGCCGGCGTCCGGCTCAACCCGAGCGCCGACGTCGGCGTGCCGAAGGTCCTCCGAACGGGGCTCCCCGCGCTGTACACGGAGGCCGACGCCGAGCTGGTGTCCTCGGACTCCGAGGACCCGGAGACGGCCCTGCGCCTCACGTCGCCCCTCGGCATCGTCTCGTGGATGTGCGTGCCGCTGAACGCCCGAGGCCGGACCATCGGGGCCATCTCGTTCCTCAACGCCCGGTCCGGGCGCCGGTTCGGCCAGGAGGACCTCGACCTGGCCATGGAGCTGGCCCGCCACGCCGCCCTGGCCGTGGACAACGCGCACCTCTACGAGGCCGAGCTCGACGCCCGCCGAGCAACCGAGCGAGCCGCCCAGCGCACGGCCCTGCTCCAGGCGGTGACGGCGTCCCTGTCGGAGGCCCTGGGACCCGAGCAGGTGGCCGAGATCGTGGTGGACCGCTGCATCGCGGCCATGGGTGCGGCGGCCGGGCTGGTGGCCCGGGTGGTCCCGGCAGCCGGCGAGCTCGAGATCCTGCGCTCGGTGGGCTACCGGCAGGACGTGGCCCAGTCGTGGCGGCGGTGGCCCCTGGAACTGAAGACGCCGCTGTCCGACGCGGTGCGAACGGCCGAGCCGGTCTTCATCGGCAGCCGGGAGGAACGCGACGCCGTGTATCCCGACCTGCCCCAGGCCCCGGACGAGAACGAGGCCCTGTCGGCGGTTCCGCTCATCGTGGAGGGACGGGCCGTGGGCGGCATGGCCCTGTCGTTCCACGAGTCCCGGGAGTTCACGCCCGAGGACCGGGCGTTCCTGATGGCCCTGGCCCGTCAGTGTGCCCAGGCCCTGGAACGCTCTCGGCTGTACCAGGCGGAGCTCACGGCTCGGGCGGAGGCCGAGCGGGCGAACGACCGGCTGGCGTTCCTGGCCGAGGCCAGCGAGATCCTGTCGAAGTCCCTCGACTACCGGAAGACGCTGTCGGAGGTCTCGCGCCTCACGGTCCCCCGCCTCGCCGACTGGTGCAGCGTGGACATCGTGGAGGACGGCGTGATCTCCATGGTCGCGGTGGCGCACGCCGACCCGACCAAGGTCGGCCTGGCAAGGGACCTCCGGCGGCGGTTCCCGCCGGACCCCGACGCCCCCACCGGCGTCCCGAACGTCATCCGCACGGGCCAGCCGGAGATGTGGCCGGAGATCCCGGACGATCTGATCGAGGCCGTCGAGGACCCGGAGATCCGCCGGCTCGTCCGGGACCTGCACCTGCGGTCGGTGATGATCGTTCCGCTGAAGTCGCGGGGACGGGTCCTGGGAACGATCACGTTCGTGTGGGCAGAGTCCGGCCGGAACTACGGCCCCGCGGACCTGGCCCTGGCCCAGGACCTGGCCCGCCGGGTGGGGCAGGCGGTGGAGAACGCCATGGTGTACCGGGAGCGCGACCACATCGCGAAGACGCTCCAGCAGAGCCTCCTGCCCCCGGACCTCCCCGACATCCCCGGCATCGAGCTCGCCGCCCGGTACCTCCCGGCGGGGGCCGGGAGCGAGGTCGGAGGGGACTTCTACGACGTGTTCGACACGGGCGACGGCGCCTGGGGCCTGGCGCTGGGAGACGTGTGCGGCAAGGGGCCGGACGCCGCGGCCATCATGGGCGTGGCCCGGTATACGCTCCGGGCCGCCGCGATGCGCGAGCGCCGGCCCAGCCGGATCCTGGAGACCATGAACGAGGCCGTCATGCAGCAGACCGTCGACGGACGGTTCCTCACCGTCGCCTACACGCGGATCCGCCCGGGGGCCAACTTCGTCCGGCTCACGGTGTCCTGCGGAGGACATCCCCTTCCCCGGGTCCTCCGGGCGTCGGGGGCCATGGAGACGGCGGGGAAGCCTGGGACGCTGCTCGGGCTGTTCCCCGACCCGGAGCTCTCCGACGACACCGTGGACCTCGGGCCCGGTGATGCCATGGTCGTGTACACCGACGGGGTCACCGACTCCCCGGGGTTCGAGGAGGGAACCGGCGAGCGCCGGCTGACCGAGGTCCTGGCGGGGTGCGCGGGGCTCTCCGCCGCCGAGATCGCCGACCGCATCGAACGGGACGTGCTGTCCCCGAGGAAAGGAGCCCGCCGTGACGACGTGGCGTTCGTGATCCTGCGAGTGCAGCCGTGAAGATGCTGTCCGTCGACGTCAGGTCCGACGGGGACGCGGTGACCCTGGTCCTCTCCGGGGAGCTCGACCTGTCCACCGCGCCGACGGTGGAGCGCGAGCTGGCTGACGTGGAGCGGGACCGGCCATCCCTCATCACGATCGACCTCCGGGGGGTGTCGTTCCTCGACTCCACGGGCCTGCGGGTGGTGCTCTCCGCCGACGGACGGGCCCGGAAGGAGGACCGTCGGCTCGAGGTCATCCCCGGCCCGCCTCCGGTGCACCGGGTGTTCCGCATCGCGCTGCTCGACCGCCGCATCAGGTTCGTCGACCCGCCCGAGGACGCGCACGGAGCGCCCGAGGGGACGGAGGAGGGCGAATCCTCGCCGTGATCGAGCTCCAGCTCGCGAGCGACAACGACGCGCCGACCACGGCCCGGCATGCCCTGGACGGGCTGGAGGGCAGGGTCTCGCGGGCCCTCCTCGACGACACCCGCCTCCTGGTGAGCGAGCTGGTCACGAACAGCGTCCGCCACACCGGGCAGGGGCCCCACGGATGGGTCCGGATGGTGGTCACGCAGTCCGGGGGGCGCCTGCGCGTGGAGGTCAGCGACCCCGGCCCGGGCTTCGAGCCCGCGGCGATCCGCTCTCCGTCGATCCACCAGATCTCGGGGTGGGGGCTGTACCTGGTGGAGCAGGTGGCCACCCGGTGGGGGGTCGGCAACGGTGGCCTCGGCTCCCTGGTGTGGTTCGAGGTCGACGGCACCGGGAACGAGGCCGAGGCGGTCTGAAGCCGGTCAGCCGGCCTCGGGGGACTCGGGGTCGGCTGCGACCAGGTCGGACCCCATGGCGTGGTACCCCCCGTCCACGTGCAGGATCTCGCCGGTGATCCCCGCGCCCCAGTCCGACAGCAGGAACGCCACCGCCCTGGCCACCGGCTCCGGATCCGTCGTGTCCCAGCGCATCGGGGACCTGCGTGACCACGCCCGTGCCAGGACGTCGAAGCCGGGGATGCTCTTCGCCGCCATGGTCCGCAGCGGGCCCGCCGAGACGCAGTTCACCCGGATCTGGTGGGGGCCGAGGTCCCGGGCCAGGTACCGCGTGACGGACTCGAGTGCCGCCTTCGACACCCCCATCCAGTCGTAGATGGGCCACGCCACCGTGGCGTCGAAGTCCATGCTCACGACGGAACCGCCCCGCTCCCGCATCAGCGGGAGTAGCCCCGCGGCCAGGGCCTTCAGCGAGAACGCGCTGGTCCGGAACGCCACCTCGGCACTCTCCCGCGGCGTGCGCAGGAAGTTCCCACCCAGCGCGTCCTGGGGCGCGAACGCGATGGCGTGGAGGAATCCGTCCAGCGAGCCCCACCTGCCGTCGAGCTCCGCGCACAGCCGTTCGACGTGGGCGTCGTCGTTCGCGTCGAGCTCCAGGACGTCCACGGGCCGCGGCAGGCGCCGGGCGCTCCGCTCGGTGAGGCCCATGCTCTTGCCGAACCCGGTGAGGACGATCTCCGCCCCATCCCGCTGGGCCAGCTCGGCCACGGCGAACGCGATGCTCTGGGGGGTCAGGACCCCAGTGATCAACAGGCGCTTTCCCTCGAGCAGCATCAGTGGTTCGACTCCGGCTCGATCGTAGGGGTTGCAGCGAAGAGGCGTGGAGTTCCCGGGTGGTGGCGGACGGGAGCGCTGCGGTTGAATCGCGGGCAATGGATCTCCGGGCCCTCCCCAAGGTCGACCTCCATCGCCATCTGGAGGGGGCCGTCCGGCTGCCCACGATCATCGACCTCCACCGAGCGGCCGGCCTGGACCTCCCCGCGTGGACCGAGGCCGAGCTGGCGCCACATGCCCTGGTCACGGAGCCCGTGGGCAGCCTGGAGGCCGCGCTGACGGCATTCGGGTACGCCCAGCGGTCGTTCGTCGACGTCGCGTCGGTCGAGCGGATCGCCCGGGAGGCCGTGGAGGACCTCGCCGCGGAGAACGTCCGCCTGGCCGAGCTCCGGTTCTCCCCGGAGTTCATGTGCTCTCCGGCCGGGCTGGACTGGGACGAATCGCTCGCCGCCGTCCGGGCAGGGGTGGGCGGGGCCGTGGCGGCCGGGCACGACGTGGCGGTGGGACTGGTGGTCATCTTCAGCCGGGACCTCGGCCTGGAGTCTGCCGACCGGACCGTGGAGTTCGCTCTGCGGCACCGCGACGAGGTGGTCGGGTTCGACATCGCGGGGCCGGAGCTCGGGTATCCGCCGTCGACGTACGCCTCGCAGGTCCGGCGGGTGCTGGACTCCGGGATGCACATGACGCTGCACTACGGCGAGTCGGGACCGCCGCCGTATCCGCGGGAGGCCATCGAGCTCGGCGCCGAGCGGCTGGGGCACGGGCTCACGGTGGCCGGGGATCCTTCGGTCACCGCTCTGGCCCGGGAGCGCGGCGTGACGCTCGAGATGTGCCCCACCTCGAACTGGCTGACGCACGGCGTGGACCGCTTGGCCGACCATCCGGCCCGGCGCCTCCTCCACGAGGGGTTGCGGGTGACCCTCAACACCGACGACCCCGGCCTCATGGGCATCGACCTGACACACGAGTTCGAGGTCGCCCGCTCCGAGCTCGCGTTCGACGATGACGACTTCGCCGCAGCTGTCAGCAACTCGCTCGCCGCGACGTTCCTCCCTCGCGACGTGGTGGAGGACGTCCGGGCCCGCCACTTCGCCTGGGCCGGCTCAGCTCGTCCATAGCCTCTGCCGTGCCGCGTCAGCGGCGGCGGAGGTCGGCGAGGATCTCGCGTGCGGCGTTGGCTCCGGGGGCGCCGGTGATGCCTCCCCCGGGGTGCGCGCCGGAGCCGCACAGGTACAGTCCGGGGACCGGGAGGCGGTAGCGGGCCGCGCCCAGCATGGGGCGCCAGGCGAAGAACTGGTCCAGGCCGGGCTCGGCGTGCAGGGGATGGCCGCCGGTGAGACCGTAGTCGCGCTCGAGGTCGGTCGGCGTGAGGACCTGGCGGGCTGACACCCTCCCGGCGAACCCGGGCGCGTGTTCCTCGAGCGCCGCCACGACCGTGTCGCCCAGCCGTTCCCGCTCGTCGTCCCACGATCCGTTGCGAAGCGTGAACGGCGTCCACTGGACGGTCGCGGACACCACGTGTGTGCCGTCGGGGGCGAGCGTCGGGTCCGAGAGGGTGGGGATCGTGGCTTCGATGAAGGGCCGGTCGGGGAGGCCGCCGTACTTCGACGGGTCGAAGGCCCGCTCCAGGTGGCCCATCCCGGTGGCCCCGACCAGCAGGCGTCCGGACTGCAGCGCGGTCCCCCGCTCGCCCGCGGCGGCCGCGAACTCCGGGAGCCCATCCAGCGCCAGGTTCACCTTCGACACCGTGCCCGGCGTCCTGATGTTCCCCGCTCGCCACCCGAGCGTCGGGCCCAGAACTTCGGGGTCCACGAGGTCGAGCAGTGTTCGCGTGGGGTCTGCCCCCGACACCACCACGCGTGCCGTGATCTCCTCCCCGCCGCCGAGCACGACCCCCTCCGCTCGGTCGCCCGGCGTGTGGATCCGCTCCACCTCGGCCCCGCACCGGAGCTCCGCTCCGAACGACCGCGCCGACGCCGCCAGGGCGTCGGCCACGGCACCAGGTCCCCCGATCGCGGACGTGGACTGCCCGGCGGCGCCGGCCCCCGTCCCGGCGATGTCCGACAGAAGCACCGCGGTGGTCCCCGCGGATCGCGGGCCCATCGCGGTGAGGTGCACCGCTCCGGCCGCGACCGCCCCCCGGACCGCGTCGGACACCAGGTGGTCCTCGAGGAAGTCGGCGACCGCCGTCGGCAGGACCCGGATGGCCTCCCGGAGGTGGGCCCGGCTCCCCAGGCCCCGGAGGGCCCGGGCCAGCCGGAGCCCGGCCATGGCGTCGGCCATCGACGGTGAACGGAGATCGGGCGGAGTCATCGCGTTGAGCCAGGCCATCGCGCTGGCCAGGGCCCGGACCTTCCGGTCGAACCCGACCCACGCCTCCGCGTCGCGGCCCGACCACACGGCCAGGTCCCGGGCCGTTCGTGCGGGGTCGGCCCACAGGCGCACGGCCCGGCCCTCCGGGTGCAGGGACAGCACGAGCATCTCCGGGCGGACCAGCCGGAGACCGTGCCGCTCCAGCTGGAGATCGCGCATCACCGAACGCCGCAGCCTTCCCACGGTGTGCGCCGCCACCGGCGCCCGGACCCCGGGCGCGATCTCGGCCGTGTCCGCGGCGCCGCCAACCCGGTCCCGCCGCTCCAGCACGAGCACCGTGAGCCCGGCCCGGGCCAGGTATGCCGCGCAGGTCAGGCCGTTGTGGCCGGCTCCGACCACCACCGCGTCGTACGAACGCGAGGCGCCCGGCGGTGCGCCCGGCGGTGCGCCCGGCGGGGCGCTCAGGGCGCCCCCCGTTTCCGGAGGTCCTTCAGCACCTCGAGCGCCGCGATCCGCCCCGGCGCGCCCATGATCCCGCCGCCAGGGTGCACGGAGGACCCGCACATCCACAGGTGGCGGAGCGGCGTCCGATACGCCGACCATCCCGGCACCGGACGGTTGAAGAACAGCTGCTCGAGCGACAGCTCGCCCTGGAAGATGTTGCCCTCGGACAGCCCGAAGGTCTGCTCCATGTCGAGCGGCGTGAGCACCTGCAGGTGGAGGATCAGCGAGCGGATGTTCGGCACGCGTTCCTCGATGGTGTCGATGACGGTCTCGCCGAACGCGTCGCGGGTGGCGTCGTCCCATGTTGCGCCGTCGCCCAGATGGTACGGCGCGTATTGCACGAAGCACGACATCACGTGCTTGCCGGGAGGCGCCATCGAGGGATCGACCATCGTCGGGATCACCATGTCGATGTAGGGCCGGCGCGAGTACGAGCCGTGCTTCGCGTCGTCGTACGCCCGCTCCATGGCGTCGACCGACGGCGAGAACGACATCGCTCCCCGGAGGTGCTCGGTGGTCTCGGAGTTCGGCAGGCACGCGAACTCCGGGAGGCCGTCGAGGGCCAGGTTCACCTTCCCGCTGGAGCCCCGGAACCGGAACCGCCGGACCTCGTCGGTGAACGACCGGCCCAGCGAACCCTCCGGCGCCAGGCGGAGGAACGTCTGCCGTGCATCGAGGCTGGACAGCACCGCGCCCGCGGCGATCTCCTCCCCGGACTCCAGCGCCACGCCGGTCACGCGATCTCCGTTCGCGGTGAACGACGCCACCGGTGCGACGCACCGGATCTCGGCTCCCAGCTCCCGGGCCGCGTTCGCGATCGCGTTCGACACGCCGCCCGTTCCTCCGCGCGGGATCCCCCACGCCCGGAACGCACCGTCGATCTCGCCCATGTAGTGGTGCAGCAGCACGTACGCAGTGCCCGGCGAGCGCACCCCCTGGAACGTGCCGATGATGCCCGACGCCGACATCGTGGCGACGAGCGGGTCGGTCTCGAACCACTGCTCCAGGAAGTCCACCGCGCTCATGGTCATGAGCTGGACGAACGTGTCGCGCTGCCGGTCGGACAGAGCCCGCCACGCCTTGGCCATGCGTGCCACAGGGACCCATTCCAGCGGGTTGATCCGGCCCGGATCGGGCGGCGTCATGGCCAGCAGCGGCTTCACGAATCGCGCCATGTCCATCATGAGCTGGCCGTACTCCTCGTAGGCCTCGGCGTCGGGGCGCGACCACCGGCGGAGCTCGCGCATGGTCCTGCCGTGGTCGTTCACCCGCCACAGGTGGTCGCCGTCGAGCGGCGTGAACGTGCCGTCGAGCGGGAGGATCTCCAGGCCGTGCCGGGGGAGATCGAGGTCCCGGATGATCTCCGGCCGGAGCAGCGACACCACGTAGGACGCCACGCTGAACCGGAACCCCGGGAAGACCTCCTCGGTGACGGCCGCGCCGCCCAGGACCTCGCGCCGTTCCAGGACCACCGTCCGGAGCCCGGCCCGGGCCAGGTACGCGGCGGCGGTGAGGCCGTTGTGCCCACCGCCGATCACGATCGCGTCGTAGCGCTCCCCCACGGTCCCTCCAGCCCGGCCGACCGCACGGAGGGTAGCAGGGGACTCGCGGCCGGCCGGGAGCCCATGGAGTCACCGGCCATCCTCCGGCCCCGGCGGATGCGTATATGGAGGCGATGAGCGCGGGTCGAGCCCGGGGTGGGGTGCGGCGGAGACCCCGGGCTCCCCGCGCCTTCGCCCTCTCGGCGGTCGCCGCGCTGCTGGCGGCGGGCTGTACGAACGCCGGCCTGGGCGGCGCGCCGGCCGGGCATCACGCCGGCGACGGCCCGATCCTGCTCCCCACGACCTCAGCCGGATGCGGCCCGGAGAACGACTGCCCGGAGGCGGGCCGTGACCGCCCGCGATACGACCTCGAGGTATCGATCCCGAGGTCGGGGAGGACCGTGTCCGGTTCCCTGCACCGGACCTGGACACCGGCCGGCTGGTGTTCCGCCTGTGGCCGAACTCACCGCGCCAGGCCGAGGAGGGAGCGGGCCTGACGGTCAGCGACGTGACGGTGGACGGGGTGGCCGCGGCGACCGGGCAGCCGGATCCGACCACGCTCGTCGTCCATCCCGGGCAGCCGGTCCGTCGTGGACAGCGGGTCACGTTCTCGATGGGGTGGGTGCTGCGCCTCCCGGGCGCCGTGCTCGACCGGCTGGGCCGGGACGGCGACACGGTCTGGCTCGGCTCGTTCTACCCCATCCTGCCCTGGGTCTCCGGCGTCGGTTGGGCCACCGACCCGCCCACCACGAGCCTCGCGGAGGCATCGACCTCCCCCACCGCGGACTTCACGGTGCGGGTGACGCACCCGGCGGGGCTCACGGTCATCGCGAGCGGGGAGGTCCGGGACCGGGGAGATGCGGGGAACGGGATCATGCAGACCGAGGAGTGGAACGCCGTGGCCGTCCGCGACTTCGCGCTGGCCGTGGGGCGGTTCACCACGGGCTCCGCGACGCTGTTCGCGCCGCATCCCATCGAGATCACCGTCGGCGTCGAGGACGGCGTGGCCGTCGACCCGGACGAGCTGGCGGACCGGCTGGCCGTGACGCTGGGCCGCCTGGGCGGTCGCTACGGGATCTACCCGTGGAGCTCGTTCCACCTCACCGTGACGCGCGCCATCCGGCGCTCCGGGATCGAGTACCCCACACTCGTCTTCGAGGGATCGAGGGGCATCGACCGCGTGACCACGCACGAGCTCGCGCACCAGTGGTTCTACTCCCTGGTGGGCAACGACCAGGCCCGCGATCCATGGCTCGACGAGACGTTCGCGACGTGGGCCGCGGCCCGGCTGGACGGATACGTCGACTACTTCGCGAACGCCCACTTCCCGCCCGTGGCCAGGAACCACGTCGGGGCGCCCATGACCTTCTGGGACCACCACTCCGAGCAGTACGAACCGGGCGTGTACTTCCGCGGCGTGCAGGTGTTCGCGGAGCTCGGCGACCCCGACAAGGTGGACGCCGCGCTGCGCGCCTACGTGGCCACCAACGCGTTCGGGATCGCCACGCCGAAGGACCTCGGCACCGCGCTCATCGAGCGGTTCCCCGACGCCATGGAGCGGCTCGGTCCCGCCGGCATCGACCTCACGAAGTAGGCTTCGCCCCCGGTGAGCATCGGGTCGGCGTTCCACCCACGTACGGCGCCGCTCAACCGCAAGATGCAGTGGCGGGAGTGGGCGGGGTTCTGGGGCGCCCTGTCCTACGCCGACTCGTGGGACATCGAGTACAACGCGATCCGGGAGCAGGCGGCGCTGATCGACGTCTCTCCCCTGTACAAGTACCTCGTCACCGGGCCCGGTGCGGCTCGGCTGATCGATCGGGTGCAGGTCCGGGACCCGGCCACGCTCGCTGTGGGGCAGGTCTGGTACACGTGCTGGTGCAACGAAGAGGGCAAGGTCGTCGACGACGGCACGATCACGCGCCTCGACGAATCCACGTACCGGTGGACCGCCGCCGACCCCCAGCTCCGGTGGTTCCGGATGAACGCCCGGGGGCTGGACGTGGAGATCGAGGAGATCACAGAGGCGGTCGGGGCGCTGGCGCTCCAGGGCCCCCGGTCCCGCGAGGTCCTGGAGGCCGCCGCCGGGGAGTCGTTCGCCGACCTCCGGTACTTCCGGGAGCGCCGGACGGCCATCCACAGTATCGACGTCGACGTCACCCGCACGGGGTACACCGGCGATCTCGGCTACGAGCTGTGGGTGGACGCCGGCCGGGCCGTGGAGCTGTGGGACGCGGTGATGGGCGCCGGACGGCCGTTCGGGGCCCGTCCGGCCGGGCTGATGGCGCTCGACGTGGTCCGTTTGGAGGCCGGCCTGATCCTGCTCGAGGTGGACTACACCAGCGCCCGCCACGCCCTGATCCCCGAACAGGCGTACTCGCCGTTCGAGATCGGCCTGGGCCGCCTGGTGGCGTTCGACAAGGCCGGCCGGTTCGTCGGGCGGCGGGCCCTGGAACGGGAGCGGGCCGCCGGAGGCCCCCCGCGCCGCCTGGTCGGCTTGGAGCTGGACTGGACCGGGTTCGAGGCGCTGCACCTGGCGCGGGGCCTGACTCCGGCCGTTCCGGCCACGACGTGGCGCGAGGCCGTGCCGGTGTTCGGCGGCGGGGCCGGCCGCCAGGTGGGCCGGGCCACCAGCGGCACGTGGAGCCCCACGCTGAAGCGGAACATCGCGCTGGCCTCGATCCGCGCGGAGGTCGGCGAACCGGGGACCGCGCTCGAGATCGAGTGGACCGTGGAGGCCCGCCGGGGCCGCGTCCCCGCCATGGTCGTGGACCTCCCCTTCTTGGATCTTCCCCGCAAGCGCGCCTGAGCCGGCTCCCGGCCGAACCGCACCCTGCCTGGGAGAATGTCGTCGACGTGGCACGTTCGGATCGAACCCTCTCTCCCGGCCTCATCATCGCCGTCGCGCTGGCGGCGGCGTTCGCGCTGGCGTTCGTCGTGGCGCTGGTGGGGAGCCTGGTGGGGGCCGGCGTGGTGGGGCTCGTGGTCGTAGCCATCGGAGGGGCGATCGCCTGGCGGCAGCGCGCCACCGAGACCGACCTCTCCCGGCGCCGGTTCCTGGCCACGATGGGCGCGGCCGGCCTGGGGGTGGTCGCGGCGGGCGCGGGGATCGGCAGGGTGATCGAACGGGGGGTCCGGGCCGACCCCAAGCCGACGATCGAAGGCATGGCCCGCAACGTGGGAGCGCAGGGCATGGAGCTCCTCCGCCGCGGCGTGCACCCCGAGCGGTCGGGGGACCTCCAGCTCGTCCTGGCCCCCTGGAACACGTCGAACTACTCCTTTGAGTCGCTGGACCTCGCGCACCACGACCCCCGTTCGAGCCACGCGATGCTGTGGGGGTACACCGAGCGCATCCCGCTGGTCGTGTATGCGCCGGGGATCGTGGAGCCCGCGGACTTCACCGACCCCGCGACGCTGGCCGACCTGGCCCCGACCACCGCCCAGCTCCTGGGGCACTCGTTCCCCACCCCCGACGGCCGGGTCCTCCCCGGGATCCCGAAGCCGTCGCAGAAGCTGAAGGTCATCGTCACGTTCGTCATCGACGGCGGCGGGTGGAACGTCCTCAGCCACTGGAAAGACGACTGGCCGAACCTCCGCGCGCTGATGGCCGACGGCGCGAACTACCGCAACGCGATGATGGGGTCGTTCCCCTCGGTGACGGCGTCGGCCCACGCCACGATCGGCACCGGGCATTTCCCGATGCACCACGGCATCTCCGGCCACAACCTCCGCCGGAACGGGAGGGTCCAGAAGGCGTGGGGAGCTCTCGGGCACGCCGACCCCTCGTACCTGCTGGTGCCCACCCTGGCCATGGACTACGCCGAGGCCACGGGGCAGAAGGCGTGGGTCGGGGAGATCGGCTACCAGATCTGGCACATCGGCATGACCGGCGACCCCGGGAAGGGCCCCGACGGCCGCCCGCCGGTGGCCATCTACTGGGACGAGGACGACACGAACCGGTGGCAGCCCCAGAACCCCGACCTGTTCCGGATGCCCGACGCCCTCCCCGAGCGCGATTTCCTGACGCGGAAGCTGATCGAGTTCTTCGGCGAGGAGGAGGGCACGGCCATCGACAAGCGCCCCAAGATGATCTGCTGCTCCCCGCCGATCATCCAGTACCAGGGCGAGATCACGATCCAGGCACTGATGAACGAGCCCATCGGTCGGGGCGACGCGACCAGCCTGCTCTACATCAACTACAAGTCGCCCGACTACACCGGGCACGTCTACAACATGCTCCACGATGAGGAGCGGGTGGCCCTGACCGCGGTGGACACCGAGCTGGGGCGGCTCCGGCGCCTGCTGGAGTCGGCGTTCCTGCCGGGAGAATGGGCCCTGATCGTGACCGCCGACCACGGCCAGTGCCCGCTGGTGGACGTGGCGGGCGGCGTTCGCCTCGACCCGATCCAGCTGCAGGACGACATCGCCAGGCGGTTCGGCCGTTCGGTGTGGGAGGTGGCCACGCTCGACGACGTGAAGCCGTCCGAGGTGTACCTCGACGGGCGGGCCCTGGCCGACGCCGGCGTCACCGGCCACGAGATCGCCGCCGACCTCGTGAACTACCGCTACGGCGACAACATCGGCCCCTACGTGAACCGGCCGGCCATCGACCGGTCCCGGGCCGGCCATCCCGAGTTCGCCGGAGTGTTCCCCAAGTCGTTCGTCACCCGCATCACCGCCGACCGGGCAGCCACCTACGGCGACGGCGACCACCCCGACGCCGACCCCGGGATCCCGGAGCTCACGTAGGAGCCGGCGCCTGCCCGGAGCCTCGGGGACGAAGTGACACAATCCCGTCGTGAGCGGGAGCGCCCCTGGGGAACGTCGGCCGGATCCTGCCATGCGCGAGGAGCGCAGGACCGTCACGGTCCTGTTCGCCGACATCGTGGGGTCCACCCCGCTCGCGGAGGCGCTCGATCCCGAGGACGTACGGTTGATCGTGGGGGAGGCCGTCGCCCGGATGGTCCGGCGCGTGGAGGGCTTCGGCGGGACCGTGAAGGACCTGGCCGGGGACGGGGTCCTGGCCCTGTTCGGCGCTCCCGTGGCCCACGAGGACGACCCCGAGCGCGCCATCCGGGCCGGGCTGGCCATCGCGGAGGACATCGCCGAGTACGGATCGGAGGTGGCGCGGGGGTGGGGCGTGGATCCGCTCGCCGTGCGCATCGGGGTCTCGACCGGACCCGTGGTGGTGGGCGCCGTCGGCGCAGGGAGCCGGGTCGAGTACGGGGCGACCGGCGACGCCCTGAACACCGCGGCCCGCCTCCAGGCGGCGGCCGATCCGGGATCCGTCCTGGTCGGCGCGGCCACACGGCGGCTGGTCGAGGGGCTGTTCGAGTGGAGCGACGTCCGGTCCCTCGAGCTGAAGGGCAAGGCCCAGCCGGTGGAGGTCAGCGTGGCTCTCGGGACGGTCGGGAGGCCCGTTCGAGCCCGGGGGGCGGACGGCATGCAGGCCCGGCTGGTGGGCCGGGATCGCGAGATCGCCGTGGCCCGGGAGGCGGTGGAGGCCGTCCTGGCCGGAGCCGGGGGGATCCTGTTCGTGACCGGGGAGCCCGGGATCGGCAAGAGCCGGCTGCTCGCGGAGCTCCACGACCTCGCGCTGTCCCTTCCCTGCGAGCGGCCGGTGACCTGGCTGGAGGGCCGGTGCGTGTCCTACGGCGAGTCCCTGCCCTACTGGCCGTTCCGCGACCTGGTCCGGCGGTGGCTCGGCGTCTCCGGCGACGAACCGGAGGTCCGGGCCCGGGTCGCGCTCCGCCGCGGCGCCGAGCGGGTCTTCGGGCCGAGGGCCGACGAGACCGCGCCGTACCTCGCCGCCATGCTCGACCTGTCGGTGGAGCCGGAGGCCGCGGCACGGCTGGCCGAGCTGTCGCCGGAGTCGTTGCAGTACCGGACGTTCGAGGTGGTCTGGTCCTTCCTGGAGCTCATCGCCGACGAGGGTCCGGTGGTCGTGGCGCTGGAGGACCTCCACTGGGCGGACGCCACGTCGCTACAGCTCGTGGAGCGGCTGCTCCGGCTCACCGAGGAGGCCGCGGTGCTGCTGGTGGTGGCGCAACGGCCCGAGCGCGACCACCCGTCGTGGGCCGTGAAGGAGGCGGCGGCCCGGGACTTCCCCCACCGGACCCACGAGGTGGCGCTGGAGGCGCTCTCGGGCCAGGCCGATCGCGAGCTCCTGCACGCGCTCGTGGGGCCCGGCGTGCTGCCGGCCGGCGTGGAGGACCGGGTACTGGAGCACGCCGAGGGGAACCCCTTCTTCCTCGAGGAGCTGGTGCGATCGCTGGCCGACGCCGGCGCGCTGGCCCTGGAGGGCGAGGGCTGGCGGTTCGATCACGACGTGGAGGTGGAGATCCCCGCCACCGTCGAGAAGGTCATCCTGGCCCGGATCGACCGGCTGGCCCCGGGCCCCCATCGGGTTCTGGCGTCGGCGTCGGTGCTCGGCCGGCAGTTCGGCCTGCCCCTCCTGGAGGGCGTGGTGGGCTCGGGCTCCGGCGACGGCCTCGACCCCGAGGCCGGTGACGACGTCGCCACGGCGCTCCGCGACCTCCAGCGGCTCGACCTGCTCCGGCAGGAACGGCGATGGCCCCAGCCCGAGTACCGCTTCAAGCACGTCCTGATCCAGGAGGCGACGTACCGCACGCTCGTCGGCGACGAGCGGCGGCGACTCCACCGCCGGGCCGCGGAGTGGCTGGAGAGCGAGGGCCAGGGAGAGGTGGAGGCGGCGGGCGTCCTGGCCCACCACTGGCTGGCCGCGGCCGATGAGGACAAGGCCGTGGCGTACCTGACGCTGGCGGCCGACCGGGCCCGGCAGGACTACGCGCTCGACGAGGCCGTCGCCCACTACCGGGAGCTGCTGCCGCTCATGGAGCGCCGGGGGGAGCAGCAGGAGATGGCGGTGGTGCTGTTCAAGCTGGCGCTCGCCCTCCACATGTCGCTGCGGTTCGCCGAAGCCGACGAGACGTACCGGCGGGCGTTCGACCTGTGGACGCCGCCCTCCGCGCCCGCCGAGGGGCCGACCGCCACCCTCCGGGTCGCCACCAGCTTCCTGCCGAACGACAACGACCCGAAGTCGGCCATCGCGTGGCCGAACATCCAGCTGTGCATGCAGCTGTTCGACCGGCTGGTGGAGGCATGGCCGGAACGGACCATCGTGCCGTCGCTCGCGGAGCGGTGGGAGATCGCCCCGGACGGATTGCGCTACGTGTTCCACCTCAGGGAAGGCCTGCGGTGGTCGGACGGCGAGCCGCTCACCGCGCACGACGTCGAGTTCGGCATCAAGCGGGTCCTGGATCCGGCCTCGCCCGGCTCCTCGGTGGCCATCTACTTCGTCCTGGAGAACGGCCAGGACTACTACCTCGGCCGCAACACCGACGCCGATCGCATCGGGGTCCGGGCCCTGGACGACCGGACGGTGGAGTTCCGCCTGGTGGCGCCGGCGCCGTACTTCATGGGTGTGATGAATCGGCCCGACGGCGGCCCCCAGCCCCGCCACGCCGTCGAGCGTGACCGCGATGGATGGGTGGACCCGGAACGGCAGGTGGTGAGCGGGGCGTTCCGGATCGCCGCCCGCGGCGCCGACACGCTGACCCTGGAGCGCCGGCCCGACCATGCCGCGCCGCGTCCGGGGAACTTGGCCCGCGTGGAGTACGTGCGGGACCGCGTCTCGCACGCGCTGGAACCGTACGCGAACGACGAACTGGATATGGTGGCCGTCCGGTACACGCCGCGGATCGCGGACCTCATGCCCCAGGAGCTTCCCGACGCCCACCTCGGTCCGGCGGCGTGGTCCGGGTATCTTGCGTTCGACCACACGGGCGAACCGACGTCCGGCCTCGACCTGCGGAAGGCGCTCGCCCACGCCGTGGACCGTGCGGCGCTGGGGAAGGCGGTGCCGGTGAACATGGTCCTGGCCACCGGGGGGATCGTGCCGCCCGCGCTCCAGGGCCACACGCCGGACATCGCCCTGCGGTTCGAACCGGACCTGGCGAGGGAGCACCTGGACCGGTCGAGGTTCGCCGGCGCGCTGACCGTGGCGGGTCTGGAGGACCACGCCTCGCTGTTCGAGCCCGTGCTGGCCTCGTGGCGCGAGGTCCTCGGGGTCGAGGTGGCGCTGCGAACGTGGACCCAGGAGGCCGCGGCATCCGTGCGGCGGCCCACCGAGCTCGCGCCGATCTACTTCACCGGATGGCTCCCCGGCTACGCCGACCCCGAGTACTTCCTCCGGCTGCTGTTCCAGTCCGACAGCCGCACGAACGAGGGCGGGTTCTCCTGGCCCCCGTTCGACGAGCTCATCGAACGAGCGAGGAGTGAGCGCAGCGACCGCTCGCGCCTGGAGCTGTTCCACGAGGCCGACCGCATGGCCGTGGCCGACCGTGTGGCCGTGATCCCCCTCGTGTACGGCCGGAGCCTGGCCATCGCCAAGCCCTGGATCCACGGCTGGTGGGAGTTCGGCAAGAGCTCCGCGAACTTCGCCGACCTCGTGATCGACCCCTCGTCACCGCGGGGGTGAGACGACCCGTTCCACCGGGAGGTCGGGGCGGCGGCCCCATTCCTCCCAGCTGGCGTCGTAGAGCTTCGCGTCCACGCCGGCTCGGTGGAGGGCGTACAGCAGAGCGCTGGCGCTGATGCCGACGCCGCAGTAGGTGATGGCGGTGGTCCCGGGCTCCCCGAGTCGGGCCCCGCAGCGCCCGAACAGGTCCCGCAGCTCGTCCGGGGACTTCATGGTTCCGTCGTCGCGGTACAGCCGGGCTGACGGGACGCTCACCGCCCCCGGGACGTGGCCGGCTCGAAGGTCGCCGCGAGGGGTATGGGCGATGCCGTCGTCATCGGCCGGGACGGGACCGGTCTCGAACCACACCGCGAGGCCCGCGTACTGCCTGGATGGGCGCGCGTCCAGGACCACCACGTCCGGGCGAGCCGCGGCGTCCACGACCTCGCCCGCCGTCGCCGGGCGGACGGTGCTCGGGCGGGGCGTCCACACTGCCCTCGGTCGTTCGGGCGGAGGCTCGGCGGACACGGGGCGGCCCTCCGCCACCCACCGCTCCCAGCCACCGTCGAGGATGCACACCTCGTCGTGGTGGCCGTACACGCGGAAGGCCCACCACAGGCGGAACGGCCCGGACCCGCCGTCGTCGGCATACGCCACCACCGTGTCGCCGTCGCCGATCCCCGCGCGCTCCATGGCCTCGGCGAACCGCTCCGGCGGCGCCAGCATGAACGCGTACTCGGCGTCGGGATCCACGATGTCCTCGGACCAGTCGAGAGGGGTCGCCCCCTGCACGTGGCCCTCCTGCAACAGCGCCCGGCCCGAGCCGTCCCCCCGCCACCGCATGTCGACGACGGCCACGCCGGGATCGTCCAGACGCGACTCCAACCACTTCGGGTCCACCAGCACGCGCGCACTGTACGCGAGGCTCGGCCGATAATGGCTGGGATCCAGCGCCCGCGAGAGGAATCCTGGAACGCGATGGACACCGCCGCCGTGTACGCCGAGACTCAAGCCAGCCTGTCGGAGTTCGTCCGGGGGCTCTCCACCGACGAGCTCGCCATGAACGTCCCGGCCACGCCGGCCTGGTCGGTTCGCGACGCGGTGGCCCACCTGACCGCGGAGACGCGCCTGGCCACGGACGGGAACGGGCCCCCGGGAGTCCTGGACATCCTGCAGTCCCTGAACGACCCCGCGCAGGCGGACGCCAGGGACCGGTGGAACGGCGAGCAGGTCGGGCGGCGGCGCGACCTGCCGTTCGAGCGCGTGGTCGAGGAATGGGACGAGCTGGCGGGACGGGTCCTCCCGATGCTTCGCGGCGAGGAGCCGTTCCCGGTTCCGTACCGGTTCATCGACTCGATCCTCGTGACTGATCTGGCCGCCCACGGCCAGGACATCCGCAACGCAGTGGGCCGTCCCGGGGAGCGCGACGCCCCGGCGTGCCGCATCGCGCTGGCGGGATTCGCCGTCACCCTCGGGTTCCGGCTGGATCTGCTCGGCATCCCCGCGTTGCGGCTCCGGTACGACGGCAAGGACCGCGTGTGCGGCTCCACGGACCCCGGAGCCACGCTGACCGGCACTCGCTACGAGCTGCTCCGGGCCCTGTCCGGCCGCCGCTCACGCCGCCAGATCGAGGCCCTGGACTGGGAGGGCGACCCCGAGCCCTACCTCTCCCACCTCCCGGCGTACGGTGAACGATTCGACGACGTGATCGAGTGGGGCCCCGCCCGCTCCGCGCGCTCGCCTCGCTGTAACGAAGTTTCCGGCCGATGGCACTACGCTGGCGGGTCGCCGCGGCCGTTCGCGACGAGGAGGACCCCACCCCACATGAACCCGCTGCAGGAACTGCACCGCGCCGGTCAGAGCGTGTGGCTCGACTTCCTCCGCCGGGGGCTCGTCACCGGCGGGAGTCTCGAGCAGCTCCGGGACCAGGACGACCTCACCGGCGTCACGTCGAACCCGTCGATCTTCGCCAAGGCCATCGGCGGCTCGACGGATTACGACGGCGTGATCGCGCAGATCGCCGACGACACAGGCGTGGACGCCCTTGGCCTTGGTGGACATCCAGAAGGCGGCGGATGTCCTCCGGCCCGTGTACGACGCGACGAACGGCCGCGACGGCTACGTGTCGTTCGAGCTGGAGCCCCGCCTGGCCCGGGACACGGGGGGCTCGATCGCCGCGGCCACGGAGCTGTGGGGGCGGATCGACAGGCCGAACGTCATGATCAAGGTCCCCGGGACGCCCGAGGGCCTGCCCGCGCTCACCGACCTCATCGCGGCCGGCGTCAACGTGAACGTCACGCTGCTCTTCAGCGTGGAGGCGTACGAGAAGGTCGCCGCCGCATACATCGCCGGGCTGGAGACCAGGCTGTCGGAGGGTCGCCCCCTGGAGCGGATCGCATCCGTGGCCTCGTTCTTCGTTTCCCGCGTCGACTCGGCCGTGGACGCGAAGCTGCCCGAGGGCTCGCCGCTCCGCGGAAAGGCCGCCGTGGCGAACGCGAAGACGGCCTACCGGAAGTTCCGCGAGGTGTTCTCCGGCGAACGGTGGCAGCGCCTGGCCGACGCGGGGGCGATGGTCCAGCGGCCCCTGTGGGCCTCGACCTCCACGAAGGACCCCGCGTACCCCGACACGATGTACGTCGAGGAGCTGGCGGGCCCCGACACCGTGAACACCATGCCGTCGGCCACCATGGACGCGTTCCGG
>WNFV01000867.1_pt1 | contig 41302 bp, 44 predicted proteins | sample 5400101 | NCBI WGS metagenome assembly WNFV01 (sample SAMN13153361, study PRJNA577476) | soil metagenome | isolation source: 115 cm soil or saprolite under grassland replicate 1 | place: USA:California | collected 2016-06-15 | reverse complement strand
ACGGCCATTGATGGTTGTTGCGGGCGCCATCATGGTGGCGGTGGGCATCGCGATCATGACCGGCAAGCTCACCGCCTTCAGTTATTGGCTGCTCGAGCGCTTCCCGATCCTCGGCCGAATTGGATGAGCGCCTGCTTAAGAGGCAACGCAACAGGCAGTTGACAGATAGAAGGTAGCGAGAGCGAAGAATGAATACGCAAACAGCTTTGCCTTGGTCCTTTTCGATTATGGCCGCGCTCGGCTCGCTCGCTTGGAGCGAGCTCGCGCTCGCGGGTGACGCGGCGCGCGGCGCGACGGTGTTCCAAGCCTGCGCCGCGTGCCACTCCACCACACCAGGCGAACACATGACGGGGCCCAGCCTCGCGAAAATATGGAAGCGGAAAGCGGGAACGGTCGAAGGCTTCCATCGCTACTCAGAGCCGATGAAGCATGTCGACCTCGTCTGGAGCGAAGCGACGCTCGACCGGTGGCTCGCCGACCCGGACAAACTCATCCCCGGGACGAGTATGACCTTTCAAGGGCTGCGCGAAAGCAAGGACCGCGACGACGTCATCGCTTATCTGAAGAGTGTCTCGGAAGGAAAAGCACCCGCACGCGCACAACGCGGCGGTGGGATGATGATGAATATGCAGCCTGCCAGGCAGGATTTGAAGAATGCTCCGCCGGCGGGCCAGGTGACGGCGATCAGTCACTGCGGCGACACCTATAGCGTCAAAACAGCGGACGGCAAGGTCGAGAAGGTCTGGGAATTCAATCTACGTTTCAAAACGGATTCGAGTGAGCTTGGGCCGCGCTCAGGAAAGCCCGTGATCGTCGGTGCGGGCATGCAGGGCGACCGCGCATCGGTGGTCTTTGCAGCACCCAGCGAAGTCAGCAACTTCATCAAGGAATCTTGTCCATGAGTGATAGCGCGCTCTCGCAGTTGCGAGCCGGAGGAGATTGAGATCATGACGGATATGATGAACTCGATGATGGGCGGGGCGGGACTGGTGTGGATTCTCGTCGTCGCCGTGCTCGTGCTCGGAGTGGCGGCGCTCGTCAAATACCTGAAGAAGTGATTGGCGGCGTTCACCGTGGCGAGAGCAACGATGAATGATGCCCAGGATGTCGTTATCGTTACAGGGAGCAGCGGCTACATCGGATCGGCTTTGATCCACAAGTTGGCTGAACGGTATCGGCTCGTCAGCCGACTCGCCGGTGATGCGTGCGGAGATTTCGAACAATACGGGATCGCGCACCAAGTAAGGCCAGTTTCGCGCTGCCTGAGGGCGGACAAATCTTTACGGAGGCTGCATGAAAAGCTCGACTTCTTATCTGGTGGCTGCTTTTGTCATTGCCTTCTCGGTGTTGCTCATCATACCGATGTGGGCGGCTTACGGCGTGCTGTTTCCCAAGGAAGGCGGTCATGGGCATGGTCACGGCGGCGGAGAAATGCTTACGGCCTCTGAATTCGAGGAGCGGACGGCGCGCTTCATCGAGGAGCGTCGGTTGCCGGATGGCTCTGTGCGCGCTGACCACGACGAGCCTATCTATGTTATGGCGACACAGTACACCTTCACACCGAACACCATACGGCTGGCGGCGGGAGAGCAGTATGACCTGCAGATGTTATCCAAGGATGTGGTTCATGCCTTTTCCGTTCAGATGGGCGAGACCAGCTACAACGCCGTCGTCATGCCGAAGATGGTGACGGCTCTCAAACTGAAACCGATGAAGCCAGGTACTCACCTTGTTGTCTGCAACGAGTACTGCGGCATCGGGCATGATTACATGTATTTTTCCATCATCGTCGAGGAGGCTGACGGCGAAGAACATCATGAGAACATGAGCAAAGAAGAGCACGAGAAGATGAGCACCGGCACGAAAGGTCACAAACCTGGTGAGCGACATGGCAAGTAAAGATCGTCAACACTCAGCGGCAATGGAGAGAATCAGGAATGTGGCAAGCGAGCGGAGGATGTCATGTCTCTAGTCCAGGAAATAGGAAAAAGCCATCCCGATGACCAAAAGCTCATGGCCGCCTACGGCATCGCCGGGTTGCTATCCCTCGTGGGTGCCTTTGCCCTGGCTGCCATTCTGGTCGTGATCAAAACGCCGGCTGCCGGTCTTGCTAGGGGAGATTTGTATTATCGAATGTTGACCGGACACGCCATTCTCGGCTTCGTTTACTGGTTTGCTTTTGTTCAAGCGGCTCTGCTGATCGCCGGGGCTACTGCTTTAAGGAACGGGGGACGGTTGTGGAGCCTCAAGCTTGGTTGGCTGGCTTTCGTTTTCACCACTGCCGGGCTAGTCATTAATATGGTGGGCGTTTTTTCCGGCGCCGATGTGTTGTACACCGCCTTCCCTCCTTTGGCTGAATCCTTTGCGGCCACTCCGCTGATTTACCTCGGCTATCTGTTCGTGGCTACGGGCGCCTTCCTCATCACTCTGGATTTCCTGGCGACTGTGATCACCTGGGTGGAGAGAAAGGGTTCGGTCGAGGCGTGGAAGAGAATGCTGAGCGAAGTACACATCAGCACTTTTGCCGCCATCTGTGCGGTCCCGCTGATATTTTCCATAGTGCTCGCCGCCTTTTTCCTTTACATCCCCGCCTTCCTTTGGTCTGTGGGCTGGATAGGCACGGATGCCAGGGAATTCGCCTTGAACTTCAGGCTGACCTATCACGTGATGTTTCACATAATCCATTACATTCCCGCAATGGCGATGATTGGCGCTGCCTACGTGCTAGTGGAGCTCACCACAGGCGCCGATTCGGTATACCGCAAAACGGTAGCGAAAGGCTTATTCCTGATGTACCCAGCCGTCGTGCCGCCGACGTTCGTGTATCACCTCATGGCCGACCCTTCCATCACGGAGGGCATCAAGATCATCGGCTCGGCGCTTTCCTTGCTGGTATGGATACCTTCCATCCTTCACATGTTCATCATCACGGGCATGATGGAAGCCCGCATGAGGTCGGCCGGGCACGGCCTTTTCGGCTGGATAAGGCATCTGCCCTGGAAGAATCCGGCATTTGCCTCCTTGATCATGGGCATGATTACTTTTGGCATTGCTGGAGGCCTGACTGCCGTTCTTCTGCAGGAGCAGACGGCCTCGCTGCTTCACGGGACGTTTGCCGTACCAGCCTATATTCATCCGATGGTTGTTGGTGCCGCAAGCCTGATTTACATGGGGATCATTTATTACGCTGTGAGCATCTGCATGAAGCGTGATATCTGGGGCTCGGTCATTGCCCGCATACAGCCTTATCTGCTAAGCATTGCATTACTTGTCTTTGCATGGGCGGGTACTCTGGCCGGATATGCCGGTGTTCCCCGGCGCGCCGCAGACATAAGTTTTGGCGGTGCGGCTCCTAAATCCTGGGAGGCATTGATGAACGTGGCGATGGGTGTCGGGGGTACGCTGACGTTGATCGCCGGTGTTCTTTTCTTCGTGGTCATCGGGATGACCATGTTCGCCGGCAAGAAGCTGCTGGTTGCTTCTGAACTGGGCAGTGACCTGGCGACGCTCAAGTTGACGCCGACACGGGAGTTTGTCTATACGCCGACGGCCCTTATACCGGGCGTTATCTTCGTCCTGGTGGTGCTGATCTTCACGGCTGGCGCTTTTGGAATAATGGGTAACTGGCCTATCCAATTCGGCTAACTGCACGGCTGGACTTGATACGCAGGAAGGACATAGCAGGATCAACCCGGGAGGTGGTTATGGCAAAAGCGACTTCAGAAATTAGTGACGATCCAATCCAGCCCATTGATAAGGGGACGGGCTTTCTCTTCTGGGGATGGATCGTGGTGACCTTATTAAATCTGGGTATGGTCAGCGTATCGTTAGCTTTCTTTGCTCCTTAGCCCGAAGTTCTGTGAGGCTGTGACCGACCGGAAGATCAATCGCGCTCTTATCGCGCGCCTGGGCGCTCGCCATGGTCGCAAGCCGATCGGGGAGCTTGGGTGTGTCAACGATGTTTCGCATAGATGGACGCCCCGCTATTGTCAAGCATTCGCGACGGGCAGGCGCAGAAGGTATCGATTGCAGCCATAGATCCGGACTTTGTGCGAGGCTTTAGCCTCCGTCCCTGATGGAATACGCTGATCGAGGGCCCTAACACTTTCACGATCTCTGAAGATCGGTGCGAAAGACGGGTTTGCCTGATCACGGTCTTACCTATCTTGCCATCACATCGTGATTGCCTGAGCAACCGGTCGAGAAATCCTCCAGCGTTGTTCGTGCATATTGCTATTGAGCTGCCATCATGCTGCCAGCCGTGCAGAGGCATAGCCTGGGTCGAACCGACGTCCGTGAGCAAGCAGCGCCCAAGCGATTCGAGCGTTCCTATTGGCGAGCGCGACGGTGGCGACGTTTTTGTTTCGCCGCCGCAACAGATGAGTGAGCCAACTGTTTTCCCGGCCCGTCTTGTGTTCCCAGTGGCGGATCAACGTTCGCGCGCCGTGAATGAATAGCGTGCGTAGATATGCATCGCCGCGTTTGCTTATCCCAAGTAGGGTGGCTTTCCCGCCCGTGGAATGTTGTCGCGGCACAAGACCGATCCAGGCTGCCAGTTGCCGGCCATTGCGGAATGCACTTCCCTGTCCGATCGACGCCAAGAGAGCGCTCGCCGTCAATGGTCCGATACCCGGGATTTCAGCAAGGCGCCGGCTTGCGTCGTCTGCACGATGCACCGATTGGATCTCGCGCTCCAATTCCGCCACTTGCCGCTCGAGCTCCCCGAGGTGCGCGAACAGCCGATCAAGCAGCTTCCGCAGAATTCCCGGCAGACCGTTCGCGCCATCTTCCAGGATCGCAGGCAGGCGCTGGGCGATGTACCCGATGCCCTGCGGCAGGGTAATCCCGAATTCATGAAGGAGCCCGCGAATCTGATTTGCCTGCGCCGTTCTTGCCTTGACCAATCCCGATCGTGCTCGATGCAGGTGTGAAGCGACATCCGGAACTGACCCCTGGCGACATGAGGAATTGACCCCCTGTTGGTCAAGCTGATGCGTTGACCGCCGCCTTGGCGGTGGTGGATTGGGTGAGCAATCCGGAACGACGCTTTTCACGCAGGCGATAGCTCTCTCCGCGAATCGTCACTACATGACTGTGATGCAGCAGGCGGTCCAGGATCGCAGTGGCAACGACCGGATCGCCGAACACCGTTCCCCACTCGGCGACTGCCCGGTTGCTGGTGATCAGCAAGCTGCCGCGCTCGTAGCGACGCGACACCAACTGAAAGAACAGGTGCGCGGCATGCGGTTCCAGCGGCAGGTAACCGAGTTCGTCCACGATCAGCAGCTTCGGTTTGGCGTAGTGGGTCAGTTTCTCGTCGAGCCGGCCGTCGAGTTGCGACTTCATCAAGGTAGCGACCAGCGCAGCGGCGCTCACGAACAATACCGAGTAGCCGACCACAATTGCTTCGCGCCCGAGCGCCACGGCCAGATGCGTTTTCCCAACCCCCGGCGGACCGAGCAACAGCAGCGCTTCGCCGTTGGCGATGAAGCGACCGGTGGCGAGCTCACGGATCTGCTTGACATCGACGGACGGCTGCGCCTTGAAATCGAAGCCGGCCAGGTCGCGCAGGAATGGAAACTTCGCAATGGAGAGCGCCATGTCGATGCGCCGCTGGTACTTGCGGCTGATCTCGCGCTCGCATAGCAACGCGAGCGCATCGCGCAACGTCAATTCGCCCCGACCTGCCTCATCGAGGAGGCTGTCGAGCTGATCGCGGATCGCGGTCAATTTCAACCGCGTCAACATGCGCAGCAATTGATCTTGTGCGACATCCATCACCAGCTCCCGCCGGCGAGCGTCTCGTATTCAGCCAATGGTCGCAGCAACTCGTTCGCCGTGGCCGTCATCGCCGATGGCGGCCAAGCCTTGGCGACTCCCACGTAATGTTCGGCCAGCACGGCGCGCTCGCGACGCCCCAGCCGTTCGACATGCTCGGCGACCTGGCGTCCGGCGTGAAAGATCCTGACTTGACCGCCACCCAACTCAACGTGCACCGGCTCACCGATCAGTCGCCATGGCACGCTGTACGCATTGCGTTCGACTTCGACGCAGCAGTCGGCCTGCACCCGCCGTTGCAGCAGGCGCGAGGCCGTAAACGGTGGCTTGCCCGCGATCGACTTGAGCGCGGCGGCCTCGCGCGCGAAGCGCGCTATCGGTGCTTCGCCGGTCGTGCCATGCACGCGCACATCGGCAATCTCGCGCACCCACTGCTCGAGATGGGCTTCCAGCGCGGCGAAGCTCGCGAACTCGCGCCCAGCGAGCGCGTTGTGCTTCACATAGCCCACCCCGCGCTCATCCTTGCCCTTGGTGCGCGCTCGATACGGGGCACAGGCGCGCGGCACAAACTCCCAGTGCTTGGCGAAGGCGAGCAGGCGGTCGTTGAACTGCACTTCACGCGTAACCGGATCGTGATGGACCACCAACGCCCGGGCATTGTCCAGCAGCACTTCGGCGGCGACCCCTCCGAAGGCCGCAAAGGCGCTTTCCATCCCGTCGAACCAACTCGCCTGGCGCTCATGCCGAAACACCCGCAAGTGCAGCCGCCGCGAATAACCGAGCGTCGCCACAAACAAGTACACGCGCTCGCGCTCACCGGCGATCATCACCGCGCGCTCGCCGAAGTCGATCTGCAGTTGTGCTCCCGGCGCCGTCTCGAAGCGCACCGTGGCCAGTGCCTGGGCTCGCCATTGCTGGCGCAACGGCTTTACCGCCCGCTCCACCGTGCGCAGCGACACCGCAACGCCGTGCTCGTCCGCGTCGAAATGCGCTTTCGCGGCGAGCCCGTTTCGCTGGTTGCCCCCGGTTTCGAGCGGCACGTAGGTCGGCTTCGGGTCGGACCCGGCCGATCGCCACTGCGCACTGCGGCTAGGCGCTGCCGTGCGCTTGGCCGGGGGATTGCGGACGTGGGCGAGGATTTCGCGTGGCGTTGACGCACCGGTGGCGGGACTACGTTGTCCTTGAGATGCGAGGCGCGGGCGTGCTGCGCAGTCGTTGCGCGCTTGAATCCACTGCGTCAAGAAGCTTTCTTGCTGCATGCCTCGCGGGGCAGCAACCGCGCGAGTTCGGGGCCGCCTACCAGCTTGATCGCGTGCTTGATGGCAAAGGCACGTGCGTTGTCGGTGGTCTCGCCGGCGGCTACGTAGATGCACTCATGCGCATTGCGCGCTTCTTTCATGGCGTGGAGGTCGTGCAGAGGCTCGACGCCCGTGTGCGCCACCTTCCAGCGCTTGCAGTTGACGAGCGCGGTACGCCCCTCCTTCGTGATCTCGAAATTGGCAGCGGTCCCGCTAACGGCGCTGACTCCGTATCCTTGCCGCCGATATGCCGCCTCGAGGGCGCGGGAAAATTCGACCCACGACATGGCACGAACCGCGGCGAGCGTGTTGTCGATGCGGGCGATCGACGGCGCCTGGAAATGCTTCCAGGCGGCAATACACCCGATCGCCAGAAACGGCAAACCGGTAACGGTGCCGAAGATCCGGTACGCCTCGGGTAGCAGCGCGATTGCGACGGCGGCCACCGTGCCGGCGATGGCGAAACTGATCCACCACGACGAGCGCAGCAGGACCGCGAACAGCGAGTTCTCATTCATCGTCCACTTCATGCGCTGCCTCGCGACTTCCCCGGAAGCATGGACTGCTTAGTATAGAGGAGCCAGATCGCGTGACGTCCCCCCGGTTTCGCGTCAGTTCTTAACAGCATCGGTGCACTGCTGAGCATGTTGACTCGCATCGGTAAGCACGTGCGTCTCGCCGTGCAGTGAATCTCTTGCTTGCAGACGACCTAAATAATCGAGCAACTGCCATATCCCAACGACCAGTGCTCGCCGTTCTATCGGTTCACGGAGAAGGGTGGCAACGCTTATCCGAACACCGACAGGATGTGGTGCAAGTACATGCCAAGTGCCTTACTTCGGACCTGTCGCAACGGGAGATGCGCGCTGTCCGACATATTCTTGCGACGATGCGTGAACGGCTGGCCGTCGATGACGAAGGAGTGACCCGATGAAATTCCACGTTCATGCGATTACCGGCCCGATCGCAATGCTGTGCGTGTTCGGCCTCTGGAGCTCAACCGTGATTGCCGAGTTGTTCCTGTTGCATGAAGCGATCACTGTGGTCAAGCGCGGCATCGTGTATGCGAGTGGGTGATGGTTCCAGCAATGGCGGAGATCGCCGAAAGCGGCTTAGCGCTCTGCAGGAACCGAAGCGGATGGGTGCTCGACCACAAGAAGATGTGCATGCCGTTCATCGCGGCGAATCGGCTGCTCATCCTGCTTCCCGCGGCTATTATCCGTATTCCAAGGCGGTGATCGGCGAGTTCGATGATGCGTTCTAAGCGGTCCCAAGCCGTCGAGCTGCTGCTTGGCGCAACCAACTTTGTGCGGATGAGCCTGAACTTGCGTGATGGCCTCAGGCTCGCAGGGCGGTTGCGATAAGCGTCGACGCGAAGCGATGCCGGCACGGAAACGGCAACCGATCCGCGAGGGTTCAGGCGCCGCATTGCGGGTCGATTTCATTGTTTCAGATGTGCAGTGCGTGTCCCAGCGCCCGCCGCGCGCCTTCCTGGACGGCTTCGCCCAGCGTTGGATGGGCATGGATGGTGCCGGCGGCATCTTCGAGGCGTGCGCCCATCTCGAGCGAGTGCGAGAAGGCCGTGCTGAGTTCGGAAACGTTGCCGCCCACCGCCTGCCAGCCCACGATCAGGTGGTTGTCGCGCCGCGCGACGACACGCACGAAGCCATCGGCCGCTTCGAGGGTCATCGCGCGGCCATTGGCGGAAAACGGAAACATCGCACTTATGCACTCGAGTCCCGCGGCCGCCGCTTCTTTGGGCGAGAGGCCCACTACCACGACCTCGGGATCGGTGAAGCACACGGCGGGAATCGCTGCCGGCGCAAAGCGGCGCCGCTTGCCGGCGATGATCTCGGCCACCATGTCGCCCTGCGCCATTGCGCGATGCGCGAGCATCGGCTCGCCCGTCACATCGCCAATCGCCCAGACGTTCTTCATCGACGTGCGGCACTGGTCGTCGATGCGCACGGCACTGCCATTCATGTCGAGCATGAGTCTCTCGAGGTCCCAGCCTTGGGTGCGCGGACGGCGGCCGACTGCGACCAGCACCCGATCGGCGGGCAGCAGCGACTCTTCCGCCTGCGCATTTTTAACGCGCACCGCGTCGCCCTTCGCGTTCAGCCCGTGCACGGTGCAGCCCAGGTGCAGTTGTACGCCCAGCCGCCGCAGCGCCGCGGCGACCGGCTTCACCAGCTCCTCGTCATAGGCGGGCAGCACGCGATCGAGCGCCTCGACCACGGCCACTTCTGCGCCCAGCTTGCGATACGCGATGCCCAGTTCCAGGCCGATGTAGCCGGCACCGACAACCACCAGCCGTCGCGGCAGCGATGGCGGCGATAACGCCTCGGTGGAGGAAACGACGGGTCCGCCGAATGGCATCTCCGTCAGCGCAACCGCCTGGGACCCGGATGCGAGCAGCAGGTGCTCGCAGGTGATGCGCACGGTGTCGCCCTGCACCGATACCTCGACCGTCTTGCCGTCGAGGATGCGCGCCCAACCTTTGATTACCTGCGCACCGTTCTTCTTCAGCAGCGCAGCGACCCCACCCGTGAGCCGGCTGACGATGCCGTCCTTCCAGCGCACGGTGTGCGTCAGATCGATAGTGGGCGACTGTACATGGATGCCCAGCGCCGAGCTTCCGGCATAGCGCCGCGCTTGGTCGAACTCCTCGGCGGCGTGGATCATCGCTTTCGACGGAATGCAGCCGATGTTGAGGCAGGTGCCACCCAGAAACTCGCCTTCGACCATCGTGGTGGCGACACCGAGTTGCGCGGCGCGGATTGCCGCGACGTATCCGCCGGGACCGCCACCGATGACGAGAAGGGTGGTGGAGAGTGTTTGCATCATTACTCGATGAACAGCGACGCCGGGCTTTCCAGATAGCCGCGCAGCGCCTGCACGAACTCGGCCCCATGCAGGCCATCGACGACGCGATGGTCGAACGAGGACGACAGATTCATGATCAGCCGCGGCACAATGGCCCCGGCGCGGATCACCGGTCGCTCGACAATGCGGTTGACGCCAACAATCGCCACTTCCGGGTAGTTGATTACCGGCGTGGTGACGATGCCGCCCAGCGGACCCAGACTGGTGATCGTGATGGTCGAGCCGGATAGTTCTTCGCGCAAGGCTTTGCCGGTGCGCGCCACTTCAGCGAGGCGCGCGACCTCGGCCGCGCACGACCATAGGTCGCGCGCTTCGACATGCCGCACGACCGGCACCATAAGCCCGCCCTCGGTCTGTGTGGCGATGCCGATGTGCACCGCGCCGTAGCGCGTCATCGTACCGCCGTCATCGTCGTAGCGCGCGTTGATCTGCGGGTACGCCGGCACCGCGCACACGATCGCGCGCATCAGGAACGGCAGGATGGTCAGCCGTCCGCGTGCCGCTCCCCAGCTGGCATTCAACCGCGCGCGCAGCGCTTCCAGTTCCGTGACATCGATTTCCTCGACGTAGGTGAAGTGAGGAATGCGTCGCTTCGACTCCTGCATCTTCTGCGCGATCTTGCGGCGCAGGCCGATGACCGGCAACGTTTCCTCCTCGTGCCGCTCGACATAGCGCATGCCGCCGATGCCCGCACGGGACGCGTCGGCGCCGCGCGCCGCATACGCATCGAGATCCTCGTGCATGATCCGCCCGCCGGGCCCGCTGCCCTGCACGAATTGCAGCTCGACACCGAGATCCCACGCACGCCGGCGCACTGCAGGCGAGGCGATCGGCTTTTCTCCCGATGCGCGCCGAGGTGGAGTTGGCGCTGCAGCGTGGGCTGTGGAAGGCGTGGATGAGGGCTTGGACGCAGCAGGTGAAACGGCGGTCACGCGCCCAGGAGGGAAGGGTGGCGCAGGCACCGCTGCGCGCTGCACCTGCGAAACCGGTGCCGGCGCGGCAGCTGCCGCCGCAGGTTGTGCACGCGCCGCAGCCGGAGATGCATCGGCCGCGACGTTGCCCGCGCCCTCGACTTCGATCCGTATCAATTCGGCGCCGACTGCTATCACGTCACCCGGCTTGCCGCCGAGCGCCAGCACCTTGCCCGCCACCGGCGTCGGAATTTCGACGCTCGCCTTGTCGGTCATCACATCGGCCAGGCTCTGGTCCTCGGTCACCCTGTCGTCCGGTTTGACGTGCCACTCAACCAGTTCGACCTCGGCAATGCCTTCGCCGATGTCCGGCATCTTGATTACGTATATGCCCACAACGCCTCCAGCGCCGGCCTATCGCGCATTGCAGAAATCGATGACGCCACGTTTGTCATCCTTCGTCATTCGTTTGCAAGCGGGAATCTCCGCGGCATCCCGAAACGATTCCTGCGCGTGAGGTCGCGCCTTCGAAATGACCGCCGTTTTGGCTCCGGCGCCCTGATGGACGTGTCAGCGCGCTAGGCGTCGTTCATCTACCGCTCCATCACCCGTCTGAACGCCTCGCCAATCCGCTTCGGGTCGGGAAAGTACGCCCACTCCTGGGCGTGCGGATACGGCGTGTCCCAGCCGGTCACCCGTTCGATCGGCGCTTCGAGATGGTAGAAGCAATGCTCCTGCACCAGCGAAGCCAGTTCGGCGCCGAACCCACTGGTGCGCGTGGCCTCATGCACGACCACGCAGCGGCCCGTCTTCTTCACCGAGGTGACGAGGGCGTCGAGATCGAGCGGCCAAATGCTGCGCAGGTCGATGATCTCGGCGTCGAGGCCGGCCTCGAGCGCTGCCGCCTCCGACACGAACAGCATCGTCCCATAGGTGAGGACCGTCAGGTCGTTGCCCGGACGGAACAGCCTTGCCGACTCCAGTGGCACCGTGTAATAGCCTTCGGGCACTTCACCCAGCGGGTGCTTCGACCACGGCACTACGGGCCGATCATGGTGGCCGTCGAAGGGGCCGTTATAGAGGCGCTTGGGTTCGAGAAAAATGACCGGGTCGTCGTTCTCGATCGACGCGATCAACAGGCCCTTGGCGTCGTACGGGTTCGATGGCATTACGGTGCGCACGCCGCATACATGAGTGAACAGTGCTTCCGGACTTTGGCTGTGCGTCTGCCCGCCGTAGATGCCGCCGCCGCAAGGCATTCGTAGGGTGATCGGCGCGCTGAACTCGCCGGCCGAGCGGTAGCGCAGCCGCGCCGCTTCGGACACGATCTGGTCTGACGCGGGGTAGAAATAATCGGCGAACTGGATTTCGGCGACCGGCCGCAACCCGTAGGCGCCCATGCCGACCGCGGCGCCGACGATGCCCCCCTCGGAGATTGGCGTGTCGAACACGCGCGATTTGCCGTACTTTGCCTGCAGTCCCTCGGTGCAGCGGAACACGCCGCCGAAGTAGCCCACGTCCTCGCCGAAGACGACCACGTTAGGATCGCGTTCGAGCATCACGTCCATCGCGGAACGCAACGCTTGAATCATCGTCATTGCCGGCATGATCAGATCCCGAGGTGCTGGCGTTGCCGACGTAGATGCTCCGGCATGTCCTTGTAGACGTCCTCGAACATCGTCGCCGGGCTGGGGATCCGGCCGTCGGCCAAGCTGCCGTAGCTCTCGGCCTCCTTCTGTGCGGCGATCACTTCCGCCTCGACGTCCTTCTGCAATCGGACGTGCTCCTCTTCCGACCAGGCACCGCCGACGATCAGGTGTTTCTTCAGCCGCTCGACCGGGTCCCCCAGCGGGAAGCGCGCCCAGTCGTCGGCCGGCCGGTACTTGGATGGATCATCGGATGTCGAATGCGCGCCGGCGCGGTAAGTGATCCATTCGATTAACGTCGGCCCCAAATTGCGGCGCGCGCGTTCGGCGGCCCAGCGCGATGCCGCATACACGGCAAGGAAGTCGTTACCGTCGACTCGCAACGAGGCGATGCCGCAACCGACACCGCGCGCGGCGAACGTCGTCGCCTCGCCGCCGGCAAGGCCTTGGAACGACGAGATCGCCCACTGGTTGTTCACGACGTTGAGGATCACCGGCGCGCGGTAGACATGGGCGAAGGTGAGGGCGGTGTGAAAATCAGCTTCTGCCGTCGCGCCGTCGCCGATCCACCCCGAGGCGATCCTGGTGTCACCCTTGATTGCCGAGGCCATCCCCCAGCCGACCGCCTGGATGAACTGGGTGGCGAGATTGCCGGAAATGGAGAAAAAGCCGGCGCGGCGCACCGAGTACATCACCGGCAACTGCCGGCCCTTCAACGGATCGCGCTCGTTCGAGAGCAACTGGCAGATCATCTCGACCATCGGCGCGTCGTCGCGCGCGAGGAGCAGGCTCTGCTGGCGATAGGTGGGAAAGCACATATCCCCGTCCCTTAGCGCCATGGCATGGGCGCCGCCGATCGCCTCTTCGCCCAGGCTTTGGATGTAGAACGACATTTTCTTCTGGCGCTGCGCGATCAGCATCCGGGCGTCGAACACGCGCGTCTTGAGCATCGCGCGCAACCCTCTTTTCAGAAAATGTGCGTCCACCTGCGGGACCCACGGACCGACCGCGCGGCCATCGTCGTCGAGCACGCGAACCAGTGTATAGGCGAGATCGCTGGTGTCGGCGGGCGAGGAATCGATTGGCGGCGAGCGCACTTCGCCCGCGCGCGACAGGTGCAGGTAGGAAAAATCGGTGTCGTGGCCGGGGCGCCCGGTCGGCTCGGGCACGTGCAGGCGTAGCGGGGGGTATTGGCTCATCCGAAAATCTCTTGCGGCAATTGTGGCACGCGGGGCGCGGTTGGCACGTGGCGGTAGGAACCGCCGGTGCTCGGTGAAGAATTGTGCCGGACGACGAAGGTCGCACCGCCCCGTGTATGGACCTTGCGTGCCCACCCTGTCTACGCGCGTGGCGCGATGCGGCTCCTTCAACCGCTGACCCGACGCGTGGTCGCCGTCGCGCCGCGACCACCGATGGTTATCGCGCCGGCGGCGAATGGATCATGAACGCGTCTGCGCGACCTGCGTCAGGCCACTGTGACGCGGGGCTGACCTTCGGCCAGCTCGCCGATGACCGCGGCGCGATCGAAGCCCTCGCCGCGGAAAATCGACAACACGTCGTCGGCCGCGTCGGGCGCACAGGCCACCAGCAGCCCGCCGCTGGTCTGCGGATCGGTCAACAGCGCCTTCTGCGCCGCGGTGATCGTCGAGGCCAGCGCGACTTCTTCGCCATACGAGACCCAGTTGCGGCCGCTCGCGCCGGTCACGAGGCCTTCCGCCGCCATGCTTTCCACACGCGGCAGCAATGGGATCCGATCGATCGCAAGTTGAGCGTGGAGCTTCGCACTGCGGCACAGCGGCAACAGATGCCCGAGCAAGCCGAATCCGGTGACGTCGGTCATCGCATGTACGCCGGGTAACTGCGAAAGCCGTTGGCCCGGTGTGTTGAGCTTGGTCGTCGTCGCGATCAGGTCGCGATAGCCGGCCGCGTCGATCCTGTTCTTCTTTACTGCCGCAGACAGCACGCCGATCCCGAGCGGCTTGCCGAGGATCAGCTTGTCGCCCGCTCGCGCGCCGCGGTTCCTCTTCACCTTGTCCGGATGCACGAGTCCCATGACGACCAGCCCGTAGATCGGCTCGACGGAATCGATCGTGTGGCCGCCGGCGATGGGGATGCGGGCCTCGGTGCAGACCGATTCGCCGCCCTCCAGGATCCGGCGGATGACTTCGAGCGGCAGCTTGTCGATCGGCATGCCGACCAGAGCGAGCGCCATGATCGGCGTGCCGCCCATCGCGTAGACATCGGAGATGGCATTGGTCGCGGCAATGCGCCCGAAATCATACGGATCATCGACGATCGGCATGAAGAAATCGGTGGTGGCGACCAGCGCCTGGCTGTCGTTGAGCTTGTAGACCGCTGCGTCGTCGCCGGTCTCGATGCCCACGAGGAGCTGCGGCGGCAGAAATGGCGCGCGCGCGTTCTTGAGAATGTCCGACAATATGCCGGGCGCGATTTTGCAGCCGCATCCGCCGCCGTGCGAGAATGAAGTGAGCCTGATGTCTGTCGCCGTGTCCATCATGGTTTCCTATCGTTCGGGTTGATTGCTGTCAAAGCGATCCGATTCGCCGTGCAAGCGATTGACGTCGATACGCGGTCCTCTGTGCTCGAGCGCGTCGTTCACGAGCCGATTGACCTCCGCGGCCTCGCGCGCGGGTTCGAACAGCGGCGCCCGCACGGCGCACTGCTGCTGCAGGTGCGCGAGGAAAGCGCGGTCGCGGCTGATGCGGTCGAGCAAGCGCGCGAGCTCGCGGTCATCGCCCGGACCGAAGTAGCCGTCGTAGTCGCGGCCGAGCATGCCGATGTTGCCGGAGATCCGGCTCGCGATCACCGGCACGCCGCAGCTGACGGCCTCGACGATGACGTTGGCGCCGCCCTCCATTACGCTCGAGATGACCATCGCGTGGGCATCGCTTATCCGCCGTCGCGTTTCGCCGTGCGGGCGATCCCCGAGCCAGCGATACCGTTGCACCGACGGCCAGGCGCGTGCCTGCAGCGCCTGCGCGGCACGCGCGTACTCATCGCTCAGGGCCTCGCCGATCTGAATAAGCCGCACGCGCGAGTCCGCCGGCAACCATGCCAGCGCGCGCATCGGCGTCAGCGGGTCCTTTTCGGCGCGCATGTGGCCGACGAAGATCACATCGAACGTACGACGGCTCTGCATACCGGCCCTGAGGGGCGGTGCCGACTGGTAGATCACCCGGCATTTGCGCCGATACCGAGACTGCAGCAGGTCGACAGCGGCTTCCTGCAGCACCACGAGGTGCGATGCGAGGTCGAGCGAGCGCCGGGCCTGGGCGTCGCTTGGCACATCGCGGTAGAGATCGGTTCCGGTCAGCACCACGATGAGAGGGCGATCGGGATGCGCTTCGGCGAAGCTTGCCACGGCGGCCGCCGATCGGCGCGCGTGCAGCGCGATCATGCATTGCGCGTTGGGCCTGGCAGCCGGGGTCCATGCGCTGCACACCTCGACGTCGAAGCATGGCCGCAGAAACCGCGACCAGCGATACGCGGTGCGCCAATTGCCATTGTTCGCAGCCCGCAACGCCGGGCTGATCACGATCACGTTCGTTTTGGGAGCACGCATCGATGCAAGCGGAAGGATTTGCCGCCAGGAAAGTGAACAAGGCCGATCTCGAGCGTGCGCTGATCGACGCGCACGCGCGCACCTGGGCCGTCCTCGCCGATCTCGCGCCCGAGCAATGGCAGGTGCCTTACCACCCCGGCATCAATCCGCCGCGCTGGGAGTTCGGCCATGTCGCGTGGTTCACCGAATGGTGGGTGCTGCGCGAGGCGCATTGGAACGAACGCGACGAGCTTGTGACGGGGCGTCCCTCGATCCTGCCCTGCGTGGACGACTGGTTCGATTCGGGCCGCATCGCGCACCGCGACCGCTGGACGCTCGATTATCCGCCGCTTGCGCAGTTGCGCGAGTACGCGCGCGCCGTGCTCGACGGCGTGTGCGCCAAGCTTTCGGCCGGCGACGAGCGCGATCTGTACTTCTTTCGGCTGGCGCTGTTTCACGAGGACATGCACGCTGAGGCGCTCACGTACATGCGCCAGACGCTCGATTATCCGCCGCCGTTTCCGCTTGCCGTTCCCATGTTGCGCGGCGAACGCGGCGACGTCGAGATTCCGGGCGGCGTGTTCCTGCAGGGCTCGCGCGCGGACGGCGGCTTCGTGTTCGACAACGAAAAATGGGCGCACGAAGTCATGCTCGCGCCCGCAAGCATTTCGCGTGAGTGCGTCAGCAACGCCGCGTATGCCGAGTTCGTCGAAGCGGGCGGCTATCGGGAGCGCCGCTGGTGGTCGGACGAAGGCCGCGTCTGGCTCGAGGACGCGCGGCTTGGGCATCCGCAGCGCTGGCGCAAGATGAACGATGGTTGGGAGCATCGCTGGTTCGGGCGCTGGGAGCCGCTGCCGCCGGATCGGCCGGTCTGTCACGTGAATGCCTACGAAGCGCAAGCCTACTGCCGGTGGGCGGCACGCCGCCTGCCGACCGAGGCGGAGTGGGAGCGGGCCGCGACGCTCGGACTGATCGAATGGGGCGGCTCGGTATGGGAGTGGATGGCCGACCCCTTCGCGCCTTATCCTGGGTTCTCGCCCGATCCTTATCGCGACTACTCGCAACCGTGGTTCCACACGCACCGCAGCGTGCGCGGCGGTTCGCTGGTTACGCAACCCCGCATGCATCATCCGCGCTATCGCAATTTCTACCTGCCGCATCGCAACGACATTTTCGTGGGCTTCCGGACCTGTGCGCTGACCTAGGGCCTGTTCACGCTATGGGCGTTTTCGGCAGCAACCCAAAGGGAACGGGCGGCCTGGGGCGCCACTCTGCGTTGCTCTCCTCGCGAAGACGCCCGGTCTTCGCTTCGTCGGGCGCCTTGATTGGCGCCCCATGCCACCCGTTCGCGTTTGCGCCCATGGCGTGAACAGGCCCTAGGCGCTCAAGCGATCGCGAGACGCCGTCGAAGCGTCGCGCTCAACGTATCAACGAACGCCGCCAGCAGCAGCATGGCGATGATGACGGTACAGGCCTGCGCCTGATGCAGCAGCGACAGCTCGAAGTAGAGCATTTGTCCCAGCCCGCCGGCACCGACAAAGCCGAGGATCGCCGCCATGCGAATGTTCATTTCCCAGCGGTACAGTATGTATGCCAAAAGCTGTGGCAGCACGCCGGGGAGCGTGCCATAGAGGAAGGCGAGGGCGGGCGCAGCGCCCGCTTCCGCAAGCGCATCGGCCGGCGCACGGGGCGCATTTTCGAGCGCTTCCGCGAACAGCCGACCCAGCACGCCGGATGTGTGCGCCGCCAGCGCGAGCGTCCCGGCGAAGGGACCAAGTCCCGCGGCGAGCACCATGAGCGCGGCCCACACGAGCTCGGGGATCGAGCGCAGCAGGTTCAGCATGAAACGGGCCGACATGCGCAAGCCCGCGCCGTAGCGGCCCGACGCCGGAAGGGCGAGGAGCAGACCGCAGAGCACGGCGAGCAAGGTGCCGACCGCCGAGACGGCGAGCGTCTCGATCCCTGCGGTTGTGGTTTTCGCGATAAAGCTGCGCGAGACATCGGGCGGAAAGAAGGAAACGAAGAAACTCGTGAGATCGCGCAACGCATCGAGCGTGAGCAGGCGCTCGAGATGGAGCGAAAGATAGGCGAAGCTCGCGCAGACGAGCGCCGCGATGCCCGCAAGCGTCAGCATGCATCTCGTACATAACTGCAGTGCCTTGCTGCGATCGGGACTCATGCTTCGACGCGCTCGTGCATTACGCGAGCTGCCGGCGAAGCGCAGCGCTGATCGCGTCTGCCATCAGCACGAGCACGAGGAAGACGACCAGAATGGTCGCCGCCTCGCCGCCATTCATCATCTTCATCGACTGGTCCATCAACTGACCGAGCCCTCCGGCACCGACGAAACCCATCACCACCGAAGCGCGGATCGCGCACTCCCAGCGATACACGGTGTACGAAACCAGCTCCTGTGCCGCGTTCGGCAGCAAGCCGTAGAGCAGCGCCAGCGTCCGTCCGCTGCCAGCCTGCAGCAGTGCGTGCGCCGCGTCCGTGTCAGATGACTCGAGAATCTCGGCGTAGACCTTGGCCAGCATGCCGCCGTAGGTGACTGCCAGGGCGAGCACGCCGGCGGCGGGTCCGAGCCCGAGCGCGCGCACGAACAGCAGCGCCCACACGAGCTCCGGAACGCCACGCAGCGACACCATCAGTGCGCGCGTCACCCCATGCAGCACGCGGCTCGCGAACAGGTGAGGACCTGGTCCGACGCGCGCGATCGACAGCGTGCGCGTTGTCGCGAACGCCAGCGGGGCGGCAATCACGAAGGCGAGCACCATGCCGGAGGTCGCGATCGCCAGCGTTTCGAGCGTGGCGCGCGCGACATCGCCGAGAAAATCCGAGGAAGTCTCCGGTGGCACGAAGCCCGCGAGGAAATGCGCCATCGCGGCGAGGTTCCGCGCTTCGAACAGCGACGCCGGGTGAAACTGCGACCACACCAGAAGCGGCCACAGCAACAGGAACGCAATGACCAATGCCGTCGCGCGCTTGAGCGCGTCGGGGTCGAGCCGATGCGTGCGGCCGGCGATCACAGTTGGGGCGATCGTCCGCGCGTGGCGGGGCGTACGCCGCGCGCGGGCAGCGCGAGCGGCTCCGGCGCCTGCGTGGGCGGAACGCTCGATTCGGACGCGTACAGATCGCTCAGCAGCGCGTCGGTAATGCGCACCGGCGGCAGGTCGAAGACGACTTCGCCGGCCTTGAGTCCGACGATGCGCGGAAACCAGTGCAACGCCAGATCGACAGCGTGCAGGCTGGCGACCAGTGTCACCGCGCGGGCCGTTGCGTCCTGCACGAGCTCGCCGAGGGTCACATTGGCCAACGTCGGATCCATCGCGGAAACCGGCTCGTCCGCAAGGACCAGCTCGGGTTGCTGATACAGCACGCGCGCGACACCGACGCGTTGCAGTTGGCCGCCCGAAAGACGGTCGCAGCGCTCGAACAGCCGATCGGCGAGCTCGAGGCGGGCAAGCTGCGCCTCGGCGCCCGTGATGTCGGCGGGATAGAACAACGAAGCGACCGATTTCCACCACGGCCAAACGCCTAGCCGTCCCGCGAGAATCGCCGTGATCGCGCGCTGGCGGCCCGGAATCGGCGGCTTCTGGTGCACCACGCCGATTCGGCAACGCATACGCCGCAGCGCACGCGCCGACAACCGCCACGGCGTTTGCCCCAGCACGTCGATGCTGCCGTCGTCGGGGCGCAGCGAAACCGCAAGCAGGCGCAACAGCGACGTCTTGCCCGCGCCCGATGGTCCGATGATGGCGAGTCGCTCGCCGCGTGCAGCGGCGAGCGTGACCCCGGATAGCGCGCGCTGCCCGTTCGGATACGACAGGCCGACGTTCGCCAGTTGGAAGCTCATGGGAGCAAACCCGCGGCGGTCAGGGCATCAGCTTGGCGGCACGTGCCGCACTCTCGATGGCGTCGTAGTTTTCGGGCCGGGTCGGGACGAATTTCGACGCGCGCTGCAGATCCAGAATGCGTCGGTGCTCCGGGCTGCGCGGATCGAGCTTGAGAAACGCATCGGTGATCTTACTGACCAGCGCCGGATCCAGGCCGGCGCGCACGGTCCAGTTGTAATCATGGTAAGGCGCCGTCACGGCGAACACGCGCACCTTGGCGGGATCGATCTTTCGCTCCTCCACCAGCTTGTCCCAGACCGAAGCATTCAGCACGCCGGCGTCCACCTTCCCGCTCTGCACGAAGGCCGCCGTCGCATCGTGCGCGCCGGAGTACGCGATGTTGCGGAAGTCCCGATCGGGATCGATTCCTGCCTGCAAGAGGAAATAGCGCGGCATCAGGTGTCCCGACGTCGATGCCGGCGACCCGAACGCGAACGTCTTACCTTTGAGATCGGCCAGCGTGCGAATGTTCTCGTTCCCGGTGATGAACTTGCTCGTGAAATGCGTGTCTTCCTCGCGCTGGACGATCGGAGTGGCGGTTCCGCCTGTGCGCTCCTTTGCCTGAACGTAGGTGAAGCCGCCGAGCCAAGCCATGTCGAGCCTTCGGGTGACGAGCGATTCGACGACCGCGGCGTAGTCGGTCACGGGAATGAATTCGACCTTCATCCCGGTCTGTTGTTCGAGATAACGCCCGAGCGGTGCGAACTTCCTCTGCAGCTCGGTCGGCGCTTCGTCGGGAATGGCCGAGACGCGCAGGATCGCCTGCGCGGCAACGGCGTGCGGCAACACCCACAGCAGTGCCATTGCGGCCGCGACGAGCGCCCGCGGAAGCAGCGTGCATATGCTTCGACGGGCCTCGGGAACGCGGCTCAGTAGCGACATCGCGCATCCATGCTTGATTGAAATTCGCAATCCCGTTGTTCCGGAATTAGTGCTCATGCGCGGCATCACGGGCCGAGTTCCCCAAGAGCGCCGAACTCAGCAACGGGATCCGCGCTACGGCAGACATTCGGCATGATGCGTCCGCACGGCGTCCGCGCGACGGTGTAGAGTGCCCTGTCATACGCATCGATTCAGGGAAGGACAAGATAGCATGCAACCGGCATCCGGTTCATCGATTCGGTCGGTGATCGGCGATCGTAGTGCGAATGCGCCGAGCGAGCCTCGCCTGGTGTATCGGTTTCGTAGCGATCAGGGCGCCGAGCGTCGCGCATTGGTCGCGGGCTTGCGCAGCGCGAATGCAGTCATCGCGCCCAAGTATTTCTACGATTCGCTCGGCGCCGCGCTGTACGCTGCGATCTGCGAGCTGCCCGAGTACTATCTCACACGGACCGAGCGCGCGATTTTTACGCGACATCGCAACGATATCGCCGCGGCGGTCGGCCGCGGCACGCAGCTCGTCGATCTTGGCGCCGGCGACGGCGCCAAGGCCGCGGCATGGCTGCCGATTCTTGCGCCATCGCGCTATGTCGCCGTGGACATCGCCGCCGGGACGCTGCGCGTCGCACTCGCGCGCCTTGCGCTCGAATTCCCGGACCTCGAGACGATGGGCGTGGTCACCGACTTCACGCACGGCCTCGATCTGCGTGCTGAGCTTAAGGAGGGTGCGATCACGTTCTTCTACCCCGGCTCCTCGATCGGCAACTTCACGCCGGAGGAGGCGAGCGCCTTCCTGGCGGATATCCGGCGACACTGCACCGGTGCCGGCAGCGGTCTCTTGATCGGCGTCGACACACGCAAGGACCGCGCGCGGCTCGAGGCGGCCTATGCTGACCGGCTCGGCGTGACCGCGGCGTTCAACCGCAACGTCCTGCTCCACGTCAATCGCGTGCTCGGCTGCGACTTCGATCCGGACGCGTTCGCGCACCTCGCCTTCTACGATGCCGCGCGAGGACGCATCGAAATGCATCTCACGGCGATGTGCGATTCAATCGTCCACATCGATGGCGTGCCGCGCCGGTTCCGCGAAGGCGAGCGCATCCACACCGAGAATTCGTACAAATATTCGCCGGATCAGTTCACAACGATGCTGCAGGCAGTCGGCTTCGCTCATGTGCACGTGTGGCAGGATGACGCCATAGACTTCGCGGTGTACCACGCGGCCTAGGCATTGAGCGGTTGCTGAGGGCGAGCCTCAGCCAAAGCGGTGCCGCCGGTCGCGTCGGTGTCGATTCCCGCATGGGCGTTACGGCGGCTGCTGGCTCGCGACCGGCGCAGCGACGTGCAATCGGCGCACCTGGCGAAGCAACATGCCCGCGGTGATCGCGGTTTCCGACCGCACCGGAAGATCCGCTGCCTCGAGCGCGCGGGCCACCCATACGTTGCAGTTCTCCAACGCATCGAAGGTGCGCGGCGAAGCGTAGAAGCGGCTTCCGTCAGGCAGCTCCGAATTGATGACGATCGCGCGACCGTGGGCGTCGAGCTCGTGCGTCTGGCGCACGAATTCGACCATGCGCTCGAAGCCTGCCTGCGACAGCTGCAGCTCGATGATTTCGCTATCGCGGAAGAAGCCCGTCAGCGATGCCCCATCCGCGCGCAACGGACAACCTGTATGCGCCGGTGCGCGGGCATCGAGACGCGCGCGGTCGATTCGGCGCGCATGCCAAAACGCCGCGCCGTCATCGTCGATCCGGACCGGGTGCGCGCGGCATTCGCCGCGACAGCGCTGTCCGCGCGCAGGCGGGCTCGCCGCGGTCAAGCTACTCGAGCGCTGAATCACGGCCTACAACACCACATCGAGGCGCACGATGCATCCGACCCCGTTGGCACCGCACCGGGTATCATCGGCGATACTCGATCGGCTGATGAACGACCTTTCCGTGTTCACGCGTGCGATGACGATTCCCCAGGTCTTAAACGTCTGGAGGGGACAACAAGCGGGACGCGTATGGCTTTGGTCATGGAACGCGTACCTACTGGCCGCAGTCGTCTAGCATAGAGCGCGCGGCATGCAATAGACTGGTTGCCATTTGTTTCACTCCAAGAGGCCAAACATGGCAATGCACCACAAACCCCGCGGACCGCAACCCATACCTAGCGAGCAAGACGTGTTGCGGCGGATGCCGAAACCGCACCAGTCCGGCGTCGAGCCGAACGAGAGCGTCAAGCTCCCAACCAAGCCCAACGCCAAGAAACCCGCGAAGTAAACGGGAAGGTCCGCGCGGTCGGCGATTGCACCTGCTGGCGTGCGGCGAGTGCTGTCGCGGATCGTCGTCCATCGTAATTGAGTTTCAATGCACCGGCGCCAAAGCGCTGGAGCCGACTCGCGTCGGCGAGCTGACAGTCCTGCTACCCGCATCGCAACTGCTGGCTACGCGAAGGCGGCTCTACCGCAATCTGCTACTGTCGGAAGAACGTGATCCCTTCAGCTGTGCTGGTGCCTACCGGATAGCCAGCCTCTTCCCGGGCGCGGCCGCCTTCGCAACCAGCTTGAGTTCAAGGACACCGTTGTCGTATGCGGCCACGGATGCCGACTCGTCCAGCTCTGCCGGCAGGGTGAAACTGCGTTAGATGTTGCCGAAATACCGCTCGTTGCGCAGCACCCGGTCGCCTTCTTTCCTTTCCCATTCCTGCTTAACTTCGGCCGTGATAGTGACCTGATGCCATCGATCGCGACGGCGATCTCTTCCTTCTTCACCCCGGCATTTCGCAATGAATCAGGTAACCGTTCGAGGCCCGACACATTTGAACGATCAGCGCGCCTTCAACACCTGGAATCCTTGCGAGAAGAAGGCGATCAGCGGCAGCCTGCGCCTTGGTCCTCATCACCGTACGAAGCGCTTAGTGATCGAGGCCATAAGGTGGCAATGTGGTCAGGCGAGGATCCTCCACATGGCCGCCGATCGTAAAGTGGTAGAGCGACTGAAACGACATCGCGCTGAATCCCATCAGGTCATGGACCGGGTCATCGAAAAAACAACCGATTCCCGTGGCGCGGACGCCTGCGGCCTCCGCTTCCAAATAGAGCACCTGGCCAATCAACCCGGTTTCCCAGAAGAGTCGGCGGTAGAACCACGGTCCGTACCGATGCAGGCTCGATTCGAATTCTGCGATCATTGCCAAGGAAAACGCGCTATCACCGGCGATATCCTGGTGGCAACTAATCTCGGCCGCCAATTGCCGCGCGTCACCCTCCTGCAGAAGAAAAAGAGGTAAGTCGACGGGACAGCCGGGCGGTGAGGTCCAGACAAATTGTGGGCGTGTCGACTGCGTGAGTGACTTCACCTTTATGGGATCACGAACCAGCATGTAGAGCCCGGGAACAAGGCCATCCACCCGATGGATGAACAGCACGAGATGAATGGCTGGCGCCCAGGGCAGGACGTCCCAAGGCATCTGACGATTGCACAGATCACGCTCAACCTGTGGCATGACGCGGACCAGCATCGTGAAGAAGGTACCGAGTGAAATCGAAGTCTTGCCGTCGAACGCGAGTGCGCTGCGTCGCTGTCGAATTACCTGTCCGGCCGTTGGCGGATCCGAATGGATGCTCGGCGCGCGAGGATCGTCGTTGGTCCGACTCTTTCCGGAAGAACGGTCGCGATTCAGTTCGACGATCCTGTGTTCGGTACTCGACTTCCACGACGCAAGTTCCACCTGATCGATGGCCTCCCATGACACCGGGTCGTCTCGACTCAACCTGTTGGCCTTACCGTGCCACGTGTGGCGCGTCAGCCCGCGAAGAGCATGAGCGGCGATTGACAGCGGTACGAAGATCGTCTGTCCGGCGGCAAGACCGCGAGCTTGGTCGGTGGGAAAGACGACGGCGAGACAATCCGGGTGTTCCCGTTCGGCGTCCTCGAAATCCTCGACGCGATCGAGTCCCAACAACGCGGCGATCGTCTCGTCTGCCACCCCGTCCAACAGCAGCATGCGCCAACCCAGAGTTCGGGCCGCAATGCGCGCGCTTGCGATCGCATGCCCTACGTCGTGCTGACAATAGCGAAACGCTCGCTCGCCATACTTCCACGCTTCCCGCCAGTTCACGGAAGTAAAGCCGACAAGAAAGGCGCGTGACGGGAATTCTTGCATGAGCCAATCAAAGCTGTCTCGCGGCAACTCGGCGCGCAGCTCCAGCGCATGCTCCTTGGCCGCGTAGTGATGCAGACCAGGGAACGGCGACAGGCCGGCGACTCCGTCGATGAGCAAGTAACCTTCGGTAGGATGCAGGTTGCCGCTCGACGGATTGGTTCGAAGCGCCCACCGCACCTCGCCGGCCTGCTTCCAGGCCGAAATCGCGAGCGAATACTCAAAAAATCGCGAAATGCTGCGAATGGTAATCGGAGTGCTGACGATTGCATCATCAAGATAAAGGTCGTGGTAAAGCGGCGAGCGTGGCGCCTCGTCAGGCTTCAGCAGCGGTAAAGCGGTGAGCGGCGATCCTTGGAATCGTCGAAACGGATTCGGCTGATTCGCCCAGTCCAGGTATCCAGGCGAGCGCGCATAGCGCAAAAAATGGTGTTTGGTCTGCTGGTGATACCGCGTGACCGTTAGCAGGGGATCGGGCGCGTCTGCGCCACGAATGGCATCTTCGTTCATCGGATTGTTCACGGACCGTAGACTCGTTGCCACAAAGTCTACGTCGTTCCTTCAGTCATCGCCGTCTCAGTGTGGCCGCCTGCCGTGGAAGACGGAAAAACGCAAACTCGCCCGCGGCGTACTCGGACTTGTGCGGTGGGCAACCTGACGCTGGTCCAACACCATGAGCTTATCGATCACCGGAAGGCGCTCCGAACTGGGTGGCATGCTCGCGCAGCGGCGTATCGCGAGCGCCACCGAAAATATACATATCAACCTTGCCGGGCAGCAGGCGAACACTCTGTTGCACGACGGCCACGCTTGGAAGGATTTCGCCCGCACGGCGCTGGCCGGAACGCGCCGCGCGATGCGGTCGGCCCAAGCGGGTGACGCGCCGATGCTCGTCCACGCCAGCTTCGCCTTCGTGCATGCCGTCGAGCGTGGCGCCAGTGTGAAGGAACCGTTGCGCTCGTCGGTCGATGCCATCCTCGAATGCGAAGCGCTGGCGCTGTCGGGTCCGGTGCCCGCATGCGTCGTGCGCCTCGGCTATCTGTACGGCCCGGAGAGCGCTGATCTGCGCGCTTACCGCACCGCCTTTCGTCTCGGCCGGCCGTACTGGTCCGGCCCGCCCAAGGCGCTGCAGTACCACCTCCATCAGTTCGATGCCGCTGCGGCCTTGCTCGCCGCTGCCAGACCGCGAAACGAGGGCAAGATTCTCTACGCCACCGACGGTCACGCGGTCTCGTTCATGAAGCTGATGGATGCGTTCGCGCATCGGGTCGGCCGGCGAACCCCGCTGCATCTGCCGTTGTTTTCGAAGCCCGTCGCCAAGGTGATCATTCGCGAAGACCACATGCAGCAAACTGCATTGTCCATGCCACCTGAGGCTCCGACGCCGCGCGTATCAGCATGGAAGCCGAGGTTTCCTGATTACCGGGTCGGACTCGATCAGGTCATCGACGCCTGGGGCAACTAAACAACGCAAGTGCGAGCTCAGTATCGAGTCAATCGGAGCGCAGATACGCGAGGCTGCAGTCGAGAAGCGAAGCGTCGATCTCCTGCTCGAGGACGTCGAACATGCTGTCGACAAAGCCGATCAGTTCGTCCAGTGCCTTGAGCGCCTGCTCGACGTGTCGGTTGGCGACGGCGTCGAGCAACTTTATGTGACATGCCACCGAGCGTTCGACGCTGCGGCCGCGGGCAAGCTTGGTGTGATACAGCCAGCCAATACGTCGAAAAAGAGTATGCAGCGGACGCAGCGTGTGTTCGATAAAGGGCTCACCGGCCGTCGCGATGAGCAGTTCATCGATATTGCGGTCCACGAGGTTGAAGCGATCGATCGTCAGTTTCTCGGGCGGTTCCCGTAGCGACCGCAACAAGCTGAGCATCTGGTTGCGCTGCGACGCTCCGGAGTGCTTTGCCGCCAGTCGGATCACGAAACGCTCGATATCGCGGCGCAACGGCAACAGGGCACGTTCGCGGGCGAGATTGATCGGCGCGATCTGGAGGCCGTGCCGCGGGCGAACGATCAGCAGCGTATCCGAGGCGAGCCGGCTGACGGCTTGATGCACTGGCGTACGTCCCAGGCCTACGAGGTCTTGAAGATCCTGCATCGCCAGGAAACGACCCGGCGGAAGCTGGCAATTGACCAGCATTTGCTCGATGCGCTCGTAGGCGAAGTCGACCTGCTTGAGCAGACCATTGGGCTGCGGTTTGGGTGCCGCACCGAGCCGATCGCTGCCGATTGCCGGAGCCGGACTGCCTCGCGTGCGCTTAGCCATGGTTGTCACGGCGACGTGGTTGAATGGTTGCGGATGTCGCGGCAACGGCTCGTCGGGACGAGCTGCTCCGCGGAATCCCTCATCTCCGCGCGGTACGCTTTTTTGAGCTGCGTGAGGGATATCAACGGGGTCGAAATGCTTGGCCAAAATTTTTTCTAACAGTAGTTGACATGATGTGAAATATCACAGTATTCTAACGCCATGTCAAGACATATTTGCGCTAACGGCAGGGCAGCTGCCACCGCTGTGCGCCGCGGACTAGACTCACCGAGATGCCCGTTTTCAACGAACGTCTCCACTGCCAGGCGCGCAGCTGCGCCGCTCGCGGCTTCGTCCGCGCTCGAGAGCGGGAACGCAATCGCGCCTCGGTCGTCCGACCCGCAAATGACATTCGTTGTCCCACCACATGGATCTTCCGGAGGAATCACATGCACACCCCAGCCCGCCGCCAAATGATCAGGTCGCTCGCACTCACCGTTGCAACAGCCGCGATGATCGGCGCGAGCGTCAGCACGCTGGCTCAGGAGGTAAAGCATGTTCGGCTCGGACATTCGTTCGCCGACTCGCATCCGCGTGCGGTCGCCATGAACCGCTTTGCCGCAGAGGTGGACAAGGCCACCGGCGGCAAGGTGAAGGTCGACGTCTACGGCAACGCCGTGCTCGGATCGGAGGAAAAGATGCTGATCGCACTGCAAAGCGGTGTGCAGGAGCTCTACCTCGGAGCGCTTTCTCCCATTGCGGGACGAAAGAAGGAGTTGCAGATCTTCGATTACCCCTTCCTGTTCGCAACCGACGCCGAAGCGGCTTATGTGCTGGACGGCCCGGTGGGCCGCAAGATGCTCGACGGTCTTTCGGATATGAACATCCAAGGCCTGGTGTGGGCAGGCGGCGCATTCCGCAACATGTCGAACAGCAAGCGTCCCCTCAACTCGATGGCGGAGATGAAGGGACTCAAGGTGCGCGTCATGCAAAGCCCGATGGCGCTGGCGAGCTTCAATGCGATGGGCATGAACGCCGTGCCGATGGCATTCACCGAGGTCTACACGGCGCTCGAAACGCGCGCTCTTGACGGATACGAGCACCCTGTCGTCGACATGTACGCGAACAAGATGTACGAAGTGCAAAAGTACCTGACGATTACCAATCACGTGTACACGCCGGTCGCGCTTCTGGCATCGAAGAAGTGGTGGACGAGCCTCGCTCCGGAGCAGCGGAGCGCAATTCAAAAGGTGGCAGAGGATACGCGGGCGTTCGAACGAGCCGAGGAGCTCCGGCAAGCCGCTGAAGTCGTGAAGGAGCTGAAGTCGAAGGGCATGACGGTGAACGAGATGCCACCGGCCGAGCTCGAGAAGATCCGCGCTGCCGTCCAACCCGTCATCGACAAGAACGCGGACACGATCGGCAAGGAGTTCGTGCAGTCGTTTTACACCGAGGTCAAGAAGGCGCGCGCGCGCCGGTGATCGTATCGCTTACGTGCCACGGCCTCCGATCCTGTCATGAAAATCACATCTATCGAAACGCTTCGCCTGGCGGAGTTTGCCAATCTGCTTTGGGTACGGGTTCATACGGATTCGGGAATTGTCGGACTCGGTGAAACCTTCTATGGCGCCGGCGCCGCCGAAGCCCACGTCCACGAGACGCTGGCCGCGCGACTCATCGGCCAGAACCCGCTGCACATCGAGGCCTTGAACCGCGAGATGGTGAATCTCCCGATGGCGCAGTCGTCGACCGGCGCGGAATATCGCGCCGCATCGGCGGTCGACATCGCGTTGTGGGATCTCTTCGGCAAAGTCACCCAGCAACCCGTTCACCAGTTGCTCGGCGGACTGTGTCGCGACAAGCTCCGCATCTACAACACGTGCGCAGGCTATCGCTACGTGCGCTCGTCGAACATCCGGCCCGTTTCCAACTGGAGCGTTGGCGAAAGCGCGGGCCCGTTCGAGGATCTCGATGCATTCATGAATCGCGCGGACGCGCTGGCGGAAAGCCTACTCGAAAGCGGGATCAATGCGATGAAGATCTGGCCGTTCGACCCGGCCGCGCAAGAGAACAAAGGCATGAACATCTCGGCGGCGCAAATGAAGCGGGCGCTCGAGCCGTTCGAAAAAATCCGCAAAGCGGTCGGCGACCGGATGGACATCATGGTCGAGTTCCATTCGCTTTGGGACTTGCCGACGGCGAAGAAGATTGCACGCGCCATCGAGCCCTATGCGCCCACGTGGTACGAAGACCCGATCCGCATGAACTCCCCGCAGGCACTGGGCGACTACAGGCGCTCGACCAACGTCTGGGTGTGTGCGAGCGAAACGCTCGGTTCTCGTTGGCCCTACAAGGACATGCTCGAGCACGACGCGCTCGACGTCGCGATGGTCGACCTTTGCTGGACCGGCGGTCTCACCGAAGGCAGGAAGATCGCCGCGCTTGCAGACACATGGCACCGTCCATTCGCTCCGCACGATTGCACGGGGCCGGTCGGATTTATCGCGGCCGTGCACACGTCGTTCAGCCAGCCCAACACGCTCATCCAGGAATCCGTGCGCGCGTTCTACCGTGGTTGGTACACCGAGATCGTGACCGCACTGCCGCGCATCGAGAGCGGATATGTCTATCCGATGGAGGGTCCGGGTCTCGGCGTTGAGCTGCAGCCGGGTGTTTTCGAACGTTCCGATGCCACCGTAAGGCGCACTTCGGCTTGAGTGTCGGAGTTCAATATCATGTCCACCGCGCTTTTCAATCTGGTTGGCCGCACGGCGTTGGTCACCGGCTCTTCCCGTGGCCTGGGAAATGCGATTGCGGCTGGCCTCGCAGCAGCGGGTGCCCGATTGATCATCAATGGCACCGATCACCACCGCCTCTCCGCAGCCGCGACCGCGCTGCGAGAAAAAGGGTACGACGTCACTGCGGCACCGTTCGATGTGACCGACGAGAACGCGGTCGGCCAGGCTTTCGCGAAATTCGACAGTTCGGGTATTGCCATTGACATCCTCGTCAACAATGCGGGGATCCAGCTGCGCAAACCGCTGGTCGATCTGTCCGCCGTCGAGTGGCGGAGAGTCATCGACACCAACCTGACGAGCGCCTTTCTCGTCGGCCGCGAGGTCGCCCGACGCATGATCAGCCGCGGAACCGGAGGCAAGGTCATCAACATCGGCTCCCTCACGAGCGAAGTTGCGAGGGCTACGGTAGCGCCATACACCGCGGCCAAAGGAGGTCTCAAGCTTCTGACCCGCGCGATGGCGGCCGAGTGGGCGGAGCACGGCATCCAGGCGAACGCGATCGGCCCAGGCTACATGGTCACCGAGATGAACCAGGCGCTTCTCGAGAACGCGAGCTTCGACGCCTGGGTCAAAGGGCGCACGCCCGCGCGTCGTTGGGGCAAGCCCGAGGAGCTGATCGGCGCGGCGATTTTTCTCGCCTCGCACGCTTCGGATTACGTCAACGGACAAATCATTTATGTCGACGGCGGAATGCTTGCTGTGCTCTGAACGCATCGACGCGCGCAACGAGCATGTCGGCTACCAATTTGGTGCGCCTTCATAGCACGACGCAATGAAGGCGGCGCCGCCAATGGCAACCAATCGATACTCTTGTTCCAGGAGGAACCATGATGAAGCAACGCTTTGCAAAGAGGTTTATCGCGCTCACCGCGATCTGTGCAGTGACGGCTCTCGGCGCCACGCCGGCGGTCGCCGAGATCAAGGCGAAGCTCGGCCATGCGATGCCGGATACCCATCCGCAGGCAGTCGCGATGAACAAGTTCGCCGAGCTCGTCTCGACCAACACGAAGGGCAACGTAAAAATCCAGGTGTTCCACAGCGCCGTGCTCGGCAGCGACGAGAAGCAGCTGCAGGCTGTGCAGGCGGGAACTCAGGAGTTCTACATCGGCACGCTCGCGCCGCTGTCTTCACGCGTCAAGGAAGTGCAGGTCTGGGACTTGCCGTTCATGTTCCGCGACGAGAAGGAGGTATATGCGGTTCTCGACGGTGCCTCTTCCAAGAAGATCTTCGAAAAGATCGAGCCGACCGGTCTGCACGGTCTGACGTGGACGGGAATGGGCTTCCGAGACTTGTCGAACAGCAAGCATCCGGTCACCAAGCTCGAAGACGTAAGAGACCTCAAGATCCGCGTCATGGCGAACCCCGTGGCACTCGACACATGGAAGAGTATCGGCGCGAACGCCGTGCCAATGGCGTTTGCCGAGGTCTTCACAGCTCTCGAGGTCAAGGCGCTCGACGGACAGGAGAATCCGCTGCTGCACATGTATGCCAACAAGATGCAGGAAGTGCAGAAGTACATTACGGTGACCAACCACGTCTATACGCCGGTCGCGCTCGTCGTCTCCAAGAAGTTCTGGGACACGGTGTCGCCGGCGGACCAGGCCGCGATTCAGAAGGCCGCGGTGGAAGCAGGGCTGCTGCAGCGCAAACTGCTCGATGAGGGCGATCGCGACGTCATCGCCAAATTCAAGGCGGCCGGCATCACTGTCAACCAGCTGCCGCCGGCCGAGCTTGCGCGCATACAGGAAAAGACTAAGCCTGTCGTCGCCAAGTTCTCTTCGACCATCGGTGAAGATTTCGTGAAGGGCTTCTACGCCGAGATCGAGAAGGCGCGCGGAGCGAAGTAGTCCCGCCGAACGGATGCCTTCACCAAGGGTGCCCTCGATCGGGAAGTAGCACGCGGGCGTAGCTGCGCTCGCCCGTGTGCTCACACCGGATTTCCGCAAGAAAGGTACGGCAATGGGCCACGCGCTTGCACGGACGATCGACCTGTTCTACCGGCTGCTCGAGATCGTCATGGTCATCTGCATGATCGTGATGCTGGTGATGGTGTTCGGCAATGTCATGCTGCGGATCTTCTTCAATACGGGTATCGATATTTCCGAGGAGATGCCCCGTTACGCATTCGTGTGGATGACGTTCATCGGCGCGATCGTCGGCATGCATCGCCGCGCCCACCTCGGTGTGGACATGGTGGTCCGGATGTTACCGGTGCTCGGCCGTAAGGTCTGCTGGGCCATCAGTCAAGTCGTCATGCTTGTGTGCAGCCTTTACATCTTCTACGGCACGTGGCTGCAACATGACATCCTCGCCGGCACCTCTTCTCCCGTCGCACAGATCAGTACGCTGTGGGTGTTCGGCATCAGCTATGTCACCGGCGCGGCGATCGCGATCATCTGCGCATCCCACCTCGTGCGCCTCGCCCTGGGAAAGGTCCAGGAAAACGAATTGATCGAAGTCCACGAGGAGGGCTTGGAAGACGCAATCGAGGCGGAAGAAGAGATCAAGGCGCAGGAAGCGCGCGCCGGAGTGCGGCCATGATCGTATTCATCTTCATCGGGTCGCTGCTGGGGCTCATGGCGCTCGGCATGCCGATCGCGTTCGCGCTGATCGGCTGTGGCCTCGCGATGATGTTCTACATGGGTTTCACGGACCCGCAGATCATCATCCAGAACATGTGGGACGGCGCAAACAGCTTCCCGCTGCTCGCCGTGCCATTCTTCATGCTCGCGGGGGAGTTCATGAACGCCGGGGGCATGACTCGTCGGATCATCACGATGGCCATGGCCTGGGTTGGCCACATTCGCGGCGGTCTCGGCTACGTCGCGGTGGCCGCGGCGGTGATCATGGCCTCGTTGTCGGGATCCGCCGTCGCCGACACCGCCGCGCTCGCCGCCGTGCTGGTTCCGTTGATGCGCAACGCCGGATACGACATCAATCGCTCGTGTGGTCTGATCGCCTGCGGCGGCATCATCGCTCCGGTGATCCCACCTTCGATCGGCATGATCCTGTTCGGCGTTGCCGGAGGCGTGTCCATCACCAAGCTCTTCATCGCCGGAATCGTTCCAGGCATTCTGATGGGCTTGGCCATCATGGTTGCCTGGCGCTGGTCCATCAAGCGCGATGTCGCGCGGGTCGAGGCCAAGCGCACGACCCACGAACGAGTGGTCGAGACACGGCGCGCGCTATGGGCGCTGATCCTCCCGGTGGTGATCGTCGGCGGCCTCAAGATCGGTGTCTTCACGCCTACCGAGGCTGCGGTCATCGCGGCCGTCTACTCGCTCGTCGTGGGTTTGGCGATCTACCGCGAAATAAAGTTCAAGGATCTATTCCACCTGATCTACCGCGCAGCCGAGACGACGGCGATCGTGATGTTCCTCGTCGCTGCCGCCGGCGTATCGGCATGGCTCATCACCACGGCGAATATCCCGCAGCAGCTCGCGGACATGGTCCAGCCGTTCATGGGCAACAAGACGTTGCTGACGCTCGTTTTGATGGGACTCGTATTGGTCGTGGGTACGGCACTCGATTTCACGCCGACGGTGCTGATCATGACGCCGGTGCTCATGCCGGTGCTCAAGCAAGCGGGCATCGATCCAGTGTACTTCGGCGTGCTGTTCATCATGAACAACGCCATTGGGCTGGTGACGCCTCCGGTGGGCACCGTGCTCAATGTTGTGTGCGGTGTCGCCAAGATTCCCATGAGTGGCGCCATCAAGGGCGTTATGCCGTTCATGATCGCGCAAAGCATCGTCTTGTTCGCGCTTGTGTTCGTCCCGCAGATCGTGATGTGGCCGTTACAGTGGATGACACGATGAAAGGAACCTCCATGCGTTCAGTTGTCGTTCACGCTCCCCTCGATCTGCGAGTCGAAGACATGCCTCCGGCGAGCAGTCCGGGTCCCGGTGAGGTAAAGGTGACTCTCGCCGCGGGCGGAATCTGCGGATCCGATCTGCATTACTACCAGCATGGCGGATTCGGCACGATTCGCCTGAAGGAACCGATGATCCTCGGACACGAAGTGGCCGGCATCGTGGCCGCGATCGGCGGAGGTGTCACGCGGGTCAGCGTCGGCGATCGCGTAGCGGTCAACCCGAGCCGCCCGTGCGGTCACTGTCGCTACTGCATCGAAGGACATCCCAACCAGTGTCTCGATGTGCGCTTCTACGGCAGTGCAATGCGCTTTCCGCACGTCCAAGGTGCGTTCCGTGACGAGATCGTCATCGCGCAAGAGCAGGCATTCGCGGTGAAGCCCGATGTACGTCTCGATGAACTTGCGTTCGCGGAGCCGTTTTCGGTGGCGCTGCACGCGGCGACCCGTGCCGGCTCGGTGCTCGGCAAGAAGGTATTGGTAACGGGATGCGGGCCGATCGGCTGCCTGACGATCATCGCCGCGCGGCAGGGCGGCGCAAGCGAGATCGTGGTGACGGATGTCAGCTCTGCGCCGCTCGCCACGGCGGCGAAGGTCGGTGCCGATCGAACCCTCAATGTGGCCGAGAAGGCCGATGCGTTGGCGCCTTACATGCATCACAAGGGATATTTCGACATGACGTTCGAATGCTCCGGTAACCCACGTGCGCTGGTGGGCGCGCTCGAAGTTACGCGACCTCTCGGTGCCGTGGTGTTGGTCGGACTCGGGGGTGAAGCGACACTGCCTGTGAACTCGGTCGTGACCAAGGAGCTCGAGGTGTGCGGCGCATTCCGAACCGGCGTTGAGTTCGGCTGGGCGGTCGACCTGATTTCCAATCGTCGCGTCGATATGCGGCCACTCTTGACTGCCACGTATCCGGTCGAGCAGGCGATCGAGGCCTTCCAGTTCGCCGGCGACAAGGCGCGGGCGATGAAGGTGCAGCTCGCGTTCGCCGGCGCGGAATAAGCTTTCACCAGCGGTTCGGATCTGTTTGCGCGCACGAGCGTGGATTGAAAGGAGCGATGCGGTGGACGTGCGCGAAATGATGCGAGTAGGGCCGGTGATCCCGGTGATCGTGATCGACGATGTCGACCAGGCGGTGCCGCTCGCAAGAGCATTGGTCGCCGGCGGCGTCCGTGTACTCGAGGTCACGTTGCGAACTCCGGCCGGCATTGGTGCCGTGGCAGCGATCGCTCGCCAGGTCGAGGGCGCGATCGTCGGCGTGGGCACGATCACGCGCCCTGAGGATTTCGCACAAGCCGTCGCAGCGGGTGCACGTTTCGGTGTCAGTCCAGGTCTTACGCCGGCGTTGGTCGATGCTGCACATCGCGCCAGCCTCCCGCTGTTGCCCGGCGTCATGACACCTTCCGATGTCATTGCGGCCAAGGCCGCCGGCTTCACTGAGCTGAAGCTCTTTCCCGCGCTGCAGGCGGGCGGCATCGGCATGCTGAAGGCGCTGGCCGGACCGTTTCCGGACATCACGTTTTGTCCGACCGGAGGCGTTACCGCCGCGAACGCGCCGGACTTTCTCGCGCTGCCCAACGTCGCGTGCGTCGGTGGTTCATGGCTAACGCCGAAGGACGCGATCACCGCGGCCGACTGGATGCGCATCACTTCGTTGGCCCGCGAAGCCGCTGCGCTGCGGGCACGTCCGAACTAGCTCTGCAAGGTCGAATCGACGTGGAACCCAGGCGACTTGACGCCGATGCGCAGTCACCCGCATGAATCCGCGATGAGTCAGACCTCTTTCGGAAGCACAGGATTCGATATCGTCGCGCTGGGCGAGCCGATGATCGAATTCAACCAGAATCCCGACGCTCCGCTCGAGTACCGGCGCGGCTTCGGCGGCGATACGTCGAATTTCGCCGTGTCGGCGGCGCGCCAGGGTGCGCGCGTCGGCTACATCACGCGCATCGGCCGCGACGCCTTTGGCAAGGCGCTGCTCGCGCTGTGGCGCGAGGAAGGCGTCGATGCGAGCGGCGTGGCGATCGACGAGAACGCGAACACGGGCATCTACTTCGTCACCCACTCGGCGGCCGGCCACGCCTTCGCCTATCTGAGGGCAGGCTCCGCGGCGAGTCGCATGCGGCCCGCGGACGTGCCCGTCGAGCTGATCCGGCGGGCGAAATACCTGCACGTTTCCGGCATAAGCCAGGCGATCAGCGCGAGCGCGTGCGATACCGTGTTCCATGCGATCGAGGCGGCGCGCGCGGCCGGCGTGAAGGTCACGTACGATCCCAACTTGCGGATGAAACTATGGAATCTGCAGCGTGCGAAAGCGATCATCCGCGCGACCGCAGGAATGAGCGACCATTTCCTCCCCAGCCTCGATGACGTGCGCATTCTGAGCGGCCTGAACGATCCCGAGGCAATTTACGACTGGTGCCTTGCGCTAGGCGCGAAGGCGGTCACGCTGAAGATCGGGCCGGAGGGAGTAATCGCTGGTCACGCCGCGCAGCGGCGGCGCATTCCGGGCAACAAGGTGAATTGCGTCGACGCGACCGGCGCCGGTGACTGCTTCGACGGCGCCTTCGTCGCGCGGCTGGCAGCGGGCGACTCGATATTCGATGCCGCTCGATACGCAAACGCTGCAGCGGCATTGACCACGACCGGATATACCGCGATTGCACCCATTCCGCGTCCCGCGGCGGTGCGCGATTTGATGGCTCGCGCGAGCTAGCGATATTCAACGCATGGCCGACTGGCTGGCTCGTGCCATAAGATCGTGAATGCGCACAGCTTGCAGTCCCTCCTCGCGTCGCTCGCGCTGCCACGCCATGTTGTGTTCATCGTACTGACTTGTTTGCCGCGGTACGGGAACACCCAAAGCGGATGCAAACGACGTTGTGTCTCGATAATTGACCAAGCGGTGTCGTTCAGAATCACAACGTAGGCTCGCCCGGACTTGGACGCTTCGGGCGGAATCACGAACACGCTGCCAACTTCGGGCACTGCTACCTCCCACGTCCAGTCCAGTCCGCAGACATTGCTTTCCCGTAGCCCCGTGTTGACCGCGAAGAGCATCGTGATGAGTGGCGGCATTGTTTCGGGCCACGGGCGGCCTTCATCATCACGATAGGAGCGTGCCGCGCGATTCAATATGGTACGCACGACTTCGAGGCTGCGATTAATAGTCGTAGCCGTGGCGCCTGACGCCATGCGGTCATCGACAAAGGGCTCGAGCGTGCCGTCGTGGATCCGATGTACGTCAAGTTTGCCGATATAAGAAGTAAGCAGTCGGACATCCACGCAGTAGCCCGACCGAGCGCTTGTCTTTCGACTGCTCGAGATAGCGTACGGCGCAGTCCGCGAATCTTGGACGCCGATTCGCGTTGCTCTCAAGCTCGGCATTTACACGAGCAATCTCGTCCGCCAACCTTCGCTCGGCGTGTTCTTGACTGATAAATCCGAGCCGAAGATAGATCTCGACACGCCGGTATTCTTTGTCGATGACGCTCCGACCGTCACGATGGAGTACGAGTGCGCGCCATGATGTCTCTCCCGCAATAGGACAAAAATTGCTCGAACCGGCTCTCGCACTCGGCAAGCGTGGTCGCCGCGCGCGACGCCAGGCCATCGCTATGGTTCAGAGGGAATTGAAGGCAGCGATGGCCACCGTTCAGATGCGGTGGATCGATTCGAGGCGGTGTGGCCCGAGGCGTGGCCGGAAGGATCCGACGTATCGCGAAACGCCTAACTATTGTGGCTTGCCTCTGTTGCTGAATTAAACCGCGGTGCGCTGGACTGTGTCGCGATGGTGCCGCGAAAGCGGCCTGACCCGAGGCATCACGCGAGCACGATGGGTAAACCGCTTTGGCGAATGATCTTGTGCAGTCCCCACCAGTATCCGAACGGCGGAAGCTCAGTCGATGGTGGCGTCGGTAGCACGACGCACTCGGCGCCGATCTCGTTTGCAAGTTGCGTGATCGCCTTTGCCGGTTCGTCGAGGCGCACGTGGCAGGTCGGCGCGATGCCGGCTTCACCGAGCCGATCGCGGTAGGCGCGCAGCAGTCGTTCCCCTTGTTCGCGCTGCCACGAAACGACGCGCGCGCAGGCCCAGAAGCGCAGCACCTGCCACGCGATGATCGGTGCCGATGCGTACAGCACGTGGACGCAGAGGGGACCGCTTTGGCGTGACCGCTCGATCACATAGGCGGCGCCCCGCAGGTCCTTGTCCCAATCAGTCGCGACGATCAGTAATCGCGGCGATGTAGCGGTGGGCGAAGGGTCGGCGCCTTGTGCGGGGAGAAGGAGCGGCGCGCTCATAGCAGCAATACTGTTGCTACGACGGCGGTCTGCGCAAGTGCGCCGATGAACTGTGCGCGGCAGTCACGCCGGCGTCGCCAACGTTGCCCTTGGCAATCGACAGGCCGACGGGATTGATTGCACTCGCGAACAATCACAGGGTAGAGACTTCAGCTGTCAGCGGAAATGACGAACAGTTGGACTCGCCGAGCGATTCTATCGCGATGGCGTTCCGCTCGATAATGTGGCCTACGAGGACGATGAGGGCTGCGCACATCAACATCGATGGTGCGATTCGGCCGGAGCTGCACCGCATGGACGAGACCTGGCGAGCCGGTGACGGAGGCAAGCGTCGACAGTACCCCATTAGAGGAGGCCGCCCCGTGCGTCAGCCGACGAAACGCAACGGCGAAGACCCGAGGGCCCGAACCCATTGTCCGATTGTGGTAATTTACGCCGCTGGCCTGTGAGAGCTAGCCGAAGCGGTACGTAGATATGGCACAAAGCGCCGCTTGACAGGGAGGAGGAAGTCGATGCTGCGCAGCCTGAGTGCATTTGTCCTGCTGTTTGCTTTCTGGCTGCTCCTATCCGGCCATTTCACTCCGTTCCTGATCGCTGCAGGCGTTGGCTCAGCGATCGCTGTCGTGCTCTTCGGGCGGCGGATGGAAGTGGTCGATCGGGAAGGTCATCCGATCGACTTGTGGCGGATCGTGATTTCCTATTGGCCGTGGCTTTTAAAGGAGATCGCCAAGTCAGGATGGGATGTCTCCAAGGCGATCCTTCATCCGCGTTTGCCGATCAGTCCGACGCTGATTCGCTTCAAGCCCTCGCAGCAAAGCGTAGTCGGTCTCGTGACGCATGCGAACTCCATTACGCTGACGCCTGGCACGATCACCGTTGAGGCAAGACCGGGGGAGTTTCTTGTGCACGCACTTAAGCGAGCGGGTGCCGAGGGTGTGGTCGACAGCGAAATGGATCGGCGAATCACCCGATTGGAGGAGTCCCGATGATGTTCGCGGCAGCAGCGGTCGCACTTCTCGTCAGCCTTGCACTCGTCCTTGTTCGAGCAATTCTTGGCCCAACCGTTTTCGACCGCGTGCAGGCCGGCAACACGGTGGGCACGATAGCAATGATGCTGCTCGCAGTCATCGGTTTTCTCACCGGACGTCCGGAGTTCCTTGATATCGCCATCACGTACGGTCTACTCAACGTAGTCGGAACGATTGCAGTTCTCAAATTCTTCCAGCGAGGTAACCTCGGTGATCCGGGTGAAGAGAGGCAGCTGTGACGATGGCGATTGAAATCGTGAGCTGGCTGTGTCTGGTCACCGGCGGTGCTTTTTCCATAATCGGGGCATTGGGCCTGATTCGCATGCCGGACTTCTTTACCCGCATGCACGCAGCCAGCGTTACCGACACGCTCGGTGCAGGACTCCTGATCGTCGGTCTCATCCTGCAAGCAGGATTCACGCTGATTGCCGTGAAGCTGCTGTTCCTCGGGTTGTTCATCTTCTTTACGAGCCCTGCTGCTACACACGCATTGGTCAAGGCAGCTTTCGTCCGTGGCCTGCAACCGCTGCTCGCACCTGGAGACGAACCATCGAAGCGCTGATCATCAACACGCTGCTGACGTTCATGGCCATATTGGTAGTCGCCATGGCCGTGCAGCGAAATCTCTTCGCCGTAGTCGTTCTCGCCGGCATCTACAGTTTTTTAATGGCGTCGGTGCTGGTTGCTCTCGACGCGGTCGACGTCGCCATGACCGAGGCCTCGGTGGGAGCGGGCGTGTCGACGGTGCTGTTGCTTGGCGCGCTATACCTAACCAAAGGGGAGGAGGCCAAGCCCGCTCACAGAGCAGCTGTGCCGTTGTTGATTTCCATAGGCGTCGCCGGCGCGCTCGTGTACGGAACGCTTGGATTGCCCGCGTTTTCCGATCCGGACGCGCCGATCCATACGCACGTCGTGCCCCGGTACCTGAACGAATCGCTCAAGGCGACGGGCGTGCCCAACGTGGTCACCGCGGTACTCGCGAGCTATCGGGGCTACGACACGCTCGGGGAAACGACCGTAGTGTTTACGGCTGGCGCCGGGGTTGTTGCGCTGTTGCGTCGCCGGCGTCGTGACGAGGCGGCACGATGAGAGGCGATCTCGTCCTGCGTGTCGTCGCGAAGCTGTTCATTCCGTTCACATTACTGTTCGCGCTGTATGTGCAATTCCACGGTGAGCTGGGACCAGGGGGCGGGTTCCAGGCGGGCGTCATCATCGCAGCTGGCATCATCTTCTATGCATTGATCTTCGGTTTGCCCGACGCCCGCCGGCTGCTGCCGGACGCAGTGGTGGAGACGATGATGGCGGGCGGGGTGCTGATCTATGCGGGAGTCGGCATTGCAGGGTTGCTGCTCGGCGGCAATTACCTCGACTATTTCGTGCTCGATCCGAATCCGGTGCACGGCCAGGAGCGCGGCATCTTCTGGATCGAAGTCGGCGTCGCGGTGACGGTGTCCGGCGTAATGCTCAAGATCTTCTACATGTTCGCCGGACGCACGCACGATCCGGAGGATTGATGGCGCTCGCGAGCCACTACAGCTACGGGATCGCTATCTTCCTGATGATCGCGGGGCTTTTCATCACGATCGCCCGCGGAAACCTGGTGAAGAAGTTGATCGGTCTCGGCATCTTCCAGACCTCGGTCTACCTGCTTTACATCGCGCCCGGCAAGCTCATCGGGGGAACCGCGCCAATCATTTCTGAGGCATTCAAGACGTACTCCAATCCGCTGCCCCATGTGCTGATTCTGACCGCAATCGTGGTGGGCGTCGCGACGCTCGCCCTCGGTCTCGCGATCGTCGTGCGCGTTCGCGAAGCCTATGGCACGATCGAAGAGGACGAAATCCTCGAGCGCGACCGCGCTGCGGAACAACAACCGGTGCGATGATTTCCGAGCACCTGCCGGCGCTCCAGGTGGTGCTACCCCTGATCAGCGCACCGCTCATCGTGGTCGTGCGCCGTGAAGCGTTCGCATGGTCGCTCGCGACAGCCGTCAGCTGGATCGGACTGGCGATCGCGGTAGAGCTTGCAATGCGCACGGCCCAGTCG
>WNFV01002046.1_pt1 | contig 41307 bp, 40 predicted proteins | sample 5400101 | NCBI WGS metagenome assembly WNFV01 (sample SAMN13153361, study PRJNA577476) | soil metagenome | isolation source: 115 cm soil or saprolite under grassland replicate 1 | place: USA:California | collected 2016-06-15 | reverse complement strand
TCAGGCGAGGCCAGCCGTTGATTTCCTGCTATCTCGATGGTAGGGCAGACGTAGATCTTGGCAATGTTCAGTTCCGAGCCAGGGGGCGTGCCGCCCCGGCCCTGGGCGGTCACCTCCATAGGGAGGGAGTCCGCCCATGCGCACCGGGACGGGACGGAACTTAGCGACGCCATGGGATACCCCGAAAGCGCGCCTGAGGTCCGAGGACCCGTCGTGATGCTCGACCACCTCAACCCGCAGACCAACCACCTATCGATCCCTTAGGGGGCTGGGCGCACCTTCACAGAGGAATGGACCGAAGAGAAGAGGAACCAATGAAACGTCGTCGGCTTCTCGCCCTGCCCTCGGCCTTACTGGCCCTGGCGTTACCACTGGCTGCCTTCGGCGCGGTGACTGTGGGCCCTGGCGGCGGTACGCCGGGAACCTCGCAGAACTTCCAGCTCGTCGGCGCGAATCCGCTCTTCGCCCGGGGGATGAACGCGGCGCTGACGATCTACGACCACTACGTCTACATCGGCAACCGCACCGACGGCTCGGACACCTGCGGGATCGGAGACCCCCGCCGTGGTGTGACGCCGTGCCCGCACCCGCATCCCGGGATCCTGATCACCGACGTGGCCGACCCGGCAAACCCTGTCGTCGCCGGCGAGATCGGTCTTCCTTATGCCGGCCAGATCGGGATCAGCACTCGCGAGCTGCGAGTCTGGCCGCAGCAGAAGCTGCTGATGGTGATGACGTTCCGCTGCAGCTCCCAAATCCACGCCTGCCCGCCCGGTACCGACACGACGTTCCCGTTCGACATCAAGTTCTTCGATCTCAGCGATCCCGTGCACCCGACCTTCATCTCGAGCTACGTCCCGACCTCGAAGGCGGGGGTGGCCGTGAAGCCGCATGAGATGTACCTATGGGTCGACCCAAAGGATGCGAACCGCGCCCTGCTCTGGCTCTCGACACCGAGCGTCTCGGTCGACCCCGCTCGACCGAATCTCATGATCGTTGACATCAGCTCGGTGCCGTCCGGCGGCAGCGTCCGTGAGGTTGCTGAGGGGAACTGGAACCAGTTCTTCCCAGGCGCGTCCGTTCCAGCCAACTACGACTTCGACCTCTCGCTCCACTCGATGACCCCGTCGGCCGACGGCGCGCGAACCTACCTCGCCTACCTGCGCGGGGGTTTCGGCGTGCTGGACACAAGCAAGGTCGCGAACAGTCAGATCGCGGCCGGGGCGGTCGAGAACTTGAACGACGACCTGCTCACGCCGGTCCCCTTCCCGACCTGGGGGACGGGACCGCACTGTGAGGGCCACACCCCTGCCGGCTGCGCCGAAAGCCACTCGGCGGTGCCGCTGCCTGGCCGCCCGTTCGCGCTCACGATCGACGAGGTCTACGGGACGTTCACCGTCCCGTCGTTCGGTTGGCCCTGGGGCTGGGCTCGGCTGTGGAACGTTGCACAGCCCCGGCGCCCACACATCACCGGCGAGTACAAGATCCTCCAGAACACGACCGCGTACACGCCGGCTCCGGGCGAGAACGAGTTCAACTCGTACTCCTCGCACAACCCGACGGTGACCCGGAATCTGATCTTCGACTCCTGGCACTCCGGCGGTGAGCAGGCGATCGACGTCTCCGATCCGGGCAACCCGCTGCAGGCCGGCTGGTTCTCCCCCACACCGCTGCCCACGGTCGCAAACGAGGACCCGGCCCTGTCAGCCGGCCCGAACAAGGTCGTGATGTGGAGCTTCCCGATCATTCGCAACGGTTTGATCTACGTCGTCGACATCAGGAACGGGCTCTACGTGCTCCGCTACACCGGGCCGCGCGCGGACGAGGTCGCCGGGATCTCCTTCCTCGAGGGGAACTCGAACCTCGGGGACGCCCAGCGGCTCGCAAAGAGCGCGCGATCCTAAGCTGTGTAAGGGAGCGGACTGACAGGATCCGACAGCACTCGGTCAAAGCCACAGCCCACAGCCCACCGTCCGCCGTGCCCCGGCTGGCATCGGCTTCCTGTCCAGCCGCGCACTCGGACCGCAGTGGGTCTGGCTTCTACCTGGTCGTGATGATGTAGAGGCCGAAGTTGATGTCACTGAGATAGATGCGATCGCCGACCACGTGCACACCCCAGTCGAACGGGATGGGGTGGCCTCCGGCGCCGAAGTTCGGACCGAAGAATCCAGTTGGGTCGAGGGTCGGCCGTGGGCGGAAGAAGCCGGTCTCCCGCGGCGCCGAGGGGTCGCTGATGTCGACGATCCGCAGCCCGTCGGAGTACCAGCTGAGGTAGAGGGTGTTGCCGTGGACCTCGGGGTTGTGCACGGAGTAGAAGCCATCGGTCTTGTTGGTCAGCGAGTGCGGGGTGGCGAAGTCGCTGAGCCGCGCCGGATGCGCCGGGTCGGCGAGGCTCCAGATGCGGGCGAAGCCCCAGGTGTCGCCGACCAGCTTCGGCTCGCCTGCCGCCTTGCGGTCGGTGGGGGAGAAGTCCTCGTCGGTGGTGACCAGCAGCGAACTGTTCTCGTTGGGTACGGAGGAGTGGGTGTCGCCCTCGCTGCCTGGCGGATAGACGGTTCGCCCGAGCATGCGGATGTCGTTCGGGTTGCTGATGTCGAGCACGATCGCGCCGACGTCCCAGTAGGCGACGTACGCCGTCCTACCATCGGCGCTGGGGGTGGCGCTGTGCCCGAAGACCGCGGGGAAGCTTCCGCGGCAGGCCGGTGCCTGGCCCGCCGGCGGGGTGCAGTCGAACGGCGCCGGAAGGCCGAAGAACGGGGCGCCGTACGGCAGGCCGCCGTCCTTGCCGGCACCCCAGTCGTCGGCGAGCATCGGCTGGCGCGGGTCGGTGACCTCGATCAGCTGGAAGTCACCGCGCGGGGTCGGGGTGAAGGCGGTCGAGATCACCTCGGCGAACGGCACGGCGGCGAGGGCGAAGACCCGCTCCTGACCGGCGATGGTGCGCTTGGTCAGGGACAGCTCGTGCACACCGCCCGAAGGCCCGACGTCATGGAAGCCGAGGTGGCTGGGATGCGCGGGGTCGGTGACGTCCCACAGGTCGAGCCCGGTCAGGCCCGGGCCTTGGTCCGGCAGCCCGCAGTCCTGCAGGCCGACGCCGAGCAGGTCGCCGGTGAACGACGGCGTGTGGACCGAGATCACCTGCATGTCCTCGGCGGAGGTGTTCGGGTAACCGGCGGCGGTGGCGACCAACCGCGGACGGGCCGGGTCGGACACGTCGATGACCTTCACCCCGGTGCCCGGGCATGGTCCGCTCCACGTGCCGACGTAAGCGAAGTTCTTGTAGGCCCACACGTCGGCGTTCAGTCCGCCGGCAAGGTTCAGTTCGCCGACCTCGCGTGTGCTCCGCCCGGCGGCGGTGCCGACCGGGCCGGCATCGAGGCCGGCGACCGCACGGGCCATCCGCTGGATCAGCGTGTGCTGGACAGCCGACGCCGATCGCGACGCGGACGGCCCGGACGCGGTCGCGGACAACCCCGCGGCCAGGATCACGCCCAGCGCCCCGACGCTTGCAAGCAGACCTCGATGGATGCGCATACCAGCCCCCTGGATCCCCGGCCGGGCGATCCGCCCCACGAATCGCCTCGTCGCGACCGTAGGCCCGGATCCGGCGACGGTTCAAGGCCTCACCCGACACGGTTTCGCGGTGACAACCCCGAAGCGTCAGGCCACGATGCCGAGCAGCCGATTGGTCCTACCGGCCGCGGACGGCGTACCTGAAGACGACGAGGCGGGCGGCGAGGGTGAGGGCCAGGAGCCACGCGAGGGCCAGCAGCAGCGGGCCGGTCTGGTCGAACCGGGCGGTCAGGCCGCCGTCGAGCAGGACCCGGTCGGCGCCGTACCCGGGCATGAACCGTGCCCACGTCGCTGGTTCGCTGCGCAGCATCGGGCTCTGCGCGATGCCGATGTCGAGGAAGGGTACGAGGAAGGCGATGAACACGCCGCTGACCCGCCCGAAGACCGGTCCCAGGCAGACGCCGAGCAGGGCGTAGGTGATGCCGAGGAGCAGGTTGCCGCCGGCGTACACGATCCATTGCCGGGCGTCGAAGACGGTGGCCGTCACCGCGAGGGATGCCGCGGTCGTGAGCAGTACGGCGCTGCCGATCACGGCGAGCCGGGCCGCGAACAGCGAGCCGGAGCCGAACCCGGCCAGCCGTAGCCGGCCGTCGCCGGCCCGGGCGTCCAGGACGATGAAGAGTCCGGCGAGGGTGGCGAGCGAGCCGACGGCCATCGGCGTCATGGTTCCGGCGTGCATGTCGGGCAGCCAGAACGTCATGTCGGTCTTGGTGCCGCCGTCGACCAGTGACAGCGTCATGTACCCCTTCTCGGTGATCGCCTTGGACAACCAGATGAAGATGACCGGTACGACGATCAGCAGCGCCCACAGCACCGGGTTGCGCCGGTACTCGCGCAGCCCCATCCGCAGTCCGGTGACGAACTGGCCGCGCCCGGCTCGCGAGCCGCGGTGGGCGACGCGCGTGGACATGACGACCACGGTCGCCGCGACGGCCAGCGCGCCGAGCGTCCAGGTGAGCGCCCAGCCGAGGTCGCCGAGCCGGCCGCCGTGCTGCGACGGCAGGTCCACCATCCACAGCGTGACGAAGTGGGTCGGCAGCCAGCGAGTCGCCAGGCGGTCCGGCGAGCCGACCGCGGGACCGAAGAACACGTCGACGATCCAGACGAACAAGATGACGACCGTGCCGTTCACCGGGTTGCGTACCAGCACGCCGGTCACCGCGCCGATCGCCAGGTAGACGACGCCGAACATCAGCGTGCCGGCGGTGCTGCGCCCCGGGTCGTCGATGCCGGTGCGTGCGGCCAGGGCGACCAGCGCGGCGAGCCCGGCCAGGGCGACGAGCACCAGGCCGGTGCCGATCCGCGCGGCTACCAGCCGGGCGGCGGGCAGTCCGGCCAGCACTAGCCTGCGATCGGCGGTGCGCGCGGACCGGGTCTGGAAGTACATGGCGATACCGGCCAGGAACCCCGCCGCCCAACCGGCGGTCGCGGTCTCGACCGCGGCACCGTTGCCGCCGCCCAGCAGCTTCGCGGCGTCGGCCATCGACCCGGCCGCCACCACGACGAACACCACCGGTACCAGCACGAGCACGACCAGGTTGACCGGGTTGCGCACGTAGTCGGCCAGGAACCGGCGCGTCAGCAGCGTGGTGGTCATCGTGGCCTCGCCAACCCGTCGCGCAGTTCGACGATCCGGTCGAACCGCTCCTCGTCGGCCACGAAGTGGCTGATGATCAGCACCGACCGGCCGGCCGTGCGCCGCTCGGCCACCAGTTGCCAGAACCTCAGATAGGTGTCCCAGTCGAACCCGGCGTACGGCTCGTCCAGCAACAGCACCTGCGGATCGGCCAGCAGCGCAAGACCGAGGTTCAGCTTCGCCAGTGTCCCGCCCGACAACCGGTCCGCCCGCGCGGCGGCGTACCGCTCGAAGCCGAGCGCCTCGTAGAGCGCGCGGCGCGACCGGCGCTCCGCCTCGGGGGTCATCCGGTACGCCGTGCCGAACAGCTCGAAGTGCTCGTCACAGGTGAGCCGCTCGTACACCACCGGCTCCTGCGGGCAGTAACCCAACCGCCCGTCCACGCGCACCACCCCGGCATCGGCCGGCAGCGCGCCGACCAGGACCTTCATCAGCGTGGACTTGCCGGACCCGTTCTCCCCGACCAGCCCGACGACCTCGCCGGGTTGCAGTTGCAGGTCCACGCCGCGCAGCACCTGCTGGTGCCGCCTGACCGGCCAGGTCCCGCGCCGGTACGCCTTCTCGATCCCCACCGCCTCCAGCACCGCGCCGGTGACCGTGCCGGCCTCGCGGATATCGTTGCGCACAGCAACAGTCAGCTCGTCCATTTCGTCTTCTCCTTGGTCGGAGTCCGTTCACCGCGCGGCCGGTCGGCGTTGGTCGGCGGCGTGGCGCCGTCGTGGCCGGTGCCGTGATCCATGCCGCTCATCATGAAGAGCATCATCAGCGGGCAGGTCAGGGCGATCAGCACGACGAGCAGGGTCGAGATCTCGACTCCGGCGGCAACGAGGCCGACGACCAGGACGGCCAGTGCGATCGCGTATCCGGGTAGATACTGGCGTTTCATGGTCTGATCCCTTCGGTCACTACCAGCCTGCGGTGGCCGGAGTGCCCAGGGCACCGCCGAACGTCGGCTCTCGGACGGTGAAGGTCCCGCCCAGAAGAAGGCTTTATACCTCTACGCCGTAGGGGTATAGCCAATTGCCGACCCTGCGCTTGGAGCGGGGTGTCATGACGGCGTCGCCCGCGATGCCGAGGCATCATCCGACGGGGTGCCGCTCAGGGCTGCCGGTAGGACAAGGTGACCATCATGCCTCGCTCCGCGTGGTAGATGTTGTGGCAGTGGGCTGCCCACTGACCGGGGTTCTCGGCGTCGAGGTCGACGGTCAGCAACTCCATGGCTCTGACGATGACGGTGTCCTTGCGCGCTCCGCCGTCGGCTATGCCGAAGGTGTGCCCGTGCACGTGCATGGGGTGGAACATCATCGTCTGGTTGGCGATGCGCAGCCGTACCCGTTCGCCCTGCTCGACGGTGAGCGGTTCGGTGTCGGGGAACGTCTTGCCGTTGATGGTCCAGCGGTAGGGCATCATCGACCCGCCGAGTGCCAGGTCGAGGGTCCGGTCCACCTTCTTCGAAGCGAGCCGCACCCCGTCGGCCGCGCGCAACTGGTTCGCGAGCAAGACCTGGCCACCGAGTTCGGCGGGCTGCTGCGACAGTGGCGGCACTTCTCCGGCGGCCGTGCGCACGACGGCGCGGGCGAAGCCGGATTTGCCTTCGGCCGTGGCGACGAGCGGGAAGACACCGTCGCCGAGGGTGAGCTCGACGTCGACACGCTCACCCATCGCGATCAGCAGCGCGTCGGTCTGCCGGGGTTCGACGGGGAACCCGTCTGTGTGGGTCACGGTCAGCCGGTGCCCGCCAAGTGCGACCCGAAACGCGGTGTCCGAGCCGGCGTTCACGACCCGCAGTCGCACCCGCTGACCCGGCTTGCCCCTGAACGACGCCGGCGCCGACGGCAAGCGGCCGTTCGCGAGGTAGTGCGGATAGGTCACGTCGCCGGCGCCGCCGAGCAGTTGCGACTGCGCACCTTCCATGTCCATGCCGTGCATGTCGCCCATGTCCATGCCCGAGCCGGTCAGGGAGTCGAGTACCTGGTCGGGGGTGCGGCCGGTGCCGTCGACCCAGTCGTCGAGGACGAGGATCCATTCGGCGTCGTAGCGCCCGGGCTCGTCGGGGTCGTCGACGACCAGTACGCCGTACAGGCCGCGGTCGAGCTGCACGCCGACGTGTGGGTGGTAGAAGTACGTGCCCGGGTGCGGGACGGTGAACTCGTAGCGGAAGGTGGTGCCGGCGGCTATCGCGTCCTGGGTGATGCCGGGCACGCCGTCCATGTCGTTGCGCAGGGCAACGCCGTGCCAGTGCACCGTGGTGTCGACCGGCAGTTGGTTGATCAAGTCGACGCGCAGTCGATCGCCGGCGCGTGCTCGCAGGAGCGGCCCGGGCAGGTTGTCGCCGTACGCCCAGGTTCGGACCGTCGGGCCGCCGAGGTCGAGGGTGACCGGTCGTGGTGTGAGCCGGGCGGTGACCAGTCGCCCGCCGGCGGCCTGGCGCGTGGCTTCGGCGCGCCGGACGGCGTCGGAGGTCGGCGCCACTGCGGCGCCACCGTCGCGGCCACACCCGCCGACGATGAGCAGCCCGGCAGCGCCCGCGGCGCCGGCCAGGAGCCGACGCCGCGTGAACGTGGATGACACGTCGGATACTCTCGCTCTCCGGTCAGCGGTGGTTGGTCAGCAGTTCGCGGCGGCGGTTGTAGTCGGTCTCGTCGATCTCGCCGCGGGCGAATCTCTCGTCGAGCAGCTCGAGCGCGTCCTTGGGGCGTTCGTGCCGCGGGGATTCGCCGCGACCTGAGCGGACCAGTGCCACCACAGCGGCGGCGACCAGCGCCCAGAACGCCACGACGGTGATCGTCATCACGACCCAGCCGCCCCATCCCATGCCGTTCCAGTACATCATCGAGACCACGTCCCTCATGCCGGGAAGGTCACTGCGGCCTTCCACCCTCAGGGTCGGTTGTCGCCATGGTGGAAGGCGCGCGCATTCGATGAAGATTCGCTGAAGGTCCCTGGGATCCGGCCAGGTCGAGCGCTGTCGCCGGCCGTTGATGGCCGACGATGGGGGAGTGGCACACCAGGCGGGTACGAGCAGGGTGCTGGTCGTCGACGACGAGCAGGATCTGGCCAGGCTGGTCGGCGGCTATCTGGAGCGGGACGGCTTCGACGTCACCTTGGCTTTCGACGGCGATCAGGCTGTGCAGCTGGCACGGCAGGTCGATCCGGACATTGTGGTGCTCGATCTCGGTCTGCCGGGACTGGACGGCATCGAGGTGTGCCGAATCCTGCGGACCTTCTCGGACTGCTATGTGGTCATGCTCACCGCGCGCAGTGAGGAGATCGACAAGCTCGTCGGACTGTCGGTGGGGGCCGACGACTACGTGACGAAGCCGTTCAGCCCACGTGAACTGATCGCCCGGGTCCGGGCCATGCTGCGGCGACCACGACGCACGACCGGATCGGCTGGGACCGGCGAGGAGCCGCCGCGTGTCTTCGGGGAGATGAGCATCGACGTCGCGGGCCGGGAGGTGTTCCTCGACGGGGAACCGGTGCAGTTGACCCGTACCGAGTTCGATGTGCTGGCGGCTCTGTCGGCCCGCCCCAAGCTGGCCTTCAGTCGCCGCCAGCTGATCGAGACGGTGTGGGGTGATAGCTGGGTCGGCGACGAGCACCTGGTGGACGTCCATATCGGGCACCTGCGTCGCAAGCTCGGCGACGATCCCGTGGCTCCTCGGTTCGTCCGGACGGTGCGAGGCGTCGGGTACCGGATGGGAGACGGTCGTTGAATACTGCTGGCTCGTCCGTGCGACGATGGCGCCCGGCCGGGCTCGCCGCGCGGTTGTTCCTGTCACAGGTTCTGGTCGTCGTGGCGGGTGCCGTGACGGTGTGGGTACTGGTCGCTGCGGTAGGACCGCCGATCTTCCGTTCACATCTCAGGCGTGCCGTCGGTGAGGTCGACCCGGCCATGTTGCGGCACGTCGAGGAGGCCTTCCAGTCAGCGACAGCTCTGTCGATCACAGTGGCCGTGTTCACCGCGCTGGTCGCGGCCGTCCTGGTATCGATCTACGCGACTCGGCGCATCGTCAGGCCCGTCAACTCGCTGGCCGTGGCTGCCGAGCAGGTCGCCTCCGGGCGGTACGAGGTCCGCGTCAGGTCCCCGGGCTTGGGTAGCGAGTTCGCCCGACTGGCCGGCGCCTTCAACGTGATGGCCGCGCGGCTGGACGCGATCGAGAGCACGCGGCGACGACTGCTCGCCGACCTGGCTCACGAGATGCGCACCCCGGTCGCCACGCTGGACGCCTACCTCGAGGGCCTCGAGGACGGCGTCGCGACCCTGGACAGCAACACGGTGGGTGTGCTGCGGGCACAGGCCTCACGGCTGACCAGGCTTGCCGAAGATGTTGCGGCTGTCTCACGCGCCGAGGAGCATCAGCTGGAGCTGCACGCCGAACCTGTCGATCCAGCTGAGTTGATTCGCCCAGCGGTCGCGGCAGCGTCCGATCGGTTCGCGGCGAAGGATGTCGCACTGTTGGGCGTCCAGCCGCGCGATCTGCCCCGGGTGGTCGCCGATCGCGAGCGGATCGGCCAGGTGCTGGGCAACTTGCTCGACAACGCACTACGGCACACGCCGGCGGGCGGCAGCGTCACGGTCGACGCCAGACAGGCCGAGCCCGGCTGGATCGCGCTGAGCGTGACGGACACCGGCGAGGGAATCCCCGCTGAGCACCTGGCTCGTGTCTTTGAACGGTTCTACCGCGTGGACACGGCGCGAGACCGCACCCACGGCGGATCGGGTATCGGACTGACCATCGCCAAGGCGCTGGTCGACGCGCACCGCGGCCGCATCACCGTCACCAGCCGGGACCCAGGCGCCGGGTCGACCTTCACCGTCCTGTTGCCGACGGCGAGTGACACCGACCGCTGACCGGATCGACTGCCGCGTCTGCCGATGCGCAGCGCTCGTCAGAGGCGCGGGGTTCGGTCAGGCATCGTGCCGGTGCGCGCGGGTCGGATCGTCACGGTGGCCGGCGTCATCGGGCGTCTGGCCGTGGTCGTGTCCTGCGCCGCTGCCGCTGTGGCCGCTGTGGCCGCTGTGGCCGCCACCCATCATCATGACGACCATCATGAGCGGGCAGGCCAGCGCGATCGCGACCAGCAGGGCGTTCCCGACAGGTGTCCCGGTGGCCAGCAGTACGGCGAACAGGCCGGCCCCGGCGAGCAGCATGTACTTCAGGTGGTTGCCGTTCATCGTCCTCATCTCCGCTTCGCTCACCGGCGTCCGGCGCCGGTGATCTCGTCCTGAACGACGCGGTAGGTCTGCGGGTCGATCTCTCCGGCGGCCAGGCGCCGATCGAGCGTTCGCTGGGCATCGCGTAGCGATTCGTCGGTCGGGAAGATCCGGGTCAGCGCCCAGACGATCAGGCCGAGGAACGCGACCCAGAACCCGATCATGAGTACCCAGCCACCGACACCCATGCCGTTGCACAACCCGGCGTCGAACATCCGGCTCACCTCCCGCGATCCGAGCCTCGGACACGTCGCGTCCTCATTGACAAGCCTGGTTGCCCCGCATGGAGATAACTGGTGGCGAATCGTGAAGGTTCGCTGAAGCCCACCGGCAGGCGATGGGGCGCAAGCCCCGTGCGGGAGGGACGGTCGACCCTACCCGACGGGGGTATACACCGCGAGCGTTGTCTTGTACGTCGCCTCAAGCTGGCAAGGAGTTCATCATGAGCATGGCCGACCTCCTGGTTGTCCTGGTGTCCGCGGGGCTCATCGGCGCACTCGTCTGGTTCTTCTTCGGGCCCCGCCGTACTCGCTCGGCTCGATTGGACGACGGTGTGCAGCGGGTCGAGGTGAAGGTGCGCGGCGGCTACAGCCCCGATGTCATCCGGCTCCAGCAGGGCGTGCCCACCGAGATGGTGTTCGACCGGCAGGAGAGCGGTGATTGCACCTCGCGGGTGGTGTTCCCGGAGTTGCAGGTCAGCGCCGCGTTGCCGGCGTACGAGCGGACCACGGTGCGGCTGACGCCGCGTGCGGCGGGTTCGTTCGGCTTCGCGTGCGGGATGAACATGATCCACGGCAGGCTGATCGTCGAGCCCGGACCGCAGGGTGGCACCGCGGGCGAGGCGTCGCACGACGCGGCGCCCGCCGACGCGGGGCCGCCCGTGGGGACGAGTGAGCGGGCGGCGGCTGAGGCGGAGACCGCGCAGGCCGCCGAGCGGCGTGCGGAGATCGCCGATCTGACTCGCAGGGTGGTGGTGGGCGCGGTGCTGACAGCGCCGGTGCTGGTCGCGGTGATGGCCGACTCGCTGTTCAACGCCGGCTGGGTGCCCGGCTGGATGCTGAACCACTGGCTGCAGCTGGCGCTGATCACGCCGGTGATGCTGTACGCCGGCTGGCCGATTCACCGCATCGGATGGCTGACCCTGCGGCACCGCGCCGCGGACATGAACAGCCTGATCACGCTGGGCACCTGCGCGGCGTACGGGTACAGCCTGCTGGTCACCGTCGTGCCGTCGGTGGTGCCGTCCGACGTCCGGGAGGTCTACTTCGAGGCGGTCGGGGTGATCCTGACGCTGATCATGCTCGGCCGGTTGCTGGAGGCGAGGGCCAAGGCGGGCACCGGCGAGGCGATCCGGGCGCTGCTGGGCCTGCAGGCCCGCGCGGCACGCGTGGTCCGCGACGGCGTCGAGACCGAGATCCCGGTCGAGGACGTGCGGGTCGGTGACGAGGTGGTGATCCGTCCGGGCGAGAAGGTGCCCGTGGACGCCGTCGTGCTGTCCGGTTCGTCGGCGGTCGACGAGTCGATGGTCACCGGTGAACCGATGCCGGTCACCAAGCGCTCCGGTGACTCCGTGATCGGCGCCACCGTCAACGGCACCGGGTCGCTGCACGTGCGCGCCGCCAAGGTCGGCGCCGACACGATGCTGGCGCAGATCGTCCGGCTGGTACAGCAGGCGCAGGCCTCGAAGGCGCCCATCCAGCGGCTCGCGGACGCGATCTCGGCGTACTTCGTTCCCGCCGTCATCGCCACCGCGATCGGCAGCTTCGCGGCATGGTTCGTGGCCGGGCCGTCTCCGGCGCTCACACTCGCGCTGGTCTCCGCGGTCGCGGTGCTGATCATCGCCTGCCCGTGCGCGCTGGGCCTGGCGACGCCGCTGTCGATCATGGTGGGCACCGGCAAGGGTGCGCAGGCGGGCATCCTGATCCGCTCGGCCGAGGCACTGGAGACCGCCCATCGGATGGACACGGTGGTGCTGGACAAGACCGGGACCATCACCGCCGGCAAGCCGACGCTGACCGACGTACGGGCGGTCGGTGACGTCGACGAGCGCGAGTTGCTGGCCATGGTCGCCGGCGCGGAGGCCGACAGCGAGCACCCGCTCGCCGCCGCGGTCGTCGCCGGTGCTCGCGAGCGCGGCGTGACTCCCGCCGCTGCCGCCGGGTTCGACTCGGTCACCGGCAAGGGTGTGCAGGCCACCGTGGGCGGCCGCGCCCTGCTGGTCGGGAACGCGGCTCTGCTGGCCGACGTCGGCATCGACGCCGCGGGATTGGAGACGATCGCCGGTGAGTTCTCCGCGCAGGGCAAGACGCCTGTGATGGTCGCGATCGACGGCCGGCCCGCCGGTGTGCTGGCGGTCGCCGACACCGTCAAGGACGACTCGGCCGCCGCCATCACCGCCTTGCAGGACCTCGGTGTCGACGTCGTGATGATCACCGGCGACAACGCGCGCACCGCGGCCGCGATCGCGCGTCAGGTCGGCATCGGGCACGTGCTCGCCCAGGTGCTGCCCGAGCACAAGGCCGACGAGGTACGCCGCCTGCAAGCCGGCGGCCGCAAGGTCGGGATGGTCGGCGACGGTATCAACGACGCGCCGGCGCTAGCCGCCGCCGACGTGGGGCTGGCGATCGGGACCGGTACCGACGTGGCCATCGAGGCGGCCGACATCACCCTGATCTCGGGCGCCCTGGGCGGCGTCGTCACCGCGATCCGGCTGTCGCGCGCGACGATGCGCAACATCCGGCAGAACCTGTTCTTCGCCCTGGTATACAACGCGATCGGCATCCCGGTCGCAGCCGGCGTCCTCTACCCGTGGCTCGGTATCCGGCTCAGCCCGATGCTCGCCGCGGCCGCCATGGCGCTGTCGTCCTTGTCGGTCGTCTCGAACGCCAACCGGCTGCGCCGCTGGAGCACGCAACCGCTGCGGGCCGCCGCACCTGCGCTCGTCGAGCCGCGGGTCGAGGTGCCGCAGCACACCCCCGAAAGGCAGGCGGAGACCGACATGACCGCCAGCCATCACCATCACGAATCCAACGGCCAGACCGACCCGGTGTGCGGGATGACGGTGACCACCGACTCCGCCGCGGCGTACCGCGACGTGAATGGCCACCGCTACTACTTCTGCTCGCCGGGATGCGCCGCCGCCTTCGACGCCGATCCCGACCGCTACACCACCGCGCACCGCCACGGCTCGGCCTGATTCCGCACGAGGAGGCTGGTATCCGTGCGCCGAGACCTGGAAGAGGCCGATCGGTTCAGGGTCGAAGACCTGGCTCCGCTGACCGTCCGGCCCGCAGACTGGAGGTGGTCAGCTCAGCCAGGGGCTGACGCGGCGCGAGTCGACCGCAGCGGAGGTGGTCGTCATGGCCCGCCGCCTCTTCGGTGCGTCGGCGGTCCTGCTGGTGAGCGTGCTGGTCGCAGGGACGGCCTGCACGTCGCCCCAGAACGGGCGTCCCTCGGGTGTGGCCAGCCCGGCCGTGAGCACCACCTCACCTTCGGCGCATCGCGGACAGGCGCGCGTGACGATCTTTCACGCGACCCACTTCGATGGTGCGTGGGTGCTCGCCGGCGGACAAGACTTCGCGCGGCGCGCCGCGCTGCTGCGCCGGCTACGGGCTGCGCTGCCCGAACCGCGCAACGCTCTGGTTGTCGGCAACGGCGACGACATCGATCCGGGCCTTGGCCGAGGCTCGTATGCCGACTACGACTTCACCGTCGAGCATGGCCCGGATGTACGGGGCATGTACGCATTCGAGGCGTTCAACGCGATCGGGCTGGACGCGGAAACGTACGGGTTCAACGAGTTGGACTGGATCGACCGGCTGGCGCCGCAATTGCCGAACGCCCGGTTCGCGATGGTCAGCGCGAATGTGCGTGATCGTGCCACCGGGCAGGTGTTCGGCGCTCAATACGGTGCCCTCCCGTGGGTGATCAAGGAAGTGGCCGGGGTGCGCTTCGGGATCACCGGTGCGATCACGGCCCAAGGTCGGGCCGTCCCATTCGTGCCGACGGTCGAGGTGGTCGAACCCGCGCAGGCACTGACCGAGCAGGTGCCGCGGATGCGTGCCGCCGGTGCCGAGATCATCGTCGTGCTCTCCCACCTGGACACCCGCACCGAGGCACAGCGGATCGCACGAACTGTGCCCGGCATCGACCTCATCCTCGGCACACACATCGGGGAGCCGCTCGCCACACCACAACGGATCAACGCGACGCTGCTCTCCGTCCCGGACTGGGGAGTCGGTAGCTTCGGCGACCTCGACTTGACCATCCGCGACGGACGCATCGTGGACGCCGAGCTTCACCAGCACACCGTCGATGCGAACGAGCCGCCGGACCCCGCGGTCAAGCGCATCCTCGACCGGTACCTCCCGCCGGCGCGCTGACCCGACGCGGCGCGCGCGTCTGTTCAGGTGGTCGCCAGTGCCTCAGTCGGTGCGAGGCGTGCCGCTCGGACGGCTGGGTAGAGGCCGGCCAGCGCGCCGATGAGCAGGGCGGCGGTGACGGCTCCGGTCATGACCAAGGCGGGTACGACGATCGGCCAGCCCTGTAGCGTGGCGTACCCGGCGGTGACTGCGGAGCCGAGCAGCACTCCGGTCCCGCCGCCGAGCGCGGACAGAAGCACCGACTCGGCGAGGAATTGGACGCGGATCTGCCCGCGGGTGGCGCCGAGCGAGCGGCGCAGGCCGATCTCGGCGCGGCGCTCCAGTACCGCGATCACCATGGTGTTGGCGACCCCGATGCCGCCGACCAAGAGGGCGACTGCGCCCAGGCCGAGCAGGAGGCCGGTGAAAGTGACCTCGGCAGCGGCTTGGGCGGCCAGCGCGTCCGAGGGTCGAGACACGTTGACCTCGTTGGGCTGGGCCGGGTTGGCGGTGCGCGCCAGCAGGCCGCGTACCAGCTCGACCCGCTCGGGGTCGGCGCGGGTGTAGATCGTGGTGGGGCGACCGTCGAAGTCCAGGTAGCGCTGTGCGCCCGGCCAGCCGATCAGCGCGCCCATGTCAAGCTCGGGCGCCAGTGGGACCGGATCAAGGATCCCGATCACGGTGAACCACTGGCCGCCGAGCCAGATCTGCCGGTTCGGCCCGGCCGCGCCGATGCCGAGATGTTCGGCCGCCTTGGCGCCGAGCACGACGGTGGGGTACCGCGCGGTGGCATCGTTGAGCCAGGTGCCGGACGCGATGGTGGCGCCGACGGTGCCGGGCAGGTCGGTGCGGGCGGCGTAGGTGCCGATGCCACCGGACTGGGTGGCCGGGATCTTGTCGCTGCGGTACACCTTCGCGTTGCTGATGCTGCCGATGGCCGACACGGACCGGACAGGCCCGATCCGCTCCACCATCGCGACCGCGTCGGGCGGCAGCTTCGCTTCACCCCCGAACAGGGTGCTGCCTGGACCGGCGGTGAGCAGGTTGGTGCCCAACGCATCGAGGAGTCGGTCCAGCTTGGCGCGGCTGGAGGTGGAGATGCCGACGACGGCGACCATCACGGCGATGCCGATCGCGATACCCAGCGCCGACAGCACGACCCGTACCGGTCGGGCGCGCAGCCCGTGACCACCCACGCGCAGCACGTCGCGCGGGCTCAACCTGGCCGCCCGCAGGGACTCGGCCGAGGTCACGATGCCACCGCCGTCTCGTCGGCGACCACCTGTCCGTCCAGCAGGAACACCTGGCGGGGTAGCTGCGCCGCGATGTCTCGCTCGTGCGTGATCACCACGATGGTCGTGCCGCCGTCGTGGAGATCGGTCAGCAGCCGCATCAGGCTCGCGCCGGACTGGCTGTCCAACGCACCCGTCGGTTCGTCGGCCAACAGCAGCGCCGGCTCACGCACCACTGCTCGCGCGATCGCGGTGCGCTGCTGCTCGCCACCCGACATCTGGTGCGGCCGGTGGGTCAACCGATGCCCCAGCCCGACGCGCTCCAACGCACGCACCGCTCGTGCACGCCGCTGCCGCAGGCCGACGCCGGCGTAGAGCAACCCGTCGGCGACATTGTCGATCGCGGAGACCCCGGGCGCGAGGTGGAACTGCTGGAAGACGAACCCGATCCGACTCGCCCGCAGCGCTGACAGTCCGCGGTCGGACAGCTCGGCTGCGTCGTACCCGTCGATCACCACTGTGCCGCCGCTGGGCCGGTCCAGAGTGCCCATCAGGTGCAGCAGCGTCGACTTTCCTGATCCCGACGGCCCGACGATGGCCACCAGCTCGCCTCGACCGATGTTCAGGTCGATGCCGCGCAGCGCGACAACTCCGCCGGGATACACGCGGCCGACACCGCGCAGCGTCACGATCGGGTCGTTCGGCAGACTCACCTGGGCATCCCCACCGTCATCCCCTCCGCGACGCCGCTGCCGTCGATCTCGACGTGGCCCGCGGCGAACAGCCTCGTGTTCACCGGCACGATCCGCGTGGCGCTGCCCTCGACAACCTCGACGCCGTAGCCGCCTTCAGGCAACGCCAGCAGCGCCGCAACCGGCACCGTCAGCACGCCCTCACGCTTCTGGCTCACGAAGTCGACGTCCACCGGGGCCGCCTCGAGCCTCCCAAGGGCCTGCTGGTCCGCGATCTTCACGATCACCGCGATACGCGCCTCGGCGGCCACCTGACCGGCTTGCCCTGGCGCTCCCTCGGTCCCTTGGTCCAGCGCGGCGGCGACCGTTCCGACATTCGTGATCGTCCCGGTCAGACGCTTCCCCCCAGGGATCGTGACCGTGACCTTCCCACCTGCGGCGGCCAGTGCCTGGTCGGCGACCTCGAGGCCGACGGAGACCAGCCTGGTCGTGCCGGTGTACGACAGCACGGTCGCGCCGCCTTCGGCACGCCCGACGACTTGGCCAACCCGCGCCTCCTGTGCGGCAATCCGGACCGGACCGGGTGTGAACACCACCTGCCCCGGTTCGACGGCTCCGGTCATCGGGCGACCGAGACGGCTCTGCCAGTCCCGCACCGCTTTGGCCGTCCCCGCGGTGAAAGTGTTGTCGACCGTGAAGCCGGTGTAGCCGAGGCCGGAGAGGTTCGCCTCGAGCTGCCTGACGTCGCTGCCGGTCACCCCCACGCGCAGCGCCCGATACAGCGGCACCGACCCGTACAGCGACACCACAGGCCGCTGGTCGATCTTGAACAGCGGCTCGCCCCGATTCACCGTCGACCCTCTGGCCGCGATCCAGGTCAGCATCCCCTCACCGGCGGCGCCAAGCGGTACCGGGTCGCCGTAGCCGAGCGTGCCCGTGACCGTCTTGGTCTCCACCAGCGTCGTGCGGGTGACCTCCGCGGTGGCCGGCGGCCGCTTGGCCTGGGTTGTCGACTTCGCGGCCGACCCGCAGGACACCACGGCTCGGGCGGCCACACCGCCGACCACCAGCACTCCGACCGCCGCCGCGATGGCCAACGTGCGCTGCCGCATCATCCGCCACCATGCTGCGGCAGGTCCTTGCGGCACTTCTCCGAGGCGGCCTGGAACGTGGGGTCGTTGTGCGCCTTCTGCTCCGCGTCCCTGGGGAACTTGCCGTCGGCGTCGGGGTCGGGGAAGTCGGGCACGCCGTTGTCGCGCATGCACTGCGCGAACTTGACCAGGTTCTGGACCGTCGCCGGGTCGACAACGTCGTGCTTGTCACCGGCCGGCAGCAGATCACGGCACTTCTCGTTCGCCGCCTTGTATCTGGGGTCATCGCGGTCGATCGAGTCGTGTCCGGTGCCGTAGTCCCCGCTCGGGTTCGGATCGGGGAAGTCGGGCACACCGTTGTTGCGCATGCATTGGGCGTAGGCCCGGCGCTTGTCCATGTCGCTGCCCGTCGTGTCGCCGTTGTGGCCACCCCGATTGCAGGCGGTCAGCACCATCAACAGCACCACGCACAACGCGATCATCAGACGCCTCACCGGCACCCGCCTCGTCATCGAACCACCCATGACCATGTGTCCGTCCCTGTGCGCCGTCCTCCGTCACGCGTGGTCGTCCGACCGCGTGGCATGGTCGCCAGGATCGAGGGCGGGTATGAGCCAGCCGTGAGGCCACTTTGAGAAGGGGATGAAAATCAGTTAGGAAATTCGAGCTCGGATAGTGCTTGCGTCGCCACTTGCCATCGGGAACCGCAGCGCGAACAGCGCACCCCCACCCGGGGCGGCGGCCGCCGTGACGGTTCCGCCGTGACTGTCGGCCACCTGCTTGACGATCGCCAGACCCAGACCAGAGCCGGGCATGGTTCGGGCCTGCGGCGAGCGGTAGAACCGATCGAACACGCGCGGTAGGTCGGCGGGATCGACACCCGGCCCGTGATCTCTTACGGTGACCGTGCCATCGCGAACGACGACCTCGACCTCGGCCCCGGGCGGGCTCCACTTGGCGGCGTTGTCGACCAGGTTCGACACCGCCCGCGAGACACGTGCGGGAGCACCGCGAATCAGACCCGCGGTGCCATCGACCGCGAACGCAATCGACGGATGGTTGCGCCCGACGACGGCGACGACCCGCCGGGTGATGGCGTCGAGGTCTACGACCGTGAACGGCTCTTCCTGACCATCGCCACGCGCCAGCTCGACCAGGTCGCCGACGAGCCCGGTCAACTCTTCGATCTGCGCGACCGTGTCGCGAATGAGCGACGCCCTTTCATCGGGCGCCAACCCATCAGCACGGGCCAGTACCTCCACGTTGGTTCGCACGGTGGCCAACGGTGTGCGCAACTCGTGGGACGCGTCAGCCACCAGCCGGCGCTGCTGAGCCAGCGACTCGCCCAACGCGTCGAGCATCGTATTGAAACTGATCGCCAGACGGCCGAGGTCATCGCCACCCGGTACAGCGATGTGATGAGACAGATCGCCCGTGCGGGCAACCACGTCGGCGGCCTCAGCGACCCGATGCACCGGCGCAACCGCGGCCGAGGCCACCAGACGGCCGATCACCGCTGCCAGACCGACCGCGGCAACAGAGATGGCGACAAGGGTCACGACCAGCCGCTGGAGCGCCTGCTCGACCTCGGTCAACGACCGGCCGACCTGCAACGCCGTACCCTCGCTCGCCGAGGTCACGTAGACCCGCACCGGGGTACCACCGACCTCGGCATCGAAGAAGGCGTCCTGACGATCGCCCCGCGCCACGGCAAGCACCTCGGCCGTGACCGGCAACCGCCGGTCGCCGACCATCGTGAGGATCGTCCCGTCGCGATCGACCACCTGCCGGAACACCTGGTGGGCCAACGGCAGGTCCCCAGGCACAGCCGATCCGTCGTGCGACTCCGCCGAGCCGGACACCGCGCGGTCGTGGCTCAGCGACTCGTCGATCTGGCCGTACAAGGTGCCCCGCATGATCGCGAATACGGTGATCGACACCGCGACGACCACGAGCAGCACGGCCAGGCCCGCGGCAAGGGTCACGCGGGTACGCAACGTCATCCGCCGCGCAGCACGAACCCGACGCCCCGCACCGTATGGATCATCCGCGCCTCACCCCCCGCCTCCGTCTTGCGGCGCAGGTAGCCCACGTACACGTCAAGCGTGTTCGACCCGTCCGAGTCGTCGAAACCCCACACCCGCTCCCGGATCGCATCCCGGGTCAACACCGCCCCGGGATTGCGCATCATCAGCTCCAGCACGGCGAACTCGGTACGCGTCAGCTCCACCGGGCGCTCGCCCCGGCGCACCTGACGAGTCCGCGGGTTCAACTCCAGATCGTCGACCCGCAACGAACCCTCGTGCTCCGGATAGCTGCGTCGCAACAGCGCCCGAACCCGAGCCAGCAGCTCTTCCAGGGCGAACGGTTTGGTCAGATAGTCGTCGGCCCCGGCGTCCAAGCCGACCACCCGGTCGGACACCGCGTCGCGGGCCGTCAACATCAGAACCGGCGTCCGATCGCCGCTCTCGCGCAGCCGCCGGCATACCGTGATGCCGTCCAGCATCGGCATGAGCACGTCCAATACCACAAGATCCGCCCGCAGGCCGGCGAGACGGTCCAGCGCTTCCACCCCGTCAGCGGCCACGTCGACGTCGTAGCCCTCGAGCCGCAGCGCCCGGCGAACGGCATTCCGCAGCGCCTCGTCATCATCGACCACGACCACCCGTGCCGGCATCCCGAGCATCTCCTCGCCACTTCCCAGCCAGTCCGATTCAACCGCACCCCCATGAGCCGATCTCCAAGAATCCCTGAGAGAACCATGAGAAGCGCGGCGGCTCCCACCGGATCGGCCGGACACGAGACTCGTGGACGCCGCTGCGCGTCGCGGCCGAGACGGCTTCGAACCCAGCGGCGTCCTTTTCCCACCTCGTCGAGCTCGACACAGGGTTCAGGCGCTCTCTGCGTCTCGGGGTGATCGCCGTAGATCGACGCGATGCAGATCGGCCCGGCCGAGCCCTTCGCGGGCGCCGCGATGTCGGTGAGGGTCTGCCACCCCCGTCGGCTGAGCCAGCGGCCACGCCGGACCGCGACCAGCGAACCTTGGTCGTTGAACAACGGCGCGTGTCGCCGTCTGGGCGCTCAGCGTGGAGGCCGCCGGCGTCGCCTGGGCAAGTTGACGGTATGCAGACTGCTCCGGCAGTGAACTCATAGCCGCTGTGTCCTTGACAGCGCGTGGCGATGGGTGTTTACCGGAAAGTGGGGGTCATCGGGTGCCCCCCAAGATTGGTTGGGAACGGTGAGGCGTGGTGCGGCCGGATCGGCCCGGCGGATCAGACGCATCGTGACGTATAGACATGACTTGGGGGACCCACCTGCGCGGTGCTTTTCGTCGCTGCGACGCGCTTTGACCTTGGCGCGTTGACTTCGGCGCGTTGATATGGCGCGTCGGCACGGGCCAACCGCGGACTCACCTTCCGGGAAGGAAGTGGGTCATGCCCGCAAAGACAAAGGCCGCCGAGGAGGCTCCGAAGGCGAAGGAGATCACCTACGCCCTCCGCGGTGATGTCAAGACCGGTGAACTGCTCGAGCACGCCCGGCAGGCCTTCTACATCGATCCGCACGTGATCGGGGTCGGCGTGGGTCCGCGGCGGGTGGCCGGTGAGGCGCACCACGACGAGATCGCGCTGATCGTGTACGTGACCGAGAAACTGCCCAAGGACGAGCTCGCCCTCGTCGTGCCGCGGGAGTTCGAGGGGATCGGCACCGACGTCGTGGCACCGTTCGGGCCGGATGCTCCGCAGGAGGCGCTCGGCTTCTCGGAGAGCCACCAGCACTCCGACGACATGTCCGCCATCGACTGGCCGCGGCTGCACGAGCAGTGGATGGCCGAGGCCGGCGGCGACGTGGAGTTCCACGGGATCATTCGGGACTACGGAGACATCGCGGTCATCCAGGACGACGGCACGCTTGTGCAGACGATCAACGGCCAGCAGGTGGTCGACTTCGTTCGGGCGTACAAGCTGTTCCGCCTCAAGAATCCAGACATCTACGACTTCGTCCTGTTCTTCACCGACACGGCGACCGGCATGCCACCGCAGGGCGGGTCCTCGTGGTACCGCTTCGTCTACAACGACGTCGAAGGCATCGGTTTCCCGAGCAACTTCGACCAGCGGGCGGGGTACGGGACGAACAAGCTCCAGGGGATCATGTTCCTCAACCAGGGGCATTTCCCGATCTGGCGCTACGTGGTGCTGCAGGAGCAGGCCCACCGGTGGGCATGCTTCGCGCCGTACCGGGACTCGGCGTCGGGTCCCGATCGCACCGACCACCTGCTCGGCGGATGGGGTCACTGGGCCCTGGAACTCGACGACGACCGTTCGCCGATGGACTACGACATCTACGACTGGGTCGCGCGGGACGGTCAGTTCGAGCGAGTCAGCCTGACCTCGGACCAGCGCGAGTACTGCCCGCTCGACCTCTACCTGATGGGCGCCCTCGGCTCGGACGAGGTCGGCGACCTGTCCCTGCTGTCCGGCCTCACCAACGTCGGCGGCAACATGTTCACGGCAACGAAGAAGCTGCTGCGAGCCGAGAACTTCATCTGGGCGAACGGCGCCCGCGTGCCCGGCGCCGCCACGTCACAGAAACAGTTCAAGAACGCCTTCGTCCTGCTCACGAAGGACTTCGACAGGTCGCACGACCTCGCCGACCGGATCGACACCCTGCGGCGGCGGTTCGCGAGCGACTTCCGGGCGGCCACGCAGGGCCTGATGGACGTCGACACGACGCTCGGCCCGCTGCGCCGGCAGCTGTCCGTCGCCGAGGTCACCGACCTGACCGATCACGGCTACACAACACTGCACCGGCACCAGGTGACCCCTGCTGACCTGGCGCTGGCCGGAACGCAGTTCGCGGGCACCATCCAGCCCGGCGAGACGCAGAAGTGGTTCACGTTCAACTGGGCGCCGGAGTGGCTGATCCAGTGGTCCGTACGGCCGACGACCCTCGGCGGAAAGGTGACCTGGAGCGAGGAGATCGCACGCGCGAGCAATGGCACGCTCACCTACTGGCTGACCATCCGGAACACCGGCTCGGCGGCCACGAACTTCGAAGCACGCTACGCCCGGCTGCGCTGACCGGAGGACGACATGCGAATCACGATCGACATCCCGGACACCACGCCCGGCGCCCCGCCCGTCGAGATCCGGACCTCCGGCTGGGAGCCGGTGACGCAGACCGGCTCGGGTGAGGTCACGGCCGGCGGACTGCCACGTATCCAGGAGTTCGACGGCGGCGCCGACCAGGGCACCCCCACGCTCGGCGCGGCCGCCATGCCTCCGACCTCGAGCGAGGAGGCCGGTGCTGCCAGGAACGGTGGCGAAGCCCCCGACCTGGGTGAGACGACGACCGGACGTCCCATCCCGGTCCAGATAGAAGCATCAGTCGGGCCCAATGGGCGCACCCCTGCCGGCTGACGCGACAAGACCAATAGTGGCCACCAGATCCGCCAGCTCAGCAGCCGGCGGATCTGGGCGGCCCGGTCACCGTCGATCCGGCAACGCCGGTCGAGCCGATTCCGGGTCAGCACGCGCTCTACGGGGCCGGCCAGGTACGCCGATCTCATCACCGCGATCGTCGACCCTCCGGCGCCGACCGCGTTGCACGACCCGACGGCGAGCCGTACGGTCCTGACCCGCAGGAGAAGCTCTTCATCAGTCTGCGCACCGTCGAGTACCACTTGGCCAAGGTCTTCGCGACTCGGCATCGCATCCCGGGCCGATCTCATGCTGCGGGCCGCCGCCCTGGAACCGTCGGCTGATCGACTGCACGGAGTGGCCGGGTTCTCTTACCTACCACGTACCTGGCTCATAGCCTGTAGGCATGCTCGTCGGCCGCAGCCTCGAGATCGCAGCCGTCGACCGGTTGATGTCTGACGCGCGGTCGGGTCGCGGCGGGGCGCTGGTCGTGCGTGGCGAGGCGGGTGTCGGCAAGTCGGTGCTCTTGGAGCAGGCCCGCGCGGCGGCCGACGGGTTCCTGGTGCTGCAGGTGGTCGGCATCGAATCCGAGGCCGAACTCGCGTTCGCGGGCCTGCACCAGCTGCTGCATCCTGTGATCGACCGCGTTGACACGTTGCCCGCCCCGCAGGCGGCCGCCCTGCGGGCCGCGTTCGCCTTGTCGGACGAGACGGTGGCCGAGCGGTTCCGCACCTCGCTTGGCGCGCTCGGCCTGCTGGCTGCCGCGGCTGACGAGCGGCCGGTGCTGTGTCTGGCGGACGACGCCCAGTGGCTGGACCAGGCCTCGGCAGCCGCGATCTTGTTCGTGGCGCGTCGGCTGGAGGCGGAACGACTGGCGATTCTCTTCGCCGCCCGGGACGACGACGTGGCTCCGTTCGATGCGCCGGGTGTGCGGGAGTTGCGCCTCGAGCCCCTGCGGGACAGCGACGCGCGCGCCCTCGCCACCGCGCGACTCGGCGACGCCGCAGCCGCCACCGCTGTCGACTGGGTGCTGGCCAACGCCAACGGAAACCCGCTCGCTCTGGTGGAGCTGCCACAGGCCCTCACGCCTGATCAGGCGAGCGGACGTGAGCCGCTGGTCGGTGTTCTGCCACCGGCCACCTCGGTCGAGCGCGCGTTCCTGAACCAGCTTCGGCGCCTGCCGGCGAGCGTGCAGCAGCTGCTTCTGGTCGCTGCGTCCGAAGAGACAGGAGACCGCGCCACGATCGCGCGGGCGGCGGATGCGCTAGGTTTCGCCGCCCTCGAATTGTCGATCGCCGAGACGCACGGACTCGTCACCGTGGGACTCGACCAGATCGTGTTCCGTCACCCGCTGGTGCGCTCCGCCGTCTACCGCGGCGCCCCGTTCGCGGAGCGCGAGCGGGTGCATCGAACACTCGCAGACGTCCTCGACGGGCCCGCCGACGCCGACCGTCGCGCCTGGCACCGGGCGGCAGCCACGAGCGGGGCGGACGATGACGTCGCCGACGAACTCGAGGCCACGGCCGAGCGGGCCCGAACCCGGGGCGGCTTCTCCGGTGCGGCGACGGCGCTGGAACGCGCCGCGCGGCTGAGTGCGGCACCCGAGGCGCGCGCGCGGCGGCTCGTCCACGCGGGGCGCGCAGCCTGGCGGGCCGGGCAGCTGCGTCGTGCCACGACGCTGCTCGACGCGGCGGGCCCCGTACTGGATGATCCGCTGCTACGCGCCGACCGGGAGCATGTGCGCGCGCGTATCGAGGCGCGGTCGGGCAGCATGCTCTCGGCGGGATCCCGGCTGCTGGCCGCGGCGGCGAAGGTGTCCCGGCGCGACCCGCACCGCAGCCTGGAGATGCTGCTCGACGCGGGATTGATGGCCGGCCGCTCGGGCGACCTCGCGTGCATGGGCCAGGCCGCCGCGATCGCGGCGTCCCTGCCTCGTGGCGAGGACAGCACGGAGGCGGTGCTCCGCGACCTGCTCGTCGGTGTCGGGAACCTGATGCTCGGCCGCGGCGCCGCGGACGCCTCGCGGATCCGCGCCGCCGTGGCGCGAGCCGGAGAGTCCGACGACGTACACGTGCTCGCCTGGGCGGCGGCCGGCGCCTCGACCATCGGGGAGGGTGCCGTCGAGACAGCGATACTCGGCCGCGCCCGAGCGATCGCCCGCGCGTCCGGCGCCGTCGACACGCTCGTCGACCTGCTCGAAACCGTCGTCGCCTCGGCGTTCATCGCCGGGCGGTACTACTCGGTCGCGGCAGAAGCGACCGAGGGACTGCGGCTTGCGCGCGAGGTCGGGCTCAAGAACCCGTTGATGTTCCACCTCGCCGCGCTCGGCGTGATGGCCGGGCTGAACGGTGATGACGACGTGTGCCGGGCGAATGCCGCCGAGGTCAGCCGCACGATCAGCGCGAGTGGCATGGCCAACGCCAACTCGCTCGCCCAGTGGGGTGTGGCGTTGCTCGACCTCGCACGTGGTTCCCCCGACAAGACGGTCACGCGCCTCGAGGCGATGCGTGCGGCCCCGCTGGGCGAGTCGCATCCGTTCGGCGTCCTGATCGAAACGCCTGATCTGGTCGAGGCCTATGTGCAGACCGGCCGGCGAGACGAGGCCGACGCGGCGTTCGCACCGCTCAAGGCTTTTGCCGCCGGCGACGCGCCGGCGTGGGGGCGGGCGATGGCGGCGCGGTGCCGGGCATTGCTCGCGGACGGCGACGAAGCCGAGCGCGCCTTCGAGGACGCGCTGGCGCTGCTCGCCAGCCTGAACCGCCGCTTCGACCGGGCCAGGACGCATCTGCTCATCGGCGCGTTCCTCCGGCGGCAGCGGCGGCGCGGCGACGCCCGGACCCACTTGCGCACGGCGGTCGAGACGTTCGAGCGGCTCGGCGCCGAGCCGTGGGCGGAACGGGCCCGCGTCGAGTTGCGGGCAACGGGGGAGACGGCGCGCAAACGCGATCCGAGCACGGTCACCCAGCTCACCCCGCAGGAGATGCAGATCGCGCGGCTGGTCGGCGCCGGGAGTTCCAACAAGGACGTCGCCACGCAGCTGTTCCTCAGCCCGCGCACCGTCGAGTACCACCTCGCGAAGGTGTTCACGAAGCTCGGCATCGCGTCGCGAGCCGATCTGATCCGGCAGGCAGCCGTCCTCGAACCCGTCGGCTGACGAGCGCCGGATCGCGGTCACCGGGGGCCGACTGGGGTCCACACCAGTAGTCGCACGGATTCGTGCGCAGCTCCGTTGTCGTGTGCTGATCAAGCCCGCTTTGAGCGATCGACACGGCCGACCGGCCGAGCGCTCCCGCTGGGCGGAAGGAGCACGACATGGAGTCACTCGGGACGACCGGCTCGTGGGGCCGGCTCGAACTGACCGTGACGAGACCGGCGGTCGACATCGCCGACCTCGTCGTCGAACGCGGCGGCAAACGCATCCTGGACGGCATCAGCTGTTCGATCGCGTCCGGCCGCCTGACCGCGCTGCTCGGCCCGAGCGGTAGCGGCAAGACGACGCTGCTGCGCAGCATCGTCGGTGTCCAGCGCATCCACTCCGGCTCGGTGACCGTCCTGGGTCGTCCCGCGGGCGCCGCGGAGCTGCGCAGCGTCGTCGGCTACGTGACGCAGGCGCCGAGTGTGTACGCGGACCTCACCGTGCGTGAGAACGTGCGCTACTTCGCCGCGCTGCACGGAGTGCCTGCCCGCGACGGTGACCAAGCACTCGCGAGCGTCGGAAACCGGAGCTGCTCGTCCTCGACGAGCCGACGGTCGGTCTGGACCCGGTGCTGCGTCTCGACCTGTGGCAGCGCTTCGCCGCGATGGCCGAGTCCGGGACGACGATCCTGGTGTCCAGTCACGTGATGGACGAGGCCGCGCGCTGCGAGCGCTTGCTGCTCATCCGTGAGGGACGCCTGCTCGCCAACGACACGCCCGCGGCGATCCGTGCGGCGGCCGGCACCGACGACCTGGAAGACGCGTTCCTGCGGCTCATCCAGGACGACCGGGCGGAGGTGGCGTGATGTCCGCCCGTGCGACCGCGAGCACTGCCGGACGCATCCTGCGGCAACTGCACCACGACAAGCGCACCGTCGCGTTGCTGATCGTGCTGCCCGCGTTCCTGCTCACCAACGTGTGGGCGATGTACGACGGCGAGCACGACTCGTTCAACCACATCGGACTCGCGCTGCTCGGCCTGTTCCCGTTCATCACGATGTTCCTCGTCACGAGCGTGTCGATGTTGCGGGAACGCACGACCGGAACTCTCGAACGGTACCTGACACTGCCGGTCGGCAAGGCCGATCTGCTGTTCGGCTACGGGATCGGGTTCAGCGTCGCCGCCGTCGCGCAGGCGACGGTGGCAACCGCGCTCGCCTGCGGACCGCTGGGCCTGGACGCCGGCACGCCCTGGCTCGCGGCACTCGTCGCGGTGGCCAGTGCCGTCCTCGGTGTCGCGCTCGGGCTGTTGTGCAGCGCGTTCGCGCGAACCGAGTTCCAGGCCATGCAGTTCCTGCCGGTGGCCGTGTTGCCACAACTGCTGCTCTGCGGCCTGTTCGTGCCGCGTGACCAGATGTCCGGCTGGCTACACGCCGTCAGCGACGTCATGCCGCTGACCTACGCGGTCGACGCGCTGCGAGTGCTGTCCGCGCAGGGCGGAGCGACCGGAACCATGTGGCGCGATCTCGCTGTCGTCGTGGGCTGCGCGACGACCGCGCTGGTGGCCGCATCGACAACCTTGCGGCGCCGCTCCCGCTGAGCCGCACTTCCCATCTCTCAAAGGAAATTCACATGCTCAAGACAACTCATACGCCGGTACACACCGGTGCGCTCGCCCGGCTGGTCCGCGCGTGCGCCGAGCACCCACGACGCACGATCGGGGCCTGGTTCGTCATCATCGCCGTCGTCATCGGGGCGAATCTCGCCTTCGGCGGCGAGCTGGTCAACAACACGACGATCCCGGGCTCCGAGGCGCAGCAGGCCACTGACCTGCTCGAGCTGAAGTTCCCGGCGATGTCCGGCGATTCCGCACGCATCGTCTTCTCCTCCGACACCCCGCTCACCGACCAGGTCGGTCGCGACGTCGTAGGTGAGGCAACCGAGGCGGCGCGTGGCGTCCCCGGCGTGATCGACGTCGGCGACCCGTACACGGGTCGCAACGGCACGCTCAGCGAAGACGGTCACATCGGCTTCCTGAACGTTCAGTTCGACGAGAAAGCCAGTGAGCTCGACACCACTCAGATCGACGCGATCCAGGACGACGTGAAGTCCGCGACCAAGGACTCGCCCGTCGAGGTCGAGCTTGGCGGCCCGGTCATCGACGCCAAGCAGGTCGAGTCCGGGACCTCCGAGAAGCTCGGCTTCGCGGCCGCCATCGTGGTGCTGCTGCTGGTGCTGGGAACCGTCGTCGCCATGGCCGTGCCGATCGTCGTCGCCCTTGTGTCCATCGGCACCGGCATGTCGCTGTTGATGATCGCGGCCGCGTTCTTCGACTTCCACACGATCACGCCGATCCTCGCCATGATGATCGGTCTGGGCGTAGCGATCGACTACGCGCTGTTCATCGTGACGCGATTCCGCCAGGAACTCGCGAATGGCCACTCACCGCTCGAGGCGGCGGTCACCGCGGGATCGACGGCCGGACGCGCGGTCGTCTTCGCCGGCACCACGGTCGCCATCTCGATCTCCGGTCTGGCACTCGTCGGCATCCCGTTCGTCGCGCTCATGGGCTACGGCAGCGCGATCGCCGTGGTCGTCGCCGTGGGCACGGCCGTGACCCTGCTCCCGGCCGTCCTGGCGATGGTCGGGCACCGGGTCGACCGGTGGCGGCTGCCGTTCGTCCGGACTCGGTCGACGGCATCGCACCGGGGCCTCGTCGCTCGCATCGCAAGCATCACCGAGCGGCGGCCCAAGACCGTTCTCGTGGCCGTCCTGGCCGCACTGGCGACCATGGCGATCCCGGTGCTGTCCATCAGCCTCGGCACGGCCGACTCCGGCACCGCACCGTCGTCGACCACGCAGCGCAAGGCCTACGACCTCGTGTCGGACGCATTCGGCCCGGGGATGAACGGCCCGCTGCTCGTCGTGGTCGACCAGAGCAACGGCCCGGACGTGACGGCGCAGTTGGCGACGGCGCTGTCAGCGGCACCGAACGTGGCCGCGGTCATGCCGCCGATGGTCAACGAGGCCGGCGACACCGCCGAGCTCGTGGTGGTACCGCGTACCTCGCCGCAGTCCGACGAGACGGCGCAGCTCGTGCACGACCTGCGAGACGACGTCGTACCGGCGGCGCTGGCAGGCACCGACGCCAACGCCTACGTCGGCGGATCAACCGCCGCGAACGAGGACATCGCGACCAAGATGTCCGACCGGCTGCCCTACTTCCTGCTGTTCGTCGTGGGCATCCTGTTCCTCGTCATCGCGATGGCGTTCCGGTCGGTGGTCGTCGCGCTCAAGGCGGCACTCACCACGTGCGTGTCCGCGCTGGCCGCGTTCGGTGCGCTGGTCGCGGTGTTCGAGTGGGGCTGGCTCCAGGGCATCGTGGGGCTCGACCAGACCGGTCCCACGGCGTCGTTCCTTCCGATCATCGTGTTGTCGATCCTGTTCGGCCTCTCGATGGACTACGAGGTGTTCCTCGCCAGCCGTATCCGCGAGGAGTACGTGCGTGACGGGGATGCGAGGCGGGCGATCACTGCCGGCGTGAAGAGCGTCGGGCGGGTCGTCATGGCCGCCGCCGTGATCATGGGCGTCGTCTTCTGGGCCTTCGTCCTCACCGACGATCGCACGGTCAAGTCGTTCGGACTCGGGCTCGGTGTGGCCATCCTCGTGGACGCTCTGGTCGTCCGGATGCTGGTCGTGCCCGCGCTCATGCACCGCCTCGGTCGGCACGCGTGGTACATGCCGCGCTGGCTCGACCGGGTGTTGCCGCGGCTGACCATCGAGCCCGAGGAGGACAGCGCTCCGACGACGGCACCGGAAACGGACCGTCGTGAGCTCGAACCCGTCGGATGACCCCGCATCCACACCGGGCACCCCACCCGCGCGACCGACGTCGCGCGGGTGGGCCCGGACCCTCCTCAACCACCCTCCAACCGAAGGAGCCCGTCATGGCCCAAGTAAAGCCCGCATCACGCACACCCATACCCACCCGGAAGGCCCGCAACGGCACGCTCATCATCGGGGGCGGCTTCGGCGGGGCGCATGTCGCCCGGTTGCTCGGCAAGGCCGGCGCGACCATCGTCAACCCCGATGCGTCGATGCTCTACACGCCGCTGCTGCCCGAGGTCGCCGCCGGTGCTATCGAGCCGAGGCACGCGGTGGTGCCGCTGCGGAAGATGTGCCCGCATGCACAACTGATCCGCGGACGGGCCGTGGCCCTCGACGAAGCCGCGCACCGGGTGCGCGTCGAGACCGACCTCGGACCCGTCGACGTCGAGTACGACCGGCTGGTCATCGCACTCGGCTCGACCGCCCGCATGCTGCCGATCCCGGGGCTCGCCGAGCACGCGATCACCTTCAAGAGCCTGGGCGACGCGATCCGGCTGCGCAATCATGTGCAGCGCAGACTCGACCTTGCCGAGGCCGACCCGGCGAACGTCGCGCGCTATCTGACCTTCGTGTTCGTCGGTGCGGGGTACGCCGGTGTCGAGGCACTGGCCGAGGTACGTCAGCTGGTACGCGACACCTGGCGCCACAACCCGGACCTGCTCGACACCACGCCCCATTGGGTGATGGTGGACGGCGGACCGAAGATCCTTGCCGCGGTGCCGGGCCGGCTGGGCGACGACGCCACCCGCCGGCTGACTCGTGACGGCGTTGACATCCGGCTGTCGACCCGGGTGCAGTCCGTGGAAGCCGGTGCCGTCACGCTGTCCGACGGCACCAGCCTGGAGACCGAAACTGTCGTGTGGACGGCCGGCGTCACCGCGCATCCGTTGGTCGCCCGGCTCGGACTGCCCCTCGACGGGCAGGGGCGCATCGTCGTCGGGCCACAGCTGCAGGTTGACGGACGCACCGACATCTGGGCGATCGGTGACTGCGCCGCGGTGCCGAACCAGGCGACCCCGGATCGGTCCGATCCGCCGACCTGCCAGCACGCGTTGCGGCAGGCGCGGCGGCTCGCGAAGGTGCTGGCCGGAAAGGAGAAGCCGTACCGGTACCGCAGTCTCGGTCAGGGCGCGACCCTCGGCCGGATGAAGGGCATCGCCTACGTGTCCGGGGTGCCGCTGCGCGGACCACTGGCGTCGATGGTGGTCCGCTGGTACCACGTCAGCCAGGTGCCGCAGCTGTCCCGGGCGGTGCGCATCTTCGCCGACGGCCTGTTCTCGCTCGTCTTCGGGCGCGACTGCGTGGAGCTCACGATCAGCGACTATGTGCCCGAAGCCCGGTGGAGACCGGTAGAGCAGCAGGCTGCGTGACGACTGCGGGGGCGCCGTTCAGACGGCGCCCCCGCAGGGCCGCCGTCACAGCGGCGGCCGGCGGCCTATGCGGCGTCGACCAGCCGGGTAGCGCGACTGTCGGAGGCGTGGTTCGCCGGTAGCGTCGCGACCGGCAGGCCGGCGTCGCGTACGGCCGCGTCGACCTCCGCCGTGACGTTGACGAGCAGCAGGCACCGCCCGGGTCGTGCCAGTCGCAATGCCGGATCGCGCAGGGCGGCGCAGAGGGCAGCCGGCTCGATGACCCGCGCCGCGTCGAGATCGACGACCAGCATGTCGGCGACAGCGGCCAGGTCGTCGAGCGAGCAGCTCAGGGTCCCGAGCGCGCTGCTGTTCAGTACGCCGGCCGGCCGCAGGGTGATGGTCAGCCATCCGCTCTCGGCTGGCCGGCCGGCCAGGTCCAGGTGGGTTGTGTGCGGTTCCTCAGTCACGTCGTGCTCCTTCCGATCTACGCATCCTCGCGGGCGAAGGTAAGCCGCACAGGAGAGGAGCCTGTGAGTTCTCTGTGAACAGCTGTACGACTGTGGGGTGTCCGCGACCCTTGGCTGACGCCGGGACCGACCTACGATCGATGGTAGGAGAGGCACCGTCACAACAGAGCCGACCGGAGATGGTTCGCCGATGAGCATGGGCAGACAGCCCGCTTCCCGGGTCCGCGGATGAGGACCCGCTTCAAGCCCGACCGCGGCCTCACCGGCCGGATGGTGGCGACCGGGTTCCTGCTCGGACTGCTGTACGTCGTCTTCGTCGCCGTGCTGATCGTCCTGACGAAGAGTGCGTTCCTCGCCATCGTGATCGCCGGGGCGCTGCTCTTCAGCCAATACTGGTTCTCCGACCGCATCGCGTTGTACGCGATGCACGGCCAGGTGGTCACCCCCGAGCAGGCGCCCCAGCTGCACGGCGTCATCGACCGGCTGTGCGCGCTGGCCGACATGCCGAAGCCGGCGGTGGCCGTCGCGGACTCCGACCTGCCCAACGCGTTCGCCACCGGCCGCAGCCCCAGCAAGGCGGTGGTGTGCGTGACCACCGGGCTGCTGCGGCGTCTGGATACCGACGAGCTCGAGGGTGTGCTGGCCCACGAGCTGTCCCACGTGGCGCACCGAGACGTGGCGGTGATGACGATCGCCTCGTTCCTCGGCGTGCTCGCCGGTCTGATGACCCGATTCACTCTGTTCGCCGGGGTTGGCCGCAACCGTGACCAGAACACGGCCGTGGTGGCGCTGGTGGTCGTGCTGGTGTCCGCGGCCGTCTACGTCCTGTCCTTCCTGCTCACCCGGGCGCTGTCCCGGTACCGGGAACTGGCCGCGGACCGCTCCTCGGCCATCCTGACCGGGCGGCCGTCGGCGCTGGCCTCCGCGTTGACCAAGGTGAGCGGCGACATGGCGCGCATCCCAACCCGCGACCTGCGCCAGGCGGAGGCGTTCAACGCCTTCTTCCTCGTCCCGGCACTGGCGCCGGGGTTCAGCCTGTCCTCGCTGTTCGCCACCCACCCGCCGCTGGAGCGCCGCATCGACCAGTTGGGCCGCATCGCCCGCGAGCTCGGCCAGCCCGGGTGAGGCGGATGCGATTCCTGGACGTCCTGCTCGGCCGGTCCCGACCCGCCCCGCCGGACCTCGACCAGCTCTTCGCGTTGCCCGCCGCCGCACTCACCCTGCAGGCGGCCACCGGGTACCGGCCCACCGGAACGGGCTCGGTGTGCTTCAAGGCTGCCGAAGGCGGCGGGTTCGCCGCGCTGCGCGAGGAGGTCGACCAGCTGCTGGCGCTCGACGACGGGAAGTACACCAGCCAGACCGACAGCTACCGGTTCACCTGGCTGGTCCGTCAGACGAGTGCCGACGATCTCGCGGGTCTGGTCACCGATCTGCACGCGGTCAACAGCGCACTCGTCGACGCCGGCTTCGGCGCCGCGCTGCTGTGTACCGTGGTCGCCTTCACCGACGGCAGCCATCGGCTCGGGTTGGTCTACCTCTACAAGCAGGGCAGTTGGTACCCGTTCGCCCCCACCGGACCGGACCGCCGCGACAACCCCGTCGAGATGCAGGTCAGGTCGGTCCTCGCCGACGACCTGCGGATCGAGACCGACCTCGGCCGCTGGTTCCCGGTCTACGGCGCCCCCGGCTTGTGAACCGCCGCGAGGCCGGGCGAGGCCCTGAAAGCCATAGTGGAGCGCCGAGCACCCTGCATCCGGCGTCGAACTGCTCCGTGAGGACGGGCTGATCGCCGGTCTCGTCCACCACCATCGATCAGGGTCTACGCGGCCACCGCAAGGTCTTCTGTAGTACCCACAACTCCGGATCATCGAGCGGTGGCTGCGCCACGTCCGGGACCGCCACGCCGCCAGATCACTACGGCTGGAGCACTGGGCCACCGGTGGCAGGGCTAGTGGAGACACGGATTCGGTGAACGCCTGGGGTGACGACGGTGGAGTCAGCCGATTCCAGGAGGTCACCATGTCCGCTTACATCTTCGAGGTCCGTTGCCCGGACTGCGGGATCATCCAGCTCGACCGCGACCAGCTCTGGCTGGTGCTCGCACCGGCGCCGCTGCCCAGCCACATCGCCTTCCACTGCCCCGTCAGCGGTCGAGATGCTGGGCGGCATGGTCGCGGTCGAGGAGCTGGATGTCCCGGTCGAGGCGCTGGAGCCGCATGACCGCGACCCCCTGACCGACGACGACCTGATCGAGCTCATGCTCGACGTGGAGCGGTGGGCCGCCCTGCCGCCAGCGGCATGATGGCCGGCAGACGGTGGCCGGCGCCCAGGGCAGCTTCCCGCTGGGCTCGCGAACTTGCCCTGATCGCCGGACTGTACCTCGTCTACATGGCCGCGCGGGCGCTCATCGGCGTACACATCGACGACGCCGCGGCGCGTGGGGCGGACATCATCGGCCTGGAGGCAGCGTTCGCGCTCGACATCGAGCGTCCGCTGAACGCGCTGCTCACCGCGATTCCGCCGCTGGGGCTGCTGGCCGCCTACCTCTACGCCACCCTGCACTATGTCGCCACCCCGGCGACGCTGGTGTGGATCGCCGTGCGCCGGCGCGGCGCGTACGCCGTGGCGCGCAACGCCCTGCTGATCGCGACCGCGATCGGCCTGCTGGGCTACTGGCTGCTGCCGACCGCGCCGCCTCGCCTGGTGGGAGCCGGGCTGACCGACACGATGGCTGTGTTCAGCGACCTCGGCTGGTGGGGCGGCGCGGCGAGCGCCCCTCGCGGCATGGAGTCGCTGTCGAACCAGTACGCCGCCATGCCGTCCCTGCACGTCGGATGGGCGGTCTGGTGGCCGCCTGCCTCGGCGCGCACGCTCGTCGCCGGCTCGTACGCCGATGGGCCTGGACCTATCCGGCCTTGATGGCACTGGTCGTGATGGCCACTGCCAACCACTACCTGCTCGACGTGGTCGCCGGGACGGGATGCGCCGTGCTCGGTGTCCTGCTCACCCGCTCACGTGCCGGCCGGCGAACCACCACCAGCAACGAAGGACGCACATGTCCCAGCTGGACGCGCTGACCGGTTATCTCCTGGTCGGCGCCCTCACCCCCGGGCAGGAAGCAGACCGTTCCGCGCCCACCGACATCCTGACCACGACACGAGAGCAGCCCGAGGCCCCGGGCGAGCGGTCGTCGTCTCGCGCCTCCACCTACGCCGGGAGCAGAACGGTCCTCGACGACATCTCGTTCCGGATCCGCCGCGGCTCGGTCACCGGGCTGCTCGGCCCCAGCGGCCGCGGGGAGCGCGGGTGTCACGGGGCGAGCAGCTGCCGCGCGCCGGAAGTGGGAGCATTCGAACTGTCGACTGGAAAGGGTGACGTGATGCGTTGATGTCTGACCACACACCGGCCGGCCCGTGCTCGACGGCAGGTCCTCCCGATCGCCCGGCAGGGCAGCCGACGGCGCGGATTCTGGCCGATGTCCACGCGCTTGTCGACGCCTCCGACGTACCGGCCGGTGCTCGGTGGACGCTGGCCGAGCCGGGCCGCCAACTCGACGCCAACGTCATCCACCTGCCACCGGGGCAGCGCATCGACACGCACACCGAGTCGGACCTCGATGTCCTGCTCGTCGTCGTCGCGGGCGGTGGCACCGTCGGCACACCGGACGGACCGCGCCAAGTTGGTGATAGCGACCTCGTCTGGTTGCCCCGCGGCTCAACCCGTGACATCACCGCCGGCAGAGATGGCCTGTCCTACCTGACCGTGCATCGACGGCGCCCTGGCCTGCAGATCAGCACGCGCACGGGATCGCAGTCCGACTGACGGCGCTACCTTGGCGTCATCGTGGCCCTCGAGGAAGCCGGCCGGCACTGGACCCTCGCGGCCGGTCAGGGCGACTCGTGAAGCAGTTCGGCCAGTACGGCGGCCTGGCTGTGCTCCACATCCTTCGTGGCCGTGAGCAACGTCAGGGTGTTGCCGTCCAGCAACGTCCGCAAGTGGTCGACCGCCGCACGTCCGCTGGGTGTGTCGAGCTCGTCGCGGTAGCGGGACCTGAACTCGGCGAACCTCTCCGGGGCATGGCCGTACCACTGGCGCAGTTCGGTGGATGGCGCGACGTCTTTGGCCCACTCGTCGAGGCCTGCGGCGTCCTTGCGCAGCCCGCGAGGCCACATCCGGTCCACCAGGATGCGGAGGCCATCGCCGGATCGCGTCTCCTCGTACACCCGACGAACCTGCACCTTTCGCCTTGTCATGCGTCACCTCCCCGAACCCCAGAACCCAAACTGTCAGCGAGGACGGGCGACACTACTTCTCGCTGGAGCAGATCCTTCTTGAGCCACGCCATCTCGCCACGGCACCCGACCAGGACGCACGCCATGAAAGAGCCACACCCAATAACCGGGAGGCAGCCGCAATGAGAGCGTCCGGCCGAGCACCTTATCCGAGTCTGGCCCGACCCGAGCAGCCTCGAAAGACAACAAGAAGCCGCACGTCGTGCGCCCGTCGATCAGGTTTGCTGGTGGGCGTCGCTGCAAGGCTGGACGTCCTCGGCGGTCGCGCCTTGCTCGCCTCCGGTTCCGACGACGGCGCGGTGCTCTCACGGCAGAGCTCATGGCGTGTCTTCTACGACACATGTCTCGGGAGGACGCGGAACGCGTGCCCCACTGGTACTGCCGAAGGTGCGCGGTCACGTCCGGTCGTCCATCCGATGTCTGCGGCGACGGTGGAGCGCACCGTTAGCAGTGTCATCCATGGTCGCGCGCAAGCACCGCGCTCAGCCTCGTTGCCGATGCGCATGGGAGCGACTCGGACTGAATCCAGGCCGAGAAGCGTCATGGTCAGGTGTTGTCTGCGGCGGAGAGTAACCAAGGACGACGGTCGACGGGGCCTCTCAGACCGGCAGTCTCCCGAGGCTGAGTGCGCGTAGGGTCGTAGGTGCTGCGGCCACGGGTGCCGGTGGTGCCTACGGCACTATTGGTGGTGCTTGGAGGTGGCTCATGCCCGCGACCTCACCGGTGTCGGCTGCCGAGCCCGCCGGCTCCGGTGTCAAGGAGCGCGGGGCCGCGCTGCCTGCGGAGCTGACCAGCTTCGTGGGGCGCCGCCGGGAGACGACCGAGGTCAAACGGCTGTTGGGCGAGTCCCGGTTGGTTACGCTGACTGGGGTCGGCGGGGTCGGCAAGACGAGGCTGGCGCAGCGGATGGCCGCTGAGGTGCGGAGGTCGTTCGCCGACGTGGTCTGGTTCGTCGATCTCAGCGCGGTGCAAGACCCAGCGTGGGCTCTTCAGGGCGGCGTGGATGCGGAGCTGTTGGCCCAGCTGGTTGCATTCGAGCTGGGGGTATGGAGGCAGTCGCTGCGAGCGCCGCTGGAGCTCTTGACGGATCACCTGGGCGACCGGCGGGCGCTGCTGGTGCTGGACAACTGCGAGCACCTGCTGCCAGCGTGCGCGTTGCTGACTCAGGCGTTGCTGCAAGCGTGTCCGCAGCTGCGGATCCTGGCCACCAGCCGGGAGCCGCTGGACATCCCCGGGGAAACCCGGTTCCCGGTACCCGCGCTGTCCACCCCGGATCTCGACCGACTGCCGGAGGGGGAGCTGACGGCGTACGAAGCGGTGGCGCTGTTCCTGGCGAGGGCCCAGGCGACCCAGCCGGATTTCCGGCTCACCCAGGGCAACCGGGCGGCGGTGGCTGAGCTGTGCCATCGCACGGAGGGGCTTCCCCTGGCCATTGAACTGGCGGCGGCCTGGATGCCGGCGCTTTCGCCCGCGCAGGTCCTCGACCGGCTGGATGACCGGTTCCGGCTGCTCCGACGCGGTAGTCGCGCGCGGCCCGAGCGGCAGCAGACGCTCTCTGCCTGTGTGAACTGGTCCTACGAGCTGTGCAGCAAGCCGGAGCGGTTGCTGTGGGCGCGGTTGTCGGTGTTCGTCGGCGGATGCGAACTCGACGCGATTGAGGGGATCTGCACCGATGAGCAGTTGCCGGCCGCAGACCTGTTGGACGCGCTCGCCGCGCTGGTGGACAAGTCGATCCTGGCCCGGGACGACCATGGCGAGGCCAGCCGCTACCGGATGCTGGAAACGCTGCGCGACTTCGGCCGCGACAGGCTCGTCGCGTCCGGCGAGCAGGAACTGCTGCGCCGGCGCCACCGTGACTGGTACCAGCAGCTGGTGCACAGCGCTCACACGGACTGGGTGAGCGATCGGCAGGAGTACTGGTATGCCAGGCTACGTCGGGCGCACGCCAACCTGCGCACCGCCGTGGAGTACTGCCTCGCTCAGCCCGGGGAGGCGGAGAACGGCCTCCACATCGCGGTCAGCCTGCCCTGGCTGTACTGGTGGGGTCGGCGGCTGTTCACCGAGGGGCGGCGGTGGCTCGATCTTGCGTTGGCGCAGTCGGTCGCCCCCAGCACTACGCGCGCCCATGCGCTGCTGCTCGACAGCCGGCTCGCGTTCGCCCAAGGCGATGTCCAGGCCGGTAGGCAACTGCTGGAGCAGGGCGAACAGCTCGCCGACGAGCTCGGGGAGCCATTCGCACGAGCCCACGCCGCCTACGCCCGAGGGCTGGGAGCCCTGTACGCCGGCGAGCTGGCGGCCGCGGTGGACTTGCTGGGCCAGGCGCGGACTCTGCTGGCCCAGGTGCCCGAGCCGGACCTGGACCTCAAGCTGCACATACTGCTCCACTTCGCGGTGGCGGCCGGGCTGTCCGGCGACCACCGTCTGGCGGACTCCTGCCGTGAGGAAATCATGGAGGTCACGCATGGCGGCTATGCCTTCCGGCAGCTGTTGTGGGCCTTCGCCTTGGTGGACTGGAGCCAAGGCCGGCTCGAGGAAGCGATCGAGCACGAGCGGGAGTACCTGCGAATCCGCCTCCAACAGGGGCTCGATGACCGCTCAGGCAGCGCCGTGAGCCTGGAGCTCCTGGCGTGGGTCGCGGCACGCCAGCACCAGCACCGGCGTGCCGCTACGCTCCTCGGTGCCGCAGATGCACTGTTCGAGGACTCCGGCACGTCGATCAACGCCTATCAGCACCTCGTTGGCTTCCACGGCGAGTGCTGGGAGCAGACCCGCGACGCTCTCGGCGAGGCCGTGTTCACCCAGGCCTTCGACTACGGGCGTGGGCTGACCTACGAGCACGCTCTGGCCGAGGCCCTCGACGAGCGGCAGCAGGAGACGCCCATCTCATTTGCCGAGAGGCACGCGCCGTCGCCCTTGACGCGCCGCGAGCAGCAGATCGCCCGGCTCGTTGCCCAAGGCCTCAGGAACAAGGAGATCGCCGCAGCGCTTGTCATCTCCCAGCGCACTGCGGAAACCCACATCGAGAACATCCTCACCAAGCTTGGCTTCACCTCGCGCGCCCAGATCGCAGCCTGGCTCACCCAGCAACCGCCGGATCCTTCGCGCTGACGCTGGGCCTGTCAGTGCTCGAGGCCGAGGAAGCCGAGGACGAGCCACCCACCAGGTCCGGCCCGCCACTGCCCGGATAGCTCGCAGCTTCCCACGGCCGAGACCCATGCGGGCTGGCGTGAATGAACCTCGCTGGGCCTCAACCACGGTCAGCAGTTCTGGCAGACGGCTCCCTTTGGGCTCGATCACGTTGTGCCTGGCTCGGCCGGCCTGACGGAGCCTCCGGGTATCGTCAATCTCAACGAGCCGGCCGCGGTGTTCGAAACGATGCTCACCGGTTGGACGTTCAGCACCGGTTCTGCATGGTCTGGCAGGGCCAGGATCCGCAGCCGCTTCGAGTCGGTCCGCCCCGGTCGCAGAGTTCACCAACTCCTTCTCGGGTCTTGCTCCCTGCGGTCCCAGTTACCCGTGGTCGGTGGGTGTCGTCCAGGTGACGCGTACGCCGTCGGCTTCGGGCCGGGAGCTGGTGATGGTTCCGCCGGTGCTCCGGATCGTTGCCAGGAACTTGGCGAGGCGGTCGGTGGCGACCGTGGCGGTGTTCCAGGTCATGCCACTCTCCCGATCAGCTGGACCAGCGGTCCGTTCATGACCTTGCCGCCGAGCGGGTGGTCGCCCCGCGTGCGGGTCACGCTGAACCAGCCGTCCCAGTACGCCGAGTCGGGGCCACGGCGGGTGCCGAACTCGAGTCGGACGTAGCCCACCTCCCGGTCGGCGTCGAGGACGCAGGCGCCGTCGCGCAGCGGCGCGCCGAAGACGTCGCGGAGGTACTTCTCATTCTGGGCAAGGACCGAGTACATGGCTGTCCTCCTCAAGCCGCGGCGATGAGGTGGTCGGCTTCGGCGCGCAGGGCGGCGGCCGCGGTGCGGTGGCCGAGCACGGAGGAGGCGCAAGGGGCCCAGTATGGCGTGGCCGCTGCCTCGTCGCTCGCCAGGTCATCCTGGTGCCGGGCCAGTTCGAGCAGGACCAGGCGGAGCTTGCTGGTCATCGTGCCGGTCAGGTGGCTGTTCATTGCTGCCTTGCTTCCTGGGTTGGGGGCTACGGCCGGGTGGGCCTGTGGTATCGAGTGAACGCCTCGGGGGTTGCGTTCACGACCGCACGATTGCGTATTCGGGTACGTAGATCGCTGGCGTGCGCGTGCCGGCGCGGGGTGCCGCCCGAGGGTTGCGAATCAGTGGCGTCCGGCGGGGTCGCGACACATGGCTGCCGGCTTCGTCACGACGTTCTCGACGTGCTTCTCAAGCGGGCGCTGTAACTCGGCTAGCTCGGCATCGAGCGGCCTGTAGGTGCCTCCGCATTCCGCCGCAAACCGTCCCCGCGGCAGGAGCTCGCCCGCCAGATGCTCGAACGTCATGGCGCAAAAGGCTGCGGCACGCGGCGCACGGAAGCATCGTTCGTCGTTCCGCCGGTACGTTTCGCAGCTGTGGGACGACGGCTGGGACGACGCCCGCGACCGTCACGTCCGGCGCGTCGACAAGCGCCGGTCCAGGCGCGCAGCCAGGGAAGCCCAGAGGCGGCAGCAAGGCGCCCGGCAAGGTGCCCTGCGCCGGTACATCCGCGGACTCCAGGACGACGCCTGGGCAGCCGCGCGGCGAGGGTGAGACCGGGTGCCTCTCGAGCCAGCCGAGGCGAGACAGGCCGACTACCTGGTCGACAGCGTGGTCTTCCTGATTCCCGCTGATCATGTGGGCGTGACGAACCCAGACGAGCAACGGTCGGGGTGACGGAGAGTGACGCTACACCGTGTTCGCTGAACTCGCGCGGCCCAGCGCTCGGTCAAAGAGTGAGCCGTTCGTCCCACGAATCGTCCCACGGACGGCCGGTGAACGCTCCAACTTTGCCCTGGTC
>WNFV01001466.1_pt1 | contig 41350 bp, 36 predicted proteins | sample 5400101 | NCBI WGS metagenome assembly WNFV01 (sample SAMN13153361, study PRJNA577476) | soil metagenome | isolation source: 115 cm soil or saprolite under grassland replicate 1 | place: USA:California | collected 2016-06-15 | reverse complement strand
TGCGCCTCGGGCGCCTCGCGGAGCATGTCGAAGGTGAACTTGACGTCCTTCGAGGTGAAGGGCTTGCCGTCGTGCCACTTGACGTCCTTGCGGAGAAAGAACACGAGGTTTCTATAGTTGTCCTGCCACGACCACTTCTCCGCGAGCTCGCCCACGAGCGTCTCGGGGCTCTCGACGCGCTTGAGCTGGTCGAAGAGGACGAGGTTGCTGAAACACGGCATGGACGGGTAGCTCGTCGAGATCGTCGACGTCTCGTGGACGGCGAAGCCCTGCGGCAGGTCCTCGCGCAGCATGATGTTGAGGTGCCCTCCGGGCTTCGGAGCCTGAGCCGCGGCGGGTCCGGCGCCCACGAGCCAGCCAGCCCCGAAGGCAAGCCACACGGCGGCAGCGAGACGGAAACGCGTCATTGTGTTTCTCCTCTTCATGCCGGTCGGCCGCGACCGGGCGGCTCGTGTCCTTGGGTGGGAATTCCTCGGAAGGTGGGAATTCCTTGGACGGCCGCGGGGAAAAACCCCCTCGGCACAGGCGAATATACGCGAACGGAGGCGCGCTCTCAACCCCTCTCCTGCCGTATTACGCGATGCGTCAGGCCTGACGCGCCCGCTCGCACTGCGCGGGCGCGCTTGACACCCGCTACCGGCCGGTGGGCGGCCTCAGCCGGAGGACACGGATCCTGGTCGTGACCCACGACGGCCCGATCTTTTCCTGGACCACCTCGACCGTGTCCCCGACGTGGACATCGCCGCGCGAGATGGGATACCCGTCCACGCCGTAGCATCGGGTCGCGGCGTCGATGGCGAGCGGGCCCGCGACCTCGCCCGACTCGAGGACGAAGATGCCGCCCTGATCGTTGCTCTCGGCGATGAAGCCACGGACCGGCGCCGCGCAAGAAGCCTCGGCCCGGATAGCGTCGAGCGCCAGAAGCCCTGCGAACGGCCATCCCGCGGCCAGCACGAGGCCCTTCATGGCCCGCCTCGTCCGGCGGCACGACGCGCATCCCGGCGCGTGAGGAGCTCCTCGAGGGTCACGGGGCGCATGCCCCCACGCCGGCGCAGCTCGGGATCGGCCACGATGGGCCGGCTGCGAATGCGCGAAGCCAGGCCGCTCTGCACGGCGCGCTCGGCGTATAGGCGGCTCAGCGCGTGGCACATGAGCGGCCGCCCGCGATTGTAGCCGAAGCGCTGCTTGTACTCGCCCGCCGACACGCCGTGGCCCCGCAGGTGGGTGTTGGTCAGCTGCCGGAAGCGCGCGCCGCAGACCAGGCACACGATCTGCTCCTCCTCCACGGCCCGGCGCGGGTCACGGCAGAGGACGGCGAGCCAGTCCTCTGGCCGGCTCTTCGACGCGGCGAACGGCTCGAGCATCACGGACACGCCCGTCGCCTCCGCCCGGTCCATCACCGCACCTCCTTTACCGGCGCGCCATCGGCGAGCCCGGGAACGAAGCGGTACAGTGACAGGGTAACCAGCACGACCAATCGGCCTCGCGTCATCATCATGGCGTGATCCTCCCGGTGTAGGTGTGCACGGCTTTCACAGCAATTCGTCGATCCAGAGCCCGGCCAGCGTCGCGACGCGCGCCTGCGCGTCGCCATCGTTGCCGGCGAGGCCGCGGGCTATGTGGATCCCCTGCTCGACCATGTCGCGGTCGCCCAGGCGCGCGAAGGACTCGGTCGCGCGGAGCACGCCGTCGAGCGAGCGCTGGGCGCGGGCATGCGTGAGCGCGGAGAGATACGCCCGCCGCGCCTCGCGCTCCATCGCGCGGCGATCGCCCGAGGCGTCACGCAGGCGGATAGCCGCATCGCCCACGGCGAGGAAGCCTTCCCAGCTGCGGCTGCCGAGCGCGGCCAGATGGGCCTTGTGGCGAGACGTCGCCGCCGACGCGAGGTCTCCGTTCGCCAGCGCCCGGTCCATGTCTTGGAGCGGCGTCACCCACGGCGCGTTCGGCTTCGCCGTAGGAGCGCCCGCGCGAGCGAGCGTCACCTCGAGGGCGGCAAGCAGTGCTGCGGTTGCGAGGACCAGAGAAAGGAAGATGCGTCGTGTCCTCTCGTCGCTCATGGCATTCTCCTCGCGAGCTGTGAGTGCCTCGCTTTTCGCTGCCGCCGTCTGAGTCTGGTTCTGTCGCATGCCCCTACAGTTCGCAAGCGCGGTGCCAGGAAAACATTTCAAAGGAATCAGCAAGTTGGGAGGAACCGGCAGGGTGGTCAGTGGTCAGGAGTGGTAAGAAGCTGAGCAGCAGATTGAGCAGTAGGGGTACAGTAGGCGCGCGATGGATCCGCTGGCCGAACTCGTGGGCGAGAGCCCGGCGCTAGAGGCGGTCCGAGACCAGATCCGGCGCCTGCTCATCCACCGGGAGACGGGCCGCCGCCTGCCGTCCATCCTTATCAATGGAGAGACGGGCACCGGCAAGGGCTTGGTCGCCCGCACCATTCACCGCGCCGGCCCGCGCGCGGACGGGCCCTTCGTGGACGTCAACTGTGCGGCGATCCCCGAGACCCTGCTCGAGGCCGAGCTCTTCGGCTTCGAGCGCGGCGCCTTCACCGACGCGCGCCGGGCGAAGCCCGGCCTCTTCCAGGCCGCCCACCGCGGGACGATCTTTCTGGATGAGATCGGGCTCCTGCCGGAGCCCCTCCAGGCCAAGCTGCTCAAGGTCCTCGAGGAGCAGGCCGTGCGTCGGCTCGGGGCCACGACCGCGGAGCCCGTGGACACGTGGATCATCAGCGCGACGAACGCCGACCTCCCGGCCGCGGTGCGGCAGCGCGCCTTCCGCGAGGACCTCTACCACCGGCTGGCCGTGTTGACGCTCCGGCTGCCGCCGCTGCGGGAGCGCGACAGGGATGTCCTTATTCTTGCGCGGCGCTTCCTCGCGCGCGTCTGCGCCGACTACGGCCTGCCTTCCAAGCGATTCGCGCCCGATGCCGACGCGCGCCTGCAGGCATATCCCTGGCCGGGCAATATCCGCGAGCTCAGCAATGTCATCGAGCGCGTGGCGCTCCTGGCCGAGGGCGACCTCGTCACGGCCGACATGCTCGAGCTCCGGACGGTGCCCATGGCCGAGCCGGCCGCGGTGGCCCCGGCCGCGGCCGCCGTCTCCCTCGACGACGCCATGCGCGAGCACCTCCTCACGACACTGACCCAGACCGGCTGGAACATCTCGCGCACGGCGGCGCTCCTCGGCATCTCGCGCAACACGCTGCGCGCCCGCATCGACAAGCTCGGGCTGCGGGGCGGAAGCCAGGCGCCGCCGAACCGCAGCCGACGGGGCGAGCGCGCGGCGCGCGCCACGCCCGCCGCGCCGGCCCAGCCCGCGGCCCCGCACCCGGTGGCCGCGGCGTCGCCGATCCGCTGGGAGCAGCGCCCGGTGGCCTTTCTCCGCGCGACATTGCTCACGGCTGCTGGCGTCACGGCCGCTGGGGTCACGGCTGACGGCCTAGCGCTGCCGCTCGAGACCAACCGCGCGCTCGACACGCTCATCCAGAAGACCGAGGCCTTCGGAGGGCGCCTGGTCGAGATCGTGGCAGCAGGAATCACGGCGGCGTTCGGTCTCGAGCCGGTGGAGGATGCCCCGCGGCGGGCGGCGCATGCCGCGATGGCGATGCACAAGGCCGCGCTTCGCGACGAGGGAGATCAGGTCGCACGCCCCACGCTCAAGACCGCGATCCATGTCGAGCGCGTCCCGTTCGCGCGTATCGGCGCCGTGGCCGACATCGACGGCGACGCGAAGCGGCACGTATGGTCCGTGCTTGACGCCCTCATCGCGGCGGCGGGACCCGACGCGATCGTCGTGAGTCAGCCGGCGATGTCGCTTCTGGCGCGGCGGTTTGCCCTCGTCCAAACGGGTGCAGGCGCGGATGCGCCGGGCGGCGCCTACAGGTTGACAGACTATCGTCAGACTTCCTTTGACCTCGGCGGCCGTATCGGGCGCTTCGTCGGCCGCGACAATGAGCTCGACCTGCTCGAGAGCCGTCTCAGAGCCGCCCACCAGGGACAAGGACAGCTCGTGTCGCTCATCGGCGAGGCCGGTATCGGGAAGTCTCGACTCCTGTTCGAGTTTCGCCAACGACTCGCGGGGCAGCCGGTCACGTATGTCGAGGGCCACTGCTTCTCGTACGGGACCGCGATCCCATACCTTCCGATCCTCGAGCTCCTCCGGGGGCTCTGCGGTCTTGTCGAGTACGACGCCCCGGAGGTCGTCAGTGGCAAGATCCACGCCGCCCTGAACGGTGTCGGCATCGATCCATCACGGGGAGCGCCGTTTCTCCTTCACCTGCTTGGGATCAAAGGCGCCGCCGGGAGCCTGACGACGTTGAGTCCTGAAACCATCAAGGTCCGGACCTTCGAGACTCTTCACTCGCTGTTTCTTGCGGGCAACCGTCTCGAGCCGCTCATCATGGCCATCGAAGATCTGCAGTGGATCGATCAGGCGTCGGAGGAGTATCTCGGATCTCTCGCCGACCGGGTCGTCGGGGGGCGCATCGTGCTGGCGGCGACGTACCGCCCGGGATATCGGCCGCCGTGGATCAACAAGTCCTCCGCGACCCAGATAGCCATACAACCGCTGGCGCACCAGGAGAGCCTCGCGGTGGTGCGGGTCGCCTACGGCAACGAGGATGTCGCCGACCCCCTCGCGAGCCTCATTCTGGCGAAAGCGGAAGGCAATCCCTTCTTCCTCGAGGAGCTCGCTCGCGCTGCCCGGGAACATGGCGTTGCGTCGACGACGCTCACCGCGCCGGACACCGTGCAAGAGGTGCTCCTGGCCCGCATCGACCGGCTTCCGCCCACCGACAGGCGTCTTCTGCAAGGCGCGGCGGTGATCGGCAAGGATTTCTCCTTCGAAGTTCTTCAGGCGATTGTGGATGGGCCGGACGACGTCATTCATGATGGCCTCAGGCACCTTCAAGGCGCGGAGTTCATCCACGAAACGGGCGCCGTGCCCCAAGCGGAGTACACGTTCAAGCACGCCCTGACCCACGAGGTGGCGTACGAGCACCTGACCGGCGAGCAGCGACGCGACCTGCACGCGAAGATTCTCGCCGCCATCGAGGCCCTCTACCCGGGCCGACTGGCGGAGCACATCGAGCGCCTCGCGCATCACGCCTTCCATGGCGAGGTGTGGGGAAAGGCGGTCACGTACCTGCGCCAGGCCGGCAACAGCGCCGCCGCACGCTCCGCGAATCGGGAGGCCGTTGCGCGTTTTGAGCAGGCGCTGGTCGCCCTCGCGCGCCTGCCCTCCTCCCATGAGGCCACGGAACAGGCCATCGACCTCCGGTTCGAGCTTCGCAATCCCCTCCACCTCCTGGCGGAGTTCGGCCGGCTCTTCGACCACCTCCGAGAGGCCCGGGCACTGTCGGAGGCCATTGACGACCAATGGCGCCTGGGATGGGTGTTCTCGTATCTCACCCAGATGCTTCGTTTGACGGGCGCCGCGGACCGGGCCATAGAAACCGGCCAGCGGGCGGTGGCCATCGCCGAAGCCCGGGACGATTTCACGCTGCAGGTCGCGACGGAGTTCCACCTGGGCTCGGCATACGAGGATCTCGGGGACTACCGGCGGGCGAGCGTGATCCTCCGGAGAGTGGTGGAGCGCTTGCAGGGAGACCGGGTCTACGAGCGCTTCGGGCTCTCCAGCCTCCCATCCGTGGTCGCCCGCGCCCACCTCATGTGCTGCCTGGCCGAGCTCGGTGAGTTCACCGAGGGAAACGACCGCGGCGCGGAAGGGATCCGCATCGCCGAAGAGGTCCACGATCCCCACGGCCTGGTCAACGCGGAGTTTGGCGCGGCCACGATCCGCATCCTCAGAGGCGAATACCCGGAGGCGCTACCCGGGCTCGAGCGCGGCCTCGGGCTCTGCCAGTCGTCCAATCTCCTCTTGATGTTTCCTCGCGTCGCGGCTGCCCTGGGCTTTGTCTATGCTCAGTCGGGGCGCCTCGCCGAGGCCGTTCCTCTGCTGGAGCGCGCGGTGGAGCAAGCCACCTCGCTGAGGCTGACCAACATGGATGCGACCTTCCTGACCTGGCTGGGGGAGACGTGCCTGATGGCGGGCCGGATCGAGGACGCCGTCCGGCTGACCGAGCGCGCGCTCGAGCGCTCGCGAGAACAGAAGGAACAGGGGCACGAAGCCCACGCGCTCCGTCTCCTCGGCGAGCTCGCGGCGCGCCAGGACCCTCCGGATATCGCGAAGAGCGAGGAGTGCTATCGCCGGGCGCTCGTCCTCGCCGATGAGCTGGGAATGCGTCCCTTGCTCGCTCGATGCCACCTGGCCCTCGGCCTGCTGTACCGCCAGGCCGGACAGGGCGCGAGCGGTGAGCAGCACGTCTCCCTCGCCATCACCCTGTTCCGGGAGATGGACATGCGGGTCTGGCTCGAAGAGGCCGAGAAGGAGCTCCGGGGACTACGCTGAGCGCCCCTCCTCGGGCCTCTCGAGGCTGATGCCCCGGATGTCGATCCCGTAGCGCTTCGCAAGGCGCCGCGCCTCGAGCTGCAGCGCCTCGGCCGCGTGGCGGTCCATCTTGCCGCTGATCTCCAGGCGAGTGGTTCGCTCGCTGGGGGACCCTTCCATCTACTTGCCCCCTTGCCTCGCTTCCTTCCCCCAGTCCTTCTTTCTCTTGTCGATGACCTGCTGCTTCAGGTGGATCTCCTTCGACACGATACGCGCCCCATGCTTCTTCGCCAGCGCCCTCATATCCTTCATGTATCTCTTGTACCCGGCCAGTTTGCGCTTCTTGTCGGCCCAGAGCGTGCTGCCATTGAGCACGATCACGACCTTGTGCATCTCTGTATGATCCGGTGGGGCGCTCGCCATCTCGTCTCCTCCCTTGATGTGGTGGACTTCGCCGAAGCTCCGCGCGCGACGCTAGGCGCGCACTTCCTCGATCCCGTCGAAGAAGTCGTCAGCGTGAAAGACGCTGGGGGGCATGTCGACGTCCCGAAGCACGTAGTAGTCCTCGGCGACGTCATACTCGTCCCGGAGGTCCACCGGCTCGCCCAGAGCCAGGCGGACGTAGGTGATGGCCATGTTGTGCTTCCCGGTCATGTCGTAGACGGCCGTCGCGGAGGAGAAGCGGCCGACATTGACATCCGTGACGCACGGCACCCCGTCGGCGTTCTCTTTCAGATCGATGCTGAAGATGCCGGAGACACGCGGGTCCAGCGCGCGCATGGCGCGCGCGCAGATGTCCACGACGCGCGGCTCGCGGACGGTCTTGGAGAGGGTGGCGACCGACGACACCACGCCCGGGTTTCCTCCCATGCCGAGATACGACAGGCGCTCGTAGGTCTTGATCAGGATGAGAGTCCCGTCCTTCCAGAGACTCTGGCAGCCGAAGTCCCGGCCCGGAAGGTACTCGGACAGCGTGAAGGACGACGCGGGGATCTGGCGCATCGCCTGCCAGTGCCGGATCCAGCTGCGCGCGTGCCCGGGTTTCGTGACGGGGATCGCGCCCATGGACCCGCTCCCCGTCCGCATCCGGCACCACACGCGAGAGCGGGGCGGAAGCCGTCGAAAGAGGCCGCCGATGCGCCCGAGGTCCGTGACCACATAGGTCAGGGGCGCCGGGATGCCCCGCTGCCGCAGCCGGCTGCTCAGCTCGTATTTGTCCTGGCACGCCTCGATCATCGCGTGTCGCGGGAGAAAGAGGCGGCACGGGATCCTGCGCCGGAGGCGGGACATCGCGCGGACGTCCGCGTCGCTCGTGGGGATCAGCAGGTCGGTCTTCGCGGCCTCTGTGATCCGGCGGAGGGCGGCCCCGTACGCCGGATGGCGCGATGGCGGAACCAGGTAGCGTTGATCCGCCTCGGATCGCCTCAGGACGAAGCGGTCGGAGTGACACCCGGCGATGCGGAGGGACGGATCGGCCGCCCGCAGGCTCCGGATCAGGTTGTTGCTCGCGGGAGTCCCGGCACCGGACATCAGCAGTCGCGCCGACATGGTCTCCTATGCTCCAAGCTGTTTCGCGCGCCCAGTAAGCACCCGGCGATCATCGAAAGTAAAGCGCAATTTTCCCGGATCGATGGCGCGCGCCGGCGAGCGCCTAGGAGACGCGATCGAAGCGCAGGTGGTGGACGCGTTCCTGCGCAAAGGTCAGGCCGTCGACCTCACCCGCGCCGTCGCGGGAAAAGATGTACGTTGCCTTGTTGTCGTCGGTGAAAGCGTCTTCGTAGGCTGGGACCAGTGGACGCCGCGGCCCCCTGTGCTGCGTCACGACAAAGCCGTTGTCTCGGTCGAGGAGCACGGTCAGAGTTGTGCCGAGCTCGAGAGACCGGTACGTTCCTGAGTATGCCGCCAGCGCCGTTGCGGACGGGTCCGACGGAGCGACGCGATCGAATTGCTCGTCGGTGCCGAACTCGCCGCGGATGGTCATCGTCGTGCCGTCGAATGCCGCCTCCGTCATCTTGTCGGCTCCCAGAAACCTTCCGGGGGCAAGCGGATCCAGTTGTGAGCCCCGGGACGAGCGGGAAGGACGCTCAAAGCTCAGGAAAAGGCCATCACCCGAGCGCGTTACCCACTGCACTCGGTGGTTCACACGATGCCGATAGACGCCCTCTTTCTCCGTCAACTCGTGTGCCGGTAGACGGACCGGGGTCGCCGGGTCCTCGCGGAAGCGGCCATCGAGGCAGATCTCGGCGACCTCCCGCGCCTTCAGCGCCGGCGCGAGGGGGAACAGGTTGCCGAGGATCGCGACGGCGAACCGTTCGGTCGGATAGACCGCCAAGTGCGACACGTAACCGAGGTCCCATCCACTGTGCCTCACGATCTCGAGGCCGCGGTGCCTGCCGAGCCCCACGCCGGCGCCGTAGCCCAGCCGCCGGCCGTCGTTCAGCGTCCCGGGAGTCAGCAGGCCCTTGACGACGGGAACAAAAACCCCGCTCGGCGCCAGCAGGGTCCGGGCCCACTGCAACAGATCCTTGACCGTCGTGTGCAGGCTCGTCGGACCGACCAGATCGAAGTTCGGGACCCAGAACCCGAACTCGCCGGCGCCGGCATCTGTGTAGCCGAATGCGCGTCCCGGTAGCACCTTGGTATGGTCGTCGCGAAAGTGGGTGGTCGTCATGCGGAGCGGTTTGAAGATGTTTTCATCCGTGTACTTGCGCAGCGAATCGGTGCTCCTTCGTCTCACGACTCCGGCGAGCAGCGTGTAGCCGGTGTTACAGTAGGCAAAGTTCTCGCCCGGCGGAAAGTTCAGGCGCTTCTGGCGCCGGACCAGATCCAGGACATCCTCCTCCGTTTTTTCGTCCATGTCCCGCCACCCCGCGAGACGCAGGAGCGGCCACTGGTCGCGCAATCCGCTCGTATGGTGGAGGAGGTGCCGCAGGGTGATCTGCCTCGCGCAGTCGGGCAATCCGTCCACGTGACGCGTGACGAGGTCGTCGAGGGCAAGCTTGCCGGCCTCCTCGAGCATGAGCACGGCCGCGGCCGTGAACTGCTTGGAGAGAGAGGCGACGTGGAACACCGTGTCCGACGTGATCGGCGCACCGTGCTCGAGGTCGGCCACTCCGTATTCATTGGCGTGGACGATCTCGCCGTCCTGCATGATCCCCACCGCGTAACCGGGCAGTTTCTTCCTCGGCGGGACATCGAAGAGCTTGTCGATCTTCCGGCGGTCCACGCTCACGGCGGATAGCTTCGCATGAGCCGGCGCCGTAGACCAGCCCCGACCCAGTTCCGGGGCGCGCTCGCTCCAAGGCCCCGCGCGCCGCGGGTGCTATACTGCCGCCGCATGTCCGGCCCCGATTTCGACGGCGCCCCGCTTGCTCCCGATCTCCCCGCGGCTCCGCCGCGGCCGTTCTTCCGCCCCTGGGTCACGTGGCTCTCGACGGTCCTCGTGGCGGGACTCGTCGCCCAGCTCTACGTCCTCCAGCCAGGAGGCCCGCTCGATCAGCTCCAGCGGCCTGAGGACTCGCTCGAGCGGCTGACGGAGCGCGAGATGGATGTGCGCGCGGCGCTCCGGCATGCGGCCCCGTGGGAGCGCCGACTCTACGCCCTGCTCTCCGGAGGAGACGAGAGTATCGACGACTGGATCGATTGGCACGAGGAGATGGCCCAGATCTCGACCTCACCCGACGTGGAGCTATCCCGGATGATCCTCCTCGGCGAGGCACGCCAGACGGAGGCGCTGCCGGCGGCCCTGGACGACTGGGAGGGCGGCGACGCAGCCGTGACGCGGCGGAGAGACTGGATCACGGCCGCCTACCTGCAGCCGTTCCTCGACCGCGCCACCGGGCGCGCGCTCATCACCGAGGTGCGCGACGAGCTTCCGGCGGGCTGGTTCGCCGACGCGCTCGTCGCGCGGCTCGCGCGCCGCTCGGGAGACGCCATCGCCCGCCAGCAGGCGGAATCCGCCATCGCGGCGCGCGGCACGGTCCTGCTCCATCGCTGGCGCGCGCTCGAGGCGACGGCTCTGCTCTTGAGCATCGGAGGCCTGGCCGCCCTCGGCTTCATGCTCCTGATCGATGCGGATCCTCGTGTGGCCGACGCCCGCATGCCGGACGGCTTCTCGCTCGCGGACGGCTACGGGCTGTTCATCCGGGGCGCGCTGGGCTTTCTCGTGGTGGGCGCCGGCTTCGGACTGATGGTCCCCGCGGACAGCGGTCTCGAATCCATCATGGGCCCGGCGACGGCCGCGCCCGTCCTTCTCTACGCCGCCTGGTACCTGAGGTCCCGCGGCCTGTCCTTCGCCTCGGCCTTCGGACTTCTGCCGAGGCGGGATCGCCTCGTCACCCTCGCATGGGTCGCTCTCGCTCTCGTCGGGCTGCAGCTGGCGGGTGAGGGCCTGATCGGAGCGGCGCTCAACGCCCTGCACCTCAGCTCGCACTGGGCCGACGGGCTGCAGGACAACCTGATCTGGGGCTCGTGGAGGCTCGTCGCGCGCGAGACCATCGACAGCACGCTGTGGGCGCCGCTCGGCGAAGAAGTGGCCTTCCGCGGCGTCCTCTACCCCGCGCTCCGCTCGCGCTTCAGCGTGGCAGGGGCCGCCGCGCTCTCCGCGGCCGTCTTCGCCATCGCGCACGGCTACGGCGTGGAGGGCTTCGCGGCCGTCTTCTGGAGCGGTGTCATCTGGGCGGTGGCCTACGAGCGAACGCGGAGCCTCTGGCCCTGTATCATCGCGCACGGCACCGGCAACCTCGCGGCTACGGTCGAAATCGTCGCCCTCCTGCGGATCTAGCAGGCCGCCGATAAGGGCCCATCTGCGGCGATGAGCGCTTGCGCGAAGAGGCCCTGCGGCCGAACCGACCGCGCCTTCGGCCGCAGGCTCAACGTACAGGAGTACGCCTCGCGGGCGGGATCTATTCGGCCCTCGTCTCGCGTCGGCCGGTGGCCGCCGCTCAACTCGAACCGCGGGGCGCCGCCTCGCATCTGGACCCTTCTCGGCGCCCCGCGCCGCCGGCCACCGGCGGGAGTTTCGGTCGACGGCTAGCGCTTCAAGGAGTGGAGGAAAGCGGCGATCCCGGCCTCGCCGACCTGCGTGTCCTGCTCGCCGCTGCCGCCGCTCACGCCGATGCCGCCTACCACGTCGCCGTCCACCTCGATCGGAAAGCCGCCGACGAAGATCGCGAACTTGCCCGGGTGCATGGCGTGGATGCCGAACGCCTCGTTGCCCGGCAACGCCGGACCGCCGGGCGGCGCGTTGAATTTGTGCGTGGCGCGCCGGTGACCGGCGGCCGTGAAGGCCTTGGCGATGGCGATCTCGACCCCGGTGATGCGCGCACCCGTCATTCGGTGCAGAGCGATCGGATGTCCGCCGTCGTCGCACACGCAGATGGTCTCGGCGACGCCGATCTCCTTGGACTTGGCCTCGGCCGCCTCCAGGATGATGCGCGCGTCCTCCAGCGTGAGGCGCTTGACCGTGATCATCCGCGCTGCCACCCGCGACGCTGGTTCACGGCACGTCCACCCATATGTCGCCGCCCTCGATCCGCACGGCGTAGGTCGCGATCGCGGTGCCCCGGGCGGGCAGGAGACACTGCCCGGTCCGCACGTCGTAGAGCCATCCGTGCCAGGGACACGTCAGCTTGGCCCCGGCGAGCTTGCCCAGGCTGAGCGGGCCGCCGCGGTGCGAGCACGTGTCGGCGCACGCGTAGACGCGCTCCCCGACGCGGGCCAGCACCACGCGCGTCCCGTTGACCTCCACCAGCTTGCAGCCGCCCGCCGGGACATCCGAGAGGGCGGCGGCAGGCTGCGGCTCGCCCTCCAGGATCACATGTCTTCCTTGAGAACGAAGGCCCGGTGGAGGCCGGTCATGTACTGCCAGCGCATCTCGGTCGCCTGGCGCACCTGCTCGGCGGCCTCGGCCTGCGTCTCCGGCGTGGTGCAGTGCCGCTCGACGATCTGGTAGCCGCGCTCGCCGTGGACCTCGTCCGCCTCGATGTGGATGGCGAAGAACTCGACCTCGTGGTCCGTGAAGCCGTAGTGGGTCTTGAGCGGCGGCAGGCTGCGCTGGTAGATGCCGGGCACCTGCGATTCGAGCCCGACCAGCAGCCCCGCCGCGGCGACGTGGAAGGGGCGCTGCGAGGTCTCGTAGCACCACGCTGTGAGCGCCCGGGTCGTGGGCAGCTGCTGCGCGGTCTCGACCTCCTGGCGGCTGACCCCGCAGGCCTCGGCGAAGCGGATCAGCAGGTCGACGTGCTTGACGCCCGATTCCTCTTCGATGATGTTCTCGAGCAGGAAATCCCGGGCGTCGGAGTCCGGGCACTCGGCGTAGACGGCCGCGCACCAGCGGGCGAACTGCGAGACGTACTGGTAGTGTTGCGACGCCCACGAGCCGAACTGCGCCCGGGTCAGCTCCCCCTTGACCCACTTCTCGGTGAAGGGGTTCATCCGGCTGTGCCTGGCGGCGACCGCTGCCTCGAGACGCTGGCGGAACGGGCTTTTGGGCTCGCTCATCACGAGTCTCCTTTCTGCGTGTTTGCCTGCGGCGTGATGTGCAGGCGGGCTCAGGCGCCTATAGTAGGCACTTGGCGCCGCGCCGTCTACCCCCGCTAGTCGAAGAGGTGGCAGGAAATCTCGCGGCCATGCGACGACTTGAGCTTGGGCTCCTCGCGCGAGCAGCGTGCCATGACCTTGGGGCAACGCGGGTGGAAGCGGCAGCCGGCCGGCGGGTTGAGGGGGCTCGGCACTTCGCCGGCCAGCACGATGTCTTCGCGCTGCTCGTCGGGGTGCGACGGAAGCGCGGCGGCGAAGAGCGCCTGCGTGTACGGGTGCTGAGGCGCCGACGCCACGCGTGCCGCGTCCCCGATCTCGACGATCCGGCCCAGGTACATCACGGCGATCACGTGGCTCATGTGGGCCACGGCCGCCAGGTCGTGGGCGATGAAGAGGTAGGCCAGCCCCAGCTCGCGCTGAAGGTCGCGCAGGAGGTTCAGGATCTGGGCGCGTATCGACACGTCGAGGGCCGAGACGGGCTCGTCCAGGACGATCAGTCTCGGCGACAGCGCGAGTGCCCGGGCGATGGCGATGCGCTGTCGCTGGCCGCCCGAGAACTCGTGAGGGAAGAGGTCCTTCGACCGCGCCGGCAGCCCGACCACGTCGAGGAGCCGCGCGACCCTGGCGGCGATCTCCGGCGAGTCGAGGCGCTCGTGGGTCACGAGCGGCTCGGCGATGATGGCGTCCACGCGCATCCGCGGGTTGAGCGAGGCGAAGGGATCCTGGAACACCGCCTGGACACTCTTGCGGTAGCGGTGGAGACCTTCGCCTTCGAGCCCGGCCATCGGCTGGCCGTCGAAGAAGATATCGCCCGCGGTCGGGGTCTCGAGTCGCAGGACGAGCTTTGCCGTCGTGGTCTTTCCGCAGCCGCTCTCTCCCACCACGCCCAGCGTGCGGCCGGGCTCGATGGCGAAGGAGATCTCGTCCACGGCGCGCACCACGCCCCCGCCCCGTCCCAGAAGCCCGCGGCCCACGCTGAAATGCTTGGTAAGGCCGCGGGCCTCGAGGAGCGGCGTCATCCCTTGATAACCCGGCGGACCGGCGTCTCGGCGGCCAGCCAGCAGCGCGCGTGGTGCACCGCGGCCACGCGAGTCTCCGGCGGCGTCTCGCTCCGGCAGCGCTCGATGACCAGGGGACAGCGCGGATGGAAGGCGCAGCCGTTCGGCAGCGCGGCGGGATCGGGCGGCTGGCCCTCGATCGCCGTGAGCCGCGCGGCGGTGTCGCCGAAGCGCGGAATGGACTCGATGAGCGCCCGCGTGTAGGGGTGGGCTGGAGTGTCGAAGATGCGCCGCACGGGGCCGGACTCGACGATCCGCCCCGCATACATCACCGCGACGGCGTCGCACATCTTGGCGACGATGCCGAGGTTGTGGGTGATGAAGATCATCGCGAGCCCGTGCCGGCGCTGGATGCCGCGCAGCAGCTGGAGATACTGCGCCTGGATGGTCAGATCCAGGCTCGTCGTGGGCTCGTCGGCGATGAGCAGGCGCGGCCCGCAGGCGATGGAGATAGCACCGACCACCCGCTGGCGCATCCCGCCGGATAGCTGGTGCGGGTACTCGCTCACCCGCCGCTCCGGCGCCGCGATGTTGACGGCCGCCAACAACTCCCGTGCCCGCGTCCAGGCGTTGCGCCGTGGCATGCCCTCGTGCTCGCGCAGCGTCTCGCCGATCTGGTCGCCGACCGTGAACAGAGGATTGAGCGAGGCCATGGGGTCCTGGAGGATCATGGCGATGCGCTTGCCGCGAATGGCGCGCATCTCGGCCTCCGACTTGTCGAGCAATTCCTCGCCCTCGAAGCGTATGGAGCCGCTCGCGATCCGAGCCCCCGGCGGCAGGAGCCGCATGAGCGTCAGCGCCAGGGTCGTCTTGCCCGAACCGGACTCGCCGACGATCCCCAGGGTCTTCCCGGCCTCGAGCGTGATGGAGACGTCCTCCACCGCGCGCGTCACGCGGGTCCCGCGCGCGCCCACGTATTGGGTCGACAGCCCCGAAACCTCGAGGAGTGGGGTCACAACTGGCGGAGCTGCGGATCGAGCTTGACGCGGAGCCAGTCGCCCAGGAGGTTGGCCGAGAGCACCATGAACATGATGCAGAGCCCCGGCAGCACGGTCAGCCACCAGTAGCCCGCCATGAGCCCCTTCTTGCCGTCGGCCAGCATGAGCCCCCAGGCGGGCTTGGGTGGTGGCACGCCGATGCCGAGGAAGGACAGCGCCGCTTCGGTGACGATGACGATCCCCAGCATGAGGGTGCCGAGCACGATGGCGGAGTTCAGCACGTTCGGCAGGATGTGGCGCCGCATGATCGTCTTCTTCGAGCAGCCCGCCACGATGGCGAGGCGCACGAAGTCGCGCTCCCGGAGCGAGAGAACCTCGCCGCGGATGACGCGGGCATAGCGCGTCCAGTAGACGGCGCCCAGGATGATGACGATGTTCCACTGGCTGGGGCCGACCACGGCGGCGAGGAAGATCGCGAAGGTCAGCGCGGGAAGCGCCAGCCACGTGTCCGTGACGCGCATGATCACCTGGTCCACCCAGCCGCCGAGATAGCCCGAGAGGATGCCGAGCGTGGTGCCGAGGATGCCGGCCACGATGACGGCGGTGAAGCCCACCACCATGGAGACGCGGGCGCCGAAGATGAGGCGCGACAGCACGTCGCGCCCGACGTGATCGGTGCCGAGCAGGTGGGCCTCGCTGCCGCCGGCCTGCCACGCGGGCGGATGGAAGCGGTCACCGAGCACGCCGATTTCGGGATTGTACGGCGCCAGCACGTCGGCAAAGACGGCCACGAGCGCGATGACGCCCAGGATGGTGGCGGGGATCCAGGGAAAGCCCTCGATCCGAAGCCAGGCGAAGCGCCAGGGTACCGTCAGTGAGGCCGCTCGGCTGCCGTTCATAGCCACCTACCTCTCATAGCGGATGCGCGGGTCGATCACCGCGTACAGGATGTCCACGAGGAAGTTGACGATCACGATCATGGCACCGCCGATGAGGACCGTGGCCTGGACCACCGGGAAGTCGCGGAAGGCGATGCCCTCGTAGAGCAGCCGGCCGACTCCGGGCCACGCGAAGACCGTCTCCACGACGACCGCGACGTTGACCATGATGACCAGATTGATGCCGGCCAGCGTCAGGACGGGGATCAGCGCGTTCTTGAAGGCGTGCTTGCCGATGACGAGCGCCTCCGGCAGCCCCTTGAGCCGCGCGAGCTTGACGTACTCCGATCCCAGGACCTCGAGCATGGACGAGCGCGTCAGCCTCATGTGGGCTGCGGCGAAGTACCAGCCGAGCGCGAAGGCCGGCATGATGACGTGTAGCGCCGTGCCCGAGCCCGAGGACGGCAGCCAGCCGAGGTACACGGAGAAGAACAGGATCATGACGAGGCCGACCCAGAACGAGGGAAGCGACAGCCCGAGCAGCGAGAAGATCTTCCCCGCATTGTCCCAGAATTGGTTCACGCGAACGGCCGCGAGAATCCCGCTCGGGATGCCGACCAGGAGCGAGAACGCCATCGCCGCCAGAGCGAGCAGAAGGGAGTGCGGCAGTCGGGAGAGGTAGAGCTCCAGCACCGGCGTGCGGTAGTAGAAGGAGTGGCCGAAGTCACCTCGGGCGAGGCTCGACATGAATTGCCCGTACTGAACCCAGATCGGCCGGTCGAGACCCAGCTGGACCCGGACGGCCGCCATGTCCTCCTTGCTCGCGCCCGGCTCGACCAGCAGCACGGTCGGATCGCCCGTCAGGCGCACGAGCAGGAAGATGGTGAGGGAAAGCAGGAGCAGCGAGAGCGCCGCGTAGCCCATCCGCTTGATGATGAAGCGCTTCATGGGCGCGCCTTGAGCCTCAGGTCCTCGTACGGCCCCGAATACGCGAATCCCTTGATCTGGTCGACGCCCGCCTCCTCCACGCGGGGCCCGACGCCCCAGAGGAAGGCCAGCTCGTAGATCGGGATCTGCACGGCCCGGTCGTGGAGGACCCGCTGGATCTCATGGACCATCGTCTCGCGCTTCGCCCGGTCCAACTCGCGGGCCTGGCGCTGAAAGAGATCCTCGACCTCCGGGAAGACGCCGGTCGTGTAGATGCCCCCCTTGCTCACGTAGGCCTCGAGCCGTGTCGCCGCATTGCCCGACGCGCCGGTGATACCCACGATCAGCCCCTTGAGCTTGTGCTCGCGCCACGCGGTGAGGAACGACGCGCGCTCCATGGTCCGAATCGTCGTCCGGATGCCCACGGCTTGGAGATAGCCGGCCAAGGCCTCCCCCATGGAATCGTAGGGCGGGAACGGGTAGAAGTCGCCGGCGGCGAAACCGTTCGGATATCCGGCCTCGGCCAGGAGCTTTTTCGCCTTGCCGGGATCATAGGCCGGCGGCTCGAAGGCAAGGGCGAACTCGAAGCTCCGGGGAATGATGCTGCCCGTCGGGCGCGAGAAACCGAGCGTCTCGGCCTGGTTGATGGCGTTCCGGTCGATGGCGTGACTCGCGGCCTGGCGCACGCGCGGATCGTGCCACGGCGACTTCGGGTCCCACTGGTCGGGAACGTCGATCCAGAACACGCCGGGGGGCTTGGCGCCCACGAGCTTGAATCCCGGCGTTTTCCGGATGTCGCCGGCCACCGGCCCGGTCAGCAGATAGGCGATATCCACGTCGCCCTTCTTGAGCGCGGCGGCCCGCGTGGTCTCCTCGGGCATGCTGCGGAAGATGAGGCGCTTGACCGACGGCGTCTTCCGCCAGTAGCCGTCGAACGCCTCCATGACCAGCTCGACACCCGGGGTGAAGCTCACCACCCTGTAGGGCCCGGCTCCGATCGGGGCCTTCTTGAACCCATCGTCGCCCACCTTTTCCACGTACTTCTTCGGCACGATCCACGCCGCGCCGGTGGCCGAGGTGCCGTAGAAGGTCATGAAGTCCGGCCACGGCTCTTTCAGGTGAAAGCGGAGACGGGTTCCGTCGACGATCTGGACCTCGCGCACCCGGTCCTTGAGCAGCTTGGCCGCCACGCCTTTGTAGCGATCGAAGGAGAACTTCACGTCCTCCGCCGTGATGGGATCGCCGTTGTGGAATTTAACGCCCTTGCGGAGGACGAACTCGTAGGTCAGCCCGTCCTTGGACGCGCTCCACGACTCGGCGAGGCTCGGCGTATTGGCCCCTGCCGGCATGGGCTTCACCAGCGCGTCGTGGATGGCGTAGTACACCATGAAGGGCGTGATCAGGCCCTCGGCCTCCGCGGGATCCAGCCAGCGGGCGGCCAGGGTGACGTGCACGCCGTACGTCAATGTCCCCTCGGGCGCGGCGCCGGCGGGCGCCGCCATGGCGCACATCAGCAGAGCAGACTCGAGCAGTCCGAGCCAGCGCGTTCCGAGCATTCGCCCTCCTATTTCCCTTTGAGCTTGAGATCTTCGTAGGGCGCCGAGTAGGCGTGGTTCGCGATCAGCCCGAGGCCATGGACGGCCGGGCGCGCGCCCACGCCGTTGAGGAAGGCTGGCTCGATCACGCCCGCGAACATCGCGCGCTCGTGGATCATCTGCTGGATCTTGTTGAGGAGCTGATGGCGCACCCTCGGGTTCATCTCGTTGGCCTGCTCGGAGAAGAGCCCGTCGATGTCGGGGTAGGCGCCGTAGGCATAGCGGCCACCCGTGACGGCGTTGACCTCGATGCGGGTGGCGGCATTGCCCGGCGCGCCGCTGCCGTTCTGGACGACGAAGCGGAGCTTCTTCTCGGCGAGCTGCTGGAAGAAGGCCACGCGCTCGAGCGGCCGGAGCTTCACCCGGATGCCCACGGCCTGGAGATAGTTGACCACGGGCTCGCCGATGGCCGTGCCGTAGATCATGTCGCCCGAGAGCTCGCCGGCGTCGAAGCCGTTGGGGTAGCCGGCCTCCGTCAGCAGCTGCTTGGCGCGCTTCGGATCGTACGGGAACGGCGGCGGCGCCCAGAAGTAGTCCATGCCCTGGGGCACGAAGCTATAGGCGAGCTTGGAGTGGCCGAGGTAGACGGCCTGGTTGATGCCCTGGCGATCGATGGCGTAGTTGGTCGCCAGCCGCACGCGCTTGTCCGCCCAGGGCGACTTCGGGTCCCACTGCTCGGTGAAGACGAGCCAGATCGTAAACGGGAAGAAGGTGGGCGCCAGCGTCAGCCCGGGCGTGCGCTTGAGCTCGTCGGCCAGCGGTCCCGTGATGCTGTACGCGATGTCCACTTCTCCCCGCTTCAAGGCAGCCAGCCGCGTCGACTCGTCGGGGATCACGCGGAAGACCAGCGTCTTCACGCTCGGGGTCTTTCGCCAGTACCCGTCGAAGGCCTCCAGCACCAGCTCGACGCCGGGCTTGAACGAGCCGAAGCGATACGGCCCGGCGCCCACCGGAGCCTTCTTGAAGCCGTCCTCGCCGACCCGCTCGACGTACTTCTTCGGCACGATCCAGGCCGCGCCCGTGGCGGGCGTCGCGTAGAAGGTCATGAAGTCCGGCCACGGCCGCTTGAGCGTGAAGCGGACGCGGGAGGGGTCCACGACGTCCACCCGCGCCACCTTGGCCTTGAGGTCCGCGGAGGATGCGCCGCGGTAGCGCTCGAAGGAGAACTTGACGTCCTCCGCCGTCATGACGTCGCCGTTGTGGAACTTGACGCCTTTGCGGAGGACGAACTCGTACGTCAGCCCGTCCTTGGACATCGTCCAGGACTCGGCGAGCGAGGGCGCCACGGCGTTGCCGGGCATGGGCTTCACGAGGGCGTCGTGGAGGGCGTACAGCACCATGAAGGGCGTGATGATGCCCGGGGTCTCGGCGGGGTCGAACCAGGTGGGCGCGAGCGAGACGTGCACCGCCCACGTCAACTGACCTTCGGGTGCCGTGGGCCGTGGAGACTGGGCGGCGCCGGGAGCGGCCGCGGCAATGACGACGGCGACCGCAAAGGTAAACGCACACGCTCGGGAGCGGGTAATCGTCTGTCCTCCGCTGCACTGCGACAAGGACGGGGCACGCTCGCGGGCCGCGAGGTTGCCCGATTATCCCTGAATCCCCTGCCCTGTCAATAGGCGCGCGGAGGGCCGAAGGGACCGCGATTGCCGCCCGCGAAGGGCTGTGCTACCGTCCGCCGGACATGGGCGTCATCCTCGACCTGGCCGAGCAGTTCTGGCAGGGACAGATCCCGCCGCGCGACATGTGGCGGCCGACGGGCAAGAGCGAGGAGCTCGCCCCCGGCGTCGTCTTCTTCCACACCTGGGCCAATGTCACCGCCATCCGCACCGAGGCGGGGCTCGTCCTCGTGGACACGGGCAACTACGCCGCGCGCGCCAGGACCTTCGCCGCCGTGCGCGCGGTGGACGCGAGCCCTCTCTACGCCGCCGTCTACACCCACGGTCACGTGGACCACGCGTGCGGGCTGCCGCCCTTCCTCGAGGAAGCGCTCGACAACGGCCGGCCGGCGCCTCTGATCGTCGGCCACCGCAACATCGCCACGCGCTTCGACCGGTACCGGCTGACCGCGCCCTGGAACGGCCTCATCAACTCCCGCCAGTTCTCCGTGAGCGCCACGTGGCCCACGGACTACAACTACCCCACCGTCGTCTACGACGGGAGCCACGCACTCGAGGCGGGCCACGCGCGCCTCGAGCTGACGCACGCGCGCGGCGAGACCGACGATCACACGTGGCTCTGGTGGCCCGAGCGGCGCATCCTCTTCACCGGCGACTTCTTCTTCTGGGTCGCCCCCAATGCCGGCAACCCGCAGAAGGTCCAGCGCTACGCCGCCGAATGGGCGCGGGCCCTGCGCGCCATGGCGGAGCGCTCAGCCGAGCTCCTGATCCCGGGCCACGGCATGCCGATCGCGGGCGCGGCGCGCGTGCGCCAGGCGCTGGGCGACACGGCGGAATGGCTCGAGACCCTCGAGCGCGAGACCCTGGCGCGCATGAATGCCGGGCTCGGTCTCGACCAGATCCTCGCCGAGGTCCGCCCGCCCGCGCATCTGGCTGAGCGCCCCTATCTCAAGGCCGTCTACGACGAGCCTGAGTACGTCGTCCGCAATATCTGGCGGCTGTACGGTGGCTGGTGGGACGGCCAGCCGGCGCATCTCAAGCCCGCGCGCGAAGCCGAGATCGGTCGGGAGGTCGCCGCGCTGGCGGGTGGGGCCGAGGCGCTCGCTGACCGCGCGCGGGCGCTCTGCGACAGCGGCAGTTTCGCTCTCGCGTGCCACCTGGCCGACTGGGCCGCGGCGGCGGCGCCAGAGAGCGCGCGGGTCCACGCCGCGCGCGCCGACATCTACGACGCGCGGGCCCAGGCTTCGGACGCCCTCATGACGCGCGGAATCTTCTCTTCCACGGCCCGCGAGTCGGCGGTGAAGGCCGGCCGCGGTCCCGAGCAATCGCCCGGACCCGCCCCCGCTCGAGGAGGATGAGCGAGGGGGAGCGACCCGCCGTCTCGAAGTGGACCCTGGCAGCCTGCCGCTATTCGTATTTGACGGAGCCGAAGCCGAGGTACTTGAAGCCGATCCCCTTGCCCTTGATGACCCCGTTCTTGGTGACGGGGCCCTCGGGCAGCATCCCGACGGCGTTGTCGCCGCCCAGGTAGAGCATGACGTTGCCGCCGTCGAAGAAGAGCACGTCGCCCGGCTGCGGCTCGCCCTCCGTGCTGACCTTGAGCTGGTCCAGGAGGCTCTTCCCCGTCACGGTCTCGGGCTTGTCGATCGCGCCCGCCTGCGCCAAGGCCATCGCCGCAAACGTGGCCGAGTCGAGCCCGTCTTCCTTCTTCTTGCCGGCCCACTTGAACGGGACCTTCTCCTGCTTGAGCGCGAAAGCCGCCATGAGCGCCTCCCGCCGCTTGCCGGCGATCGACGCCGGCAGCGCCGGGTCCTTGACGTCCTTGCCCGTGTTCGGGTTCTGCCGGACGGCTATCACGAGCTGCGCCATCTCGTCACGCTCGGCGCGGGCGGCGGCGAGCGACTGCTCGACCTTCGCCGCGTTGGCCGCCGCCGCCGCGCTCGACATCGTCAGCCGCTGGTTGTCGCGCTGCGCGGCGTCGCGGGCCTGCGTGAGCAGGGCGATCTGCTTCTGGGCGTAGAAGACCGCGCCCACCGCCAGGAGGGCGCACACCACCAGGCCGATCAGCAGGGCCAGCGTCAGCCCCCGGCCGCCTCCACGCGGGGTCTCGGCCATATCCGCCATCGGCTGCGCGTCTTCGTCGGCTGCGCTCATCGTAGGATTCCCTCTCTGTTGAGTCGACTAGCTGATGACGCCGCAGGCGATGCGCCCGCCGCTGTTGCCGGTGGGATCCGTCATCTCGTCGTCGGCCTGCGCGTGGACGACGAGGCTCGTGCCGTCGGCGCCGAAGAGCGAGTTGGGCACTCTCGACTTGAGGGTCACGGCCTTGGTGGTGACGTCGAGGCGGGCCGTGCCCGCGGGTGTGACCTCGAGGTTGGGCAGGTCGCCGGCGTGCGCCCCTTCGGGATTGAGCCTGCCGTGCTTTTTGCCTGTCGGGTTGAAATGGTTCCCTGCCGAGGTGAACTCGGGTGGCTCGCACTTGCCGACGGCATGGATGTGGATGCCCTTGGGCCCGGGCGGGAGACCGGTGGCGCTGACCGCGATGCGCACTCCGTCCGGCTGCTCCGTGAAGGTCGCCAGCCCCACCTGCTGACCGGCCTTGTCCCTGAGGACAGCCTGGCCCTGGAGGCCGGGTCCGCCCCTCGCGGCGCCGCTGCACCCAGCGATCAGGAGGACAGCAGCGGCTGCATGCAGCAATCGCATCATCATCGGAGTCCCTCCCCGTGAGAGTTGGCTCGGCTCGCCTTCTGCTGCGCCTCACACTGCATGGCGCGCTCAGCCGAGGCGGGCGACCAGCTCCGCCGCGCGGGCGCGAAACTGTCTCACGTTGTCGAGCTTGATGTTTTCATAGCCGCGAATGACGTCAGGCAGATCGCCGAGGGCGACCGCCGCGTCGTGGGTGGCGGGCGAGAGCGAGCCGAGCGCCCGCTCGATGAGCCCGCGGTACTCGCCGACGAGCGCGCGCTCCTCGCGCCTCACCCGGGCATAGCCGAAGACGTCGAGCGCCGTGCCGCGCAATCCCTTCATCGCGCGGAGCGCCTGGAAAGCCGGCCTGAACCAGGCGCCCAGCCGGATCTTCTTCTTGAGCCCGAGCGCGCGCAGGAGTGGCGGGTGCAGGTGCCAGTAGTAGCGCATCCCGGGGCCGAACCGCGCGTGAAGCTCCGCCGCGACGGCCGCCTCCAGATGCAGCCGCGCGACCTCGTACTCGTCCTTGTACGCCATGAGCTTGAAGAGATGGCGCGCGACGGCCTCGGCAAGCCCCGTGCGGCCGGGCGTCTTCCGCGACTCCTCGGCGACCACGCGGCCGACGAAATCGACATACTGCCGCGCGTAACCCGCGTCCTGATATGCGATCAGCTCGGGCACGCGGATCTCGAGCAGCCTCCTCACCTCGCCCGTGGCGCCCGCCGCGTCCACCAGCGCCCGCGCCTCGGCCGACAGCGGGCTCACGGCCTGCACCTTTCCCTGCGCCTGGACCACCGCGACCTCGACACGGCCGGCATCCACCACGGCCATGCGCCCCCAGCGGAAAGCGAGGAGGTTCATGTCCACGCTGACGCCGTTGAGCCGGATCGCCGCTTCGAGGGAGGCCGCGCTGATCGGCAGCGCGCCCGCCTGGTAGGCGGCGCCCACCATGATGAAGTTGGTCGCCATGTGGTCGTCGAAGAGGGCCTCCGCCATGGCCTGGGCGTCGAGATACACGTTGGCGTCCTTGCGCGTCACCCGGTCGATGCTCATGAGCGTGGCGCCCAGCTCCGGGAACTGCACGGTCGTGTTCGCCACCATCTGCCCCGTCGGGATCTGGCTCGTCGAGACGGCGGCGATCGTGCGTCCGGACTCCGCCTTGTCGAGGTTGACCGGGTCCGTCGCCACGAGGAGGTCGAAGCCCAGGTAGAGGTCGGCGCCGCCCGCGGAGACCTTGTTGGAGATCTCGATCGGCCTGGAGTCGATCCGGAGATCCGAGACCACGGGCCCGCCCTTCTGCGAGAGCCCGGTCTGGTCGAGCCCGCGCACGTACCGGCCGTCGAGCAGGGCCGCCGTCCCCAGGATCTGGTTGACCGTCACGACGCCGGTGCCGCCGATGCCCATCATGTGCAGCGCGAAGCCGTCGCGCGGCACGCGGAGCGCTGGCTCGGGCAGGTCCGCCTCGAGCGGCGTCAAGCGCTTCTCGCGCTTCTGCGGCGGGCCGACAGGCTCGATGGTGAGAAAGGACGGGCAGTCACCGAGCAGGCACGAGTAGTCCTTGTTGCACGACGACTGGTGGATCTGCGTCTTGCGCCCGAACTCCGTCTGGACCGGCTGCACGCTGAGGCAGTTCGACTTCCGCCCGCAGTCGCCGCATCCCTCGCAGACGGCCTCGTTGATGAAGACCCGCGTCTGCGGATCCGCCTGCTTGCCGCGCTTGCGCAGGCGCCGCTTCTCGGCCGCGCACTGCTGGTCGTGGATCAGCGCCGTCACGCCGGGCACGGCCGCCAGGACCGACTGGGCCTCGAGAAGGCGGTCGCGATGCCACACCTCGCAATTGGCGGCCAGGGACACGCCCTTGTAATTCTCCGGGTGGTCGGTGGTGATGATGATGCGCTTGACGCCGTCGGCCTCCAGGCGGCGGGTGAGCGCGGGGATCGGCAGCGCGCCGGCTGCGTCCTGGCCGCCCGTCATCGCCACCGCGGAGTTGTAGAGGATCTTGTAGGTGATGTTGACGCCCGCGGCGATCGCGTAGTTGATCGCGAGGCTGCCCGAGTGGAAGAGCGTGCCGTCGCCAATGTTCTGGAAGAGATGCGGCGTCTCCGTGAAGGGCGCGATGCCGACCCACTGTGCCCCCTCGGCGCCCATGTGCGTGACGCCGATGATGCCGCGGTCCATGCCCATGGCCATGCCGTGGCAGCCGATGCCCGCGGCGGCGACGCTTCCTTCCGGCACCACAGTCGAGCGATTGTGCGGGCAGCCCGAGCAGAAGAAGGCGGTGCGCGCGAGCGAGACGAGCGTCGGCCGCTGCTTGAGCTCGTCCATGTGACGGAGGCGCGCCTCGACGGACGCGATCCGGAGCTTTCGCGCGATCCGCTTGGCGATGGCGCGGGCGATCAGGTCCGGGTCGAGCTCGCCCACGACCGGGACCAGCAGCCGGTCCTCCTCGTCGCGCTTGCCGACGATCCGCGGCCTGTCGGGCATCCCGTAGAGGATGTCCTTGGCGAACATCTCGATGAAGGCCCGCTTCTCCTCGACGACCAGGATCTCCTCGAGCCCTCGCGCGAAGTCGCGGACGACGCGGGGCTCCATCGGGAAGAGCATGCCCATCTTGAGGATGCGGATGCCGTGGCGGCGGAGCGCCTCGTCGTCCAGCCCGAGCTCGACGAGGGCCTGGCGGACGTCGAAGTAGGTCTTGCCCGCCGTCATGATGCCGAGCCAGGCGTCGGGCGTGGGGACGGCGATGCGGTTGAGCTTGTTCTCGTACGCGTAGAGGCGCGCCAGCTCGAGCCGCGCGTGGTGGAGCGTCCGCTCCATGTCGAGCCCGTAGGGCGGGATCAGGTTGACGTTGATCGCGTGCTCGAAGGGACGGCCGTCCAGCTCGACCGTCGGAATGACCGGACTGACGCGCTCCGGCGAGACCTCGGCCGTGCCCGCCTCGTCGGCGACGTTCGTGACGATCTTGACGCCGACCCAGAGCCCGGAGACGCGCGAGAGCATGAAGCCGTGCAGCCCAAGCTCGAGGATGTCCTGGACATTGCCCGGGAAGATCGTCGGCATGAGCGCGTCGTAGAGCGCGACCTCCGAGTGGCTCGGGAGGGTCGAGGACTTGGACACGGGGTCGTCGCCCGCCAGGGCCAGCACGCCGCCGTTTTTCCCGACGCCCGCGTAGTTGGCGTGCTTGAAGGCGTCGCCCGTCCGGTCCACGCCCGGCGCCTTGCCATACCACATCCCGAGCACGCCGTCGTACTTCGGGCGCGGGAAGAGGCCGACCATCTGGCTGCCGAAGATCGCCGTCGCGCCGAGGTCTTCGTTCAGGCCCGACGAGAAGACGACCTGGTGGGCCTCCAGCAGCTTCTTCTCGCGCTCGAGCGTCTGGTCGAAGCCGCCCAGCGGCGAGCCGCGGTAGCCGGAGATGAACGTCGCCGTGTTGAGGCCCCGCCGCCTGTCGGCGCGGTGCTGGTCGAGCGGAAGCCTGACGAGCGCCTGGATGCCGGAGAGGTAGATGCGCCCCGACTCCTGCGTGTACTTCGCATCCAGCGAGAACCGGTCGGCCTTGCTGATCATGAGCCCCCCTTCAGGGGATGGCGGTGTCGGGTGGGACGACGATTCACATGGTAGTCGGGAACTCCGTCCGAGGCAACTGTCCGCGGTCCGCCGCGGACACCGGCGGATCGGCGAGCCCGTGTGCTAGCCGCGCTGGCCCGAGTACGTGCCGCGGCCGACGGCGACGAGCGCCCGCTGCTCGTCGTAGACCTCCACGTCCACGAGCGCCACGGTGCGCCCGGCCCGGCGGACGCGCGCGGTGCCGGTGAGGGCGCTGCCCACCGCGGGGCGCAGGTAGTCGACCCGCAAGTTGATCGTCGCCACGCCGCCGCCGACCGCCATCCCGATGGCGTAGTCGCCCACGGAGTCGATGAAGGCCGCGATCGGCCCGCCGTGGAACTGACCGGTGCCCAGCCGTCGCTCGAGCTCCGGCCTCATCGGCATGCTCACCGTCAGCGTGCCGGCCTCGTGATCGAGCGCGACGACGCGGAGGCGCAGGAAGCCGAGGAACGGCGAGGCGTCGAACGTGGCCTGGATCTGCTCGGCGGAGAGCCTCTCGGGCGCCTCGCTCATGGCCGCACGACGACCTTGCCCATGACCTCGCGGTCTTCGAGGAGGCGGAACGCCTCGTTCACCTCCGCGAGCGGCAGCTCGCTGTCGATGACGGGCGTCAACTGTCCCTGCTGTATGAGCGTCAGGAGCGTGGCGAGATCCTCCCGCATCCAGCCGTTCGACCCCAGGATCCTGAGCTCGAACGTCCAGATGAAGCGCAGGTCCTCCTTGGGATCGAAGCCGGCCGTGGCCCCGCAGGTGAGCACCTTGCCCTGCCGGTGCAGGACCTTGAGCGATGGCACCCACGTGTCGCCGCCCGTGAAGTTGACGACCACGTCCACTCCGCCCGTGAACTTCCGCCGGTGCGGCTTGCCGAAGGTCTCGTGGACCCACTTCACGAAGTCGTGCTTCGTGTAGTCGAGAAGATGGTCGGCGCCCAGGTCCTTGAGCCGCGCGAGCTTGCCCTCGCTGCTGGCGCAGGCGATCACTTCCGCGCCCGCCAGCTTCCCGAGCTGCACGCAGCAGGTGCCGACGCCACCGGAGGCGCCGAGGATCAAGACCTTGTCCCCCCGCTTCACCGCGCCGATCGTGTGCATCATGCGCACGGCCGTGCCGTAGGCCACGGGCAGGCACGCGGCGGCGTCATACCCGACGTCCCCCGGCAACGGGACCAGGTGGTGCGTGGGCACGCGGCAGTATTCGGCGAGCCCGCCGTGCCACATCTCGCCCATGAGGCCGCCGGGCCCGACCCTGTCCACGGGATCGACCATGACCCGATCGCCGACCTTCCACCCCGTGACGGCGCGGCCCGTCTCGACGATGTCGCCGGCGAAGTCGACGCCCATGATGCAGGGCATGGGCACCTTGATGCCCGGCATCCCCCGGCGCGTGAAGATATCGTGGTAGTTGAGCGTCGTCGCGCGGACTCGAATCACCACGTCGTCGGGCCCAGGCCGCGGATCAGGGAAGGCCGGCTCGATCCTGATGGTGCCGGGACCGCCGTGCTCGTAGATGACCGCGGCTCTCATGCCTTCGCTTCCATCTCTCGGTGCTTGAGAGCCAGGCGCCGCAGCGCGACCCGGTCCACCTTGCCGGTGCTCCCCAGCGGCAGCTCCGGCACGAAGACGACGTGCCGCGGGTGCTGAAAGGCCGGTCCGTGAGCCAGCGCGTGGCGCTTGACCTCGTCTTCCGTCACGTGGCTGCCGGCGCGGGCCACCACGAACGCGAACGGCTTCTCGTACTTGATCTCGTCGGGGATCGGCACCACGCAGGCCTGGAGAATGTCCGGGTGGCGCTCCAGCACCGTCTCGACTTCGGCCGGATAGATGTTCTCGCCGCCGCAGACGAACATGTCGTCCGCGCGCCCGACGAAGTAGTAGGCGCCCGTCTCGTCGCGCCTCAAGATGTCACCGGAGATGTACCAGCCGTCGGAGGTCAGGACCTCGCGCGTCTTGTCGGGCAGGTTGAGATAGCCGGTCATGTTGGCGGGCGTGCGGATCCAGAGCATGCCCTCCTCGGCATCGCGGCCGTCGGGACCGACGAGGCGCACTTCGACGTTCGGACGGGGCCAGCCGAGGGCCAGGTCGGGCTGGTGGCGGCCGTCCGGATGGGGGCCGAACATGACCGGGCCGGCTTCCGTGGTGCCGTAAATATAAGCGACCGCCGCCCCCGGGAAGGCCTTCTTGACCGCGTCGATGAGCTGCTGCGTCGTGGGCGCCGAGCCCATTCTCACCGCGCGCACCGAGGTGAGGTCGGTGCGCGCGAGCAGGTCGGCCTCCCGGAGGATCAGCGCCAGCATCGTCGGCACTGAGGTGAGGAACGTCACCCGGAACCGGCCGATCGCCTCGATGTACCGGCGGGCGTCGAACTGCGGGAGCAGGATCATGGCGGCGTGCGCCGCGAACACCACCTTGCTCGTGCCGAGCGCGTTCATGTGGAAGAGCGGAGCGGCCACGATGAAGCGCTCCTGGCCGAGGTCCTTGCCCGCGGCGAGGCGCGACCGCACGGCCCAAAGATGGCCGTCGTGGGAGAGCGGCACGCCCTTCGGCCGGCCCGTCGACCCCGAGGTGTAGAGCACCATCGCCGTCTCCCGGGGCCCGGGGCGCACGGTGGCGAACTCGCCGTGGTCCAGGAGCGCGTCGAAGCCGTCGCCCGCCCTGGAATCGAAGTCGACCAGCGGGATCCCGGCCGGGACGCGCGCGCGACGCTCGGCGTCGCAGAAGACCAGCTGCGCGCCCGAGTCGCGCAGGACGAACTCGACGGTCTCCCGCGGAAACTTGTGATTCACGGGGACCGAGACGAGTCCGGCGCGCATCGTGCCGAAATACGCGATGAGGAACTCGGCGCGGTTCCCGGCGAGGATCCCGACCGCGTCACCGCGGCGGAGGCCGCGAGCGAGGAGGCCCCGCGCGCACGCCTTGGCCAGCCGGTCGATCTCCTCGTGCGAGTATTCGCGGGGGCGCCCCCAGTCGAGACAGTCGATCAGGGCCGTGGCGCCGCCGGATCGAGAGCGGTCGAGCAGGTCGCCCAGGTTGACGGGTTGGGTCATCTGGACTGCTGAATATACACCACTTGTGCAGAGCCGCTCCGGGGGCTGCCGCTCTTTCCGGGAGCCGGGTGCGTGCCACCCCGGGTGCGTGCCAAGCCGGGCGCGTGCCAAGCCGGGCGCGTGATAGTATCCGAGCCCGGAAGCGCCCGAGATGGCCCGATGCGATCCGAGCAGGCCCGATGCTATCCGAACAGGAGGACCCATGCGAGTAACCCGGCGATCGGCCGTCCTGGCGACGCTTATCGTGTTGATCGCGGGCTGGGCGGCGCTCGCCGCGGCGGCCGACAGCTGCGCCCGCGGCGGCAAGCTCGACCCGATCTACTGCGACGACAACGGCGACGGCATCGCGGATCTGCCCAAGGATCCGGCCAAGCTCCTGAACCCGGACACGCTCGTGTTCGCCTACGTCCCGGTCGAGGACCCGGCCGTGTACGGACCCGTCTTCGCCGATTTGCTGCGCCACATCGAGAAGGTCACCGGCAAGAAGGTCCAGTACTTCGGCCCTCAGAACTACGCGGCCCAGCTCGAGGCCATGCGCTCGGGCCGGCTGCACGTCACCGGTTACTCCACCGGGAGCGTGGTGTGGGCCGTCAACGTGGCCGGCGCGGTGCCCTTCGCCCAGATGGCCACGGACAAGGGACCGCGCGGCTATCACATGGTCGTGATCGTCCGGGCGAGCGACGCCAGGATCAACTCGGTGACCGACCTCAAGGGCAAGCGCGTCGCCCACGTCTCCCAGACCTCGAGCTCCGGCCACCAGGCGCCCGTGTACTTCTTCACCAAGCAGGGCGTCGTGCCGGGCAAGGACTACGAGATCGTCTTCTCGAGCAAGCACGACAACTCCATCCTGGGCGTGATCAATGGCGACTACGACGCCGCCCCCGTGGCCGACACGGTGCTCGAGCGCATGGTGAACCGCGGCGTGGTCAAGCGCGCGGACTACAAGGTCGTCTACACCTCGCCCGTGTTCCCCACCGCGGGCTTCGCGTACTACTACGCCCTGGATCCCAGGCTGGCGGCCAAGATCAAGGAGGCCTTCTTCTCCTTCAAGTTCCAGGGCACGAGTCTGGGGAAAGACTTCCGCGACGCGACCCACTTCGTCCCCATCGACTACAAGAAGGACTGGGACGCCGTCACGGGCATCCTCGAGGCCAACGGCGTGGTCTTCTCCCGCGAGTCGGCCGAGTACAAGAAGCTCTCCGCGCCGCCGAGAAAAGGCGGGGAGTAGGGGCCCGCCCGGCCGGTGCTCGACGTCGCCGGGCTCACCAAGCGCTATCCCGCCGGGGACGAGGCCCTTCGCGGAGTCTCGCTCGCCGTCGGCGCCCACGAGGTGGTCTTCGTCATCGGACCTTCGGGCGCCGGCAAGAGCACCCTCATCCGCTGCGTCAACCGCCTGGTCGAGCCCGATTCGGGATCGGTCAAGCTGGATGGCTTGGAGCTGACCACGCTCGGGCCGGCCGGGCTCAAGCTCGCGCGGCGGCAGATGGGCATGATCTTCCAGGAGTTCAACCTGGTCGAGCGCCTCACGGTGATGGAGAACGTGCTCACCGGGCGGCTGGGCTACGTCCCGCTCTGGCAGGCCTGGCGGCGCCGCTTCCCCACCGCGGACGTGGCGCTGGCGTTCGACACGCTCCGGCGCGTCGGGCTCGAGGGCATGGAGAACAAGCGGGCCGACGCGCTGTCGGGAGGTCAGCGCCAGCGGGTCGGCATCGCGCGCGCTCTCTGCCAGAGGCCCAAAATCCTGCTCGTCGACGAGCCGACGTCCAGCCTCGACCCCAAGACGGCCGAGGCCGTGATGGCGCTCATCACCCAGCTCGCCACCGAGGAGCGCATCCCGGCCCTGGTGAACATCCACGACGTGCCATTGGCCCGGCGGTTCGCCCAACGGGTCATCGGCCTCAACGCGGGACGCGTGGTATTCGAAGGCCCCCCAGCCGATCTCGACGGCGCCGCGCTCGACCGCATCTACGGCGGCGCTCCCGGCGAGCTGGCCGAGGCGCTTGCGTGAGCCAGCCTGCGGCGTGGCGGCCGCCGCCGGCCTTCCCCTACCGGTGGATGGGCCCGGCCTGCTGGCTCGCGCTGGGCGCCTTTCTCGTCTGGAACGCCGCCAACCTCGAGCTGGACCCGGCGCGGATCCAGCGCGGCCTGGCCCGCGCCGGGACGGTGTTCGCCAGGGCCTTCCCACCCGACTTCCAGCGCTGGCGGCTGCTGCTCGAGGGCATCACCGAGAGCGTCCAGATGGCCACGCTCTCGACCGCCCTCGGCGCGGCGCTCGGCATCCCGGTGGCGATCCTGGCCGCGCGCAACGTGGTGCCGCTGCCGACGTACGCGGTGGGCCGCGGCATCGTCTCGCTCGGGCGGACGTTTCACGAGATCATCGTGGCCATCATCATGGTCAAGGCCGTGGGCTTCGGCCCGCTTGCCGGCACGCTCACGCTCACCGTCAACTCGCTGGGCTTTTTCAGCAAGCTGCTGGCCGAGCAGATCGAGCAGATCGACCGCGGCCAGGTCGAGGCCGTCCGCGCGACCGGCGCGGGACGCGGCGAACTCATTTTCCCGCTACGACTACGACTTCAGCCTGGCCATCCTCCTCGTCATCGTCACCATCGTCGCGGCGGGCGAGTGGGTGAGCGCCTGGGCCCGCAGGAAAATCCAGTGACGGCGCCTCCGGCGGCGGCCCCGCCGGTCTGGACCCGATTCAGCCGCAGTCAGAGAGCGGCGCGGCTCGCCGCGCGCCTGGCGGTGGCGCTGGTGCTCGTGTGGGCGGCCCGCGGCATGGGGGTCCGCTGGGAGTGGGTCGCCGACTCCCCGGCCCAGCTCGCAGACCTCTTCGTCCGGATGGTCCCGCCCGACTGGGCCTTCACCGGCGCGCTGGTCAACCCGCTCGTGCAGACGGTGAACATCGCGACCCTTGGCACGGCCGCGGCCGTGCTCCTGGCCCTGCCCGTCGCCTTTCTCGCGGCGCTCAACACCACGTTCAACCGGGGCACCTATCTGCTCGCCCGCCTGCTCATCGTGGTCAGCCGCTCGGTGGACTCGCTCATCTGGGCGCTGATCTTCATCATCATCGTGGGGCCGGGTTCCCTGGCCGGGGCGCTCGCCGTGGGCGTGCGCTCCCTGGGTTTCGTCGCCAAGCTCTTCGCGGAAGGCATCGAGGAGATCGACCGGGGCCAGGTCGAGGCGGTGACGGCGACCGGGGCCGGCCGCTTCCACGTCCTGCTCTACGGCATCGTGCCCCAGATCCGGCCGGTGTTCGCCGGCGTCTGCATGTTCCGCTGGGACATCAACATCCGTGAGTCGACGGTGCTCGGCATCGTGGGGGCCGGCGGCATCGGCTTCGTGCTGAACGAAGCCATCCTGGGGCTCGAGTGGGCGCGCGTCAGCCTTATCTTATTGGTGATCCTGGGCGTCGTCGCCCTGTCCGAGGTGGCCTCGGCCTGGATCCGGCGCCGTCTCGCCTGAGCCCCCCGCGGCAGGATGCTCCCGCCGAGACGAGACTGACCACGTTGCCGCCGCCGAGGACAGAAAAGTATCGCTGGCCGAGCGTTCGCGGCCGTGGCGTGAAACTCAGGTTGCCTGCTGGCGTGTCGTAGCTTGATCACCGTCACCTTGGCGGCGAACTCTGGGATCCGGATCCCCTCCGCGGGCAACGTCCCACGGTGACCGGCCGCGGCGAGCGCACGCGAGCGACTGGTCGGCTCCAGCGCGAGGTTGGCCTTCAACGTCGCGAGTGCCAGCGTCGAGGAAGTCGCCGACCATGCATTACAGCCAGCACGACAGCCTCGCGCGGAAGTAAATAGCATACGGGAACCGGCGCACCAGCGCTCGCCGCGTTTCGCCGTGGACGCGCGGATGAGCGAGAGGATGTTCAAGGATCGCCATCAGCACTCTGTCGACCTCGGTCGCAAACGATTGTCCGAGACCGGGTTGTTGGTCGTCGTACCCAGAGGCGGGTGTCGAGGAGTTCGGACTCGGCTTCCGGCCGAAAGACAAGGCGAGGCGTCACGCCTCGCCCGCGAGCTTTCGGCGCACCTCATCCCAGGGAATGGCCGAGCCCGCGTTCGCGACGTGTTCAGCCAGGCGGCGATCCAGTTCCGCCTCCTGCTCGGGAGTAAGGGCGAGTTCGGCCTCGCGTTCGGCCTCTGGGAGGCTCTCCCACAAGGCCATGGCGATCTCAACGCGGGGAGTCTGAGAAGCTCGGCAAGTGTGTTCGATAGCATGTCCTGATCCTCCCACAGCCGCGTCCGTCGGACAAGGCCGGTCACTGGAGCGAACGCTCGGGTGGCCGGTCGCGGCGAGCCAATGCGAGCCAGCGGTCCACTCCACTGCGGCGTTAGTCAGCCCGCTCATTTCGCCGGCTCCCAGCCTCGCCCGATCTGCTCGATCTGCATGTGCCCACTGAAGTCCGCCATGTGTCGGAGTAATTCACCGAATGAAACACCGCCTGTCAAGCCTCGTCGCCAAACCTGTGAATCGACCGTGCCAAGCACGAGGTAATCGAGGGGGCGACTCGAGCCTTCGGCGTTGCGCAGTCGAGCTCTGATGAGCCGCTCGAGTTCGTCTTGGTGGACGATGAGCATGTCGCAGGCGACGCACATCCGGCAGCTCTTGCGAAGAATGAAAAGCCCGAGTCCTTCAGTGTGGATCGCGAGCGGCAGTTTGCGAAGGCGAGTCTGCGCCCGGCATCCAGGGCACGTCGTGAAGCGCACCTCAGGATAAGCGTTCAGGACTAATGAATACCGCGGCGTCAACGCTCCCATGCGTCGCGAAGTCGCCTTCCGCCGATTCGATCCTCGCTGCACCGCTCCCTTGACTGTGATTCCTGCCCCCTGCTGGCAACGCTCAGGCTGAGCGGCCGGCGTCGAGCCGGGCCGCTCCAGCCTGTTGTTGGACGGCCACTCCTGGCGTCAAGAAATGGGCCAGGGTTTTCAAATCTAGCTCCTGAACTGTGCTCAAACTCCGGCACTGCCTGGCGGTGGGGTATGTCTCGCATGACGCGCGTTTCGTGTTTCTCTCGTTCCTCATCGACCCCCATTCTCCGTATGAGGAGATAAGCGACTGCAGCGAGTGCGCATGCGAGAATCACGAGCCCCGCGAGCATCATCTCGACCCCTCCTCAACCGGGATCGGCTGAGCGGCGATTCCGTCAGACAGCGCCTCAGAGGCGGCCAGATGCTGCACTTCGTTCCATGTCGCCTCAGCGCTCATTCTCAGCACTTCCGCCCTCTCGCCCGAGCAGCACCTCCAGTTCTCGCCTTCCGCCAGGTTCTCGCCCTCCGCCCCCCGGTACAAGGCGCTCGCCTGCCTTACTCGATAACCTCGTCGGCGCGCATCAGCATCGATCGCGGCACAGTGAGGCCCAGCGCCTTGGCGGTCTTGAGGTTGATGACCAGCTCGAAGGTCGTCGGTTGCTGGACCGGCAGATCGGCGGGCTTGGCGCCCTTGAGGACCTTTCCCGCGTAAGCACCGACCAGGCGAAAGGCAGAAGTTAGGCTTGGTCCATAGCTGATCAGGCCGCCGGAAGCGGCGAATTCACGCCACGCATAGATCGACGGAACGGCACGGCGCGATGCCAGCGCCACGAGCTGCTCGCGCCGGCCGGTCAAGAACGGATCCGCGCCGACGACGAGCGCGCCAGCATGCAGTTGGACTAGGGAGGCGAAGGCGGTGTCGATCTCGCTTTCGCTGCGGGCTTTCAGGACATGGAGCTGCAACCCCTTCGTGCGCGCTGCTTTCTGCACGTCTCGAATGACGCGCTCGCCAGTCGCATTGTTCGGGTTCACCAGCAGGGCAATCACCCCAGCCCGTGGAACCAGCTCAGACAGCAGCTCAAGCCGCTTAGCCGTCAGATCGTCCGCGATGCTGACCCCCGTGAGGTTGCCGCCCGGCCGGGCGAGGCTGGCGACCAGCCCGTCCCGGACCGGGTCGGCGCCACCCCTGAAGACGATCGGGATCGTCGAGGTCGCGCTTTTCGCGGCTAGTGCCGCAGGCGGGTTGCCCGCCATGATCAAATCGACCTTGCGGCCGACGAGATCGGCGGCCAATGCGGGCAGCCGATCGTAATTGCCCTCCGCCCAGCGGTATTCGATCGCCAAATTCCGTCCCTCGACGTAGCCGGCTTCGCTCAGTCCCTGGCGGAACGCGCCCATAAACGGTCCAGAAGACGTGCTGGACGAATTGGCGCTGAGGACGCCGATCACCGGCATCGCCTTCTGCTGCGCGCGCGCAGCGAGCGGCCATGCCGCCATCGCGCCGGCGAGAAAAATTATGAAATCGCGTCGCCTCATACCTGGCCTCTCGCTCTGTGCGTAGTGCGTAGACGGCATAAACTCAGAGCGCTTGGTCATTCGAGATTGTCGCCGCAGCCGTCCAACGCTTGCCGTGACCGGCGCCGGCCAGAAGACTTACCGCGTAGCGCCACCGCGTTTTCACCGGCGTCCGGTCGACGGCTTGGTTGGGCGTCACTGTGACGGGGCCTCCCACGGTACAGGGAGAGGTATTCCATCGGCGGTCTTTACTCGCACCGGGGCCATGCCAAGGGCGGCAACCAACTTCATCTCTTCGTCCGAGGTATTCACGATCCGATGCACAACGTCTGGTTCTAGGATTAGCGTTGAGTTCGGACCGAAGGTGAAGTTCTTTTCTCCCACCGTACAAGTTCCGGAGCCGGAAAGAACAAGGATGACCTCTTCGCATGCGTGGCAATGCACGGGTGTTACCGCTCCTGGCGCCATCGTCTGCAACCAGACTTCCATCGTCTTTACACCTTGCTTGTGACCTCCGATGGTTTGGTGCCGCAGCCCAGGTAGTTCGAGCGTCTCCAGTTCATCATTCCTGACTATTGGCATATCGCCTCCTTTGACGCCCAACGCGCGGCGTCAGCGGCATGCGGCGCTCTGGCCGCGCGTCCGCTGAACGCCGACGTTGGACCGCTGATGGGACTGTCAGCGACGATCAAGCAGTTCCTCGACCGTAATCCCGATGTCGCGCGCGATCTTCCGCAGCAACGTGGGTGAGATATCCCGTCCAGGATGGAAGGGGACAGTCGTTCCGCGCCCGTCGGCGTGCCTGAACTGTCGATGCGACCCACGCTGGCGCACGCCGACGAATCCCAGCCGCTCCAGCAGCGCGACCACTTCGCGCGGCTTGAGGACCGGGATCGACCCCACTGCTACGCGACCTGGATCGTCTGGACACCGACAAATTCGGACTCTAGTTTCGGCTCGCCATCTTCGAGGAGCATCTCGACGACTTCCTGAAGATTTCGCCGCAGTTCGTCGAGACCCTCACCCTGACTGTGGGCACCCGGCCAGCCCGGGACGTAGCCCACGTACAGGCCCGTGTCGGGGTCTCGCTCAACTACGATGTTGAAGGTGCGCATCGTTCAAACTCCTTCCGATCGATCCGACTCTGTAGCTCGCCAGAATCGTATCCGTTGTCGGCCCAACGTTCGGTATCAGCCGCGGCCGAAGGCCGTCGGCTGCATGCCGTGGTTCGACGTCCGTTGAGATTCACGGTTTTCAAGGAGCTCCGCGCAGAGTGCTGACCACCGCTTCGATGAGCCGCTGGAGAGCCTCGTGCGTCAGAGCCGCAACCTGAGCGACCATCAGGTCCGCGCTGGCCGTGAACAATTTGCCAGGTCGCGCATAACTGTCAGAGCGAAGCGAGCCAGAGCCGAAGCTCGATGGTGTCATAGGAACGGCTCGTGGGTCGCCGTACGGATTACTCGTGACTTGACAGAGGATCCAATCACCGCGGCCGGCGTCGAGCCAAGACGATAGCCGGCCGTAGCTTGGCCTGAGAGAGATCTGAGAACGGGAACGGGACGAGAACTATCCCGCCGGCTGAAGGTGCGACCACGCGGCATCTTCCTCCGGCCGGCTCCAGTCAGCAAGGGCCCGCTCACTCAAGAGCGCGGCCTCGCTCCGTGGCGCATCGTCGAGGATCGTGAGGAGTGCGCGACGCGGCCCTGGCAGCTGGATGTCCTCCAGCAGGCGGACGTTGCCACTCGCGTCGACCACTGCCTCAACTGTCCGGATCATGAGCACCCTCCACCCCTCGATAATACCCCAGCCCATTTGTTCGCGTGCTGCGGCGAACGCACGGCTGAGGGGCCGGCGTGAGCCGGTCCGCTCAAGCCGGTAGTTCGACAGTGCAGCGCCCTCAGCACCGGCTGCGTTCCCACTCGGCCACGGAGGAGAAATGCACGACATCGCATGAGAAGAGCGCATGCACGCGCTCGGCCACTCTTGGCGACGGATTGACGACCTCGATCCGTTTCGTATGCGATACCCAGGCCTTGTAGAGTTCGGTCAAGTCGACGTCGCTCTCCGCTAGGCCTACACCCCACATCGTGAGCTGCTCCGGTGCTCGAGCAGCAACGGGCGCGAGAATCATAGCCGCGATCGGGTGCTGCGAATAGCTCTTGTTGAGCCGGGGAGGGATGAGACCCGAGTAGCTCCGGAACCCTGGGGGCTGGGGCATCCCGAGCCACTCAGGCTGGCCGAAAGCGAAATGCTGGTCGTTAGAAACCATGTTCAAAGAGCCATGCGGCTTGCACACGAGAATTTGATCGGCATTCGGAACGATTGGTGAATAGGCAAACGGTCGGTTCGCCTGACTGAGGGCGAGTTCGAATACCGTATCGTAGTTGAGATTCAGTACGAGATCACCGGCCATGAGCACCGAGGCGACGCCCTTCGAAAGCGCGAAGCTCTTCCAGCCGCGGCCATTCTCGAAGAAGCACTGCAACATCAGGAACTGCAGCGGGCTACCGACGCCGTGATAGAGGAGATTCTCCCAAAACCCTCCACCCGGATCAGCAGCGACGTCCGCACTCGATCCTCCGGCTTCGGTGATTCTGAGACCAGAAATGAACCCGGGCGGCACGTTGACGAGATCGGGCACCCACGGTCGGTTTCGGTTTACCCAAGAAAACTCCAGGAATGTCTCAATGTTGACTCGACCCTTCTCTTCAAGCCGATAGAAGAGTTCGCGAGGGTCATCTCCGAGGTCGGTATACCCGAGTTCATGGAGGTAGGCTTCCAGCACAGGGTGGGGCGAGTAGTTCATCCAGGTCTTTCGGGCGAAGTCTCGAATCAATGGCGGGTGGAACTCAGGTGGGCAGCCATGATCCAGCGCCTCGGCCAACGTAGCGCCGGCTCCGATGACTAGGTGGCGCATTGTCCTGTCACGATCCAAGCTGTCGAACGCTCGCGCTCAGCGGCCGGGATGCGAGCAACGCGAGCCCCGGTCCGTTGCAGCGCGTAGTTCGGCGACGCCTTCACAGCGCCTCCAATGGAGTTGAGAATGTCTTCTGGATCGGGTCATGGCACCTCACTGGATTACATGATCCGCTTGCTGCAGCAGCGACTGCGGGATCGCCAGCCCAAGGGTCTTCGCTGTCTTCAGGTTGACGACGAACTCGAACGTGGTGGGCTGCTCGACCGGCAGTTCACCTGGCTTGGCACCCTTGAGGATTTTGTCGACATACGTGGCGGCGCGGCGGAACAGATTGGCGGTGTTTGGCCCATAGGTTATGAGGCCGCCAGCGTCGGCGAACTCCTTTTGTCCATACATCGACGGCAGCCGATTCCTCTGTGCGAAGCTCACAATCTGGCTCCGGTTCGCGAACAGTACGGGATTCGGTGTTTGCACGATCAACGCCTGCGCGCGCTGGTTGCTTATTGCTGAGAAGGCGCGATCGAGGTCCTCGGCGCGGCTCACTTCAACGGATTGGAGTTGCAGACGCAGCAAGCGGGCAGCAGCCTCCGTTTCCTTGTAGTCAATCACAGCGCCACGGACGTCAGGATTCCAGATAATCGCCACTCGGACGAGCCCGGGGACGACTTCCCTCAGCAGCCCCAACCGCTTCCCGCTGAGCTCCGGGGAGAGAGCGCTGAGGCCGGTGACATTTCCGCCGGGACGCGCCAGGCTCGCGACAAAACCAGTCCCGACCGGATCCGTGCTGTTGGCCATTACAATCGGGATCGTCTGAGTCTGTTGTTTGACCGCCGCAGTGGCCGGATCTGTGGCCGCCACGATAACGTCCACCTTGATGCGCACCAGTTCGGCCGCGAGATCGGACATCCGCTCGGCCCCGACTTGGCCGTACCGGCGCTCCAAGATGATGTGTTGCCCTTCCACATACCCGTGCTCTCGCAGCCCCTGCCTCAAACCATCCAGGAGATGCGACGTCGCAGCCGGAGTGCTTGCAAAGAGAACGCCGATTCGGGGGACCCTCGTCGCCTGTTGCGCGCCGGCGGTGACCGCTGCAGCGAGCGTACCGAAAGTCAGGGTCACGATAAGCGTGAGCGCTCCCCGGATCATCTCACCTCCTGCCGCACGAACTCGACCGGAAGAAGACAGCTGTCCCCGAACCCCTCTTGGCCTGAGCCTGAGTCTCGCGCCGATCCCAGACTAGCGAGCCCAAGGCAGGACACCGCATCAACATTTGTCTATGCTCCGGTCGCCTAACGCGAAGTCGCCTGAACAGCGTTATCTAAGTGCGTAGTTCTGTATATCACGACCGATGAGCCCGACGCGGCAAGGGGACGCGTGAATTCCCGCCACCTTGCGCAGGCCCCCCATCCCGCGTCCCGTGATAGGCCGCGAGGCGCTGCGGGATATCCCGCTCGGATATCTGATATCGCTGCTGAAGGGCGAGGCTCATCACAGGAACATCCGGTCGGCGGGGCTCTGGACCCCGGCCGGGCCCCGGTTGAGGACGTGGGTGTAGATCATCGTCGTGCTCACGTCCTGGTGGCCAAGAAGCTCCTGGACGGTGCGGATGTCGTGGCTCTCCTCCAGCAGATGGGTGGCAAACGAGTGACGGAAGGTGTGGCACGTCGCCGGCTTGGCGATCCTGGCGGCACGGACGGCATCCTTCACCGCCCGCTGGAGCACGGATTCGTGGAGATGGTGGCGGCGCCGCTGGCCGGTCACGGGTTCTACGTAGAGACGCGTGGCGGGGAAGACCCATTGCCAGCCCCATTCGCGGCCGGCATTCGGATACTTGCGCAGGAGCGCGCCGGGCAGTTCGACGCAGCCGGCGCCGTGGCGGAGGTCGGCCTGGTGTTGCTCGCGAGCACCTATCAGGTGGGCGGTCAGGGCAGCCTTGACCGCGGCCGGCAGCATCGTCACCCGGTCCCTGTGACCCTTGCCGTCGCGGATGAGGATCTGGTTCGTGGCGAAGTCGATGTCCTTCACGCGCAGGCGACAGCACTCCAGCAGGCGAAGCCCCGCGCCATACAGCAAGAGCGCCATGAGCCGGGGCACGCCGTCGAGCCGCTGGAGGACGGCGCGGACCTCGTCCCGCGTCAGCACGACGGGGAGGTGCAGGGGCCGCTTGGCGCGAACGACGTCGTCGAGCCACGGAAGCTCGACGCCGATCACCTCGCGGTAGAGAAAAAGCAGGGCGCTCAGGGCCTGGTTCTGGGTGGAGGCCGCGACCTTGCCGTGAACGGCGAGCGACGTCAAAAATGCGGTGACCTCGGGGGCGCCCATCTCGGCCGGGTGGCGCTTGCCATGGAAGAAGATGTAGCGCTTGAGCCAGTGGACGTACGCCTTCTCGGTTCGGCGGCTGTAGTGGCGGGTGCGGAGGGCCTCGCGTACCCGGTCGAGGAGCCGGGGCTTCGGGGCGCCGGCCGGGCCGGCTTCATGGACGGCGAGGGCCCCGCGAGAGTACCTGCCGACAAGACAGGATAGGACCACCCGCTGCTCGACCGAAGTGCGACCGTGCTCATACCAGCCACTCCTTCCTGTTCGTGCGCTTCGAAGATAGTCGACCGCCGGGGAGCGTACAAGAGAAATCCAGCCACCCGTCGTAAGGACGGGAGGACTGCCCGCAATCGGATACGGTGCGCCGCCCGGTGGGGCTCAGCTGCCGGCGCCGGGCTAAGATAGGGTCGCGATAGGGCTCAGCGTTCGCTATTTTGTTGGCGAAGCGGCTGGGCTTCGTCGCCAAGCTCTTCGCCGAAGGCATCGAGGAGATCGACCGGGGCCAGGTCGAGGCGGTGACGGCGACCGGGGCCGGCCGCTTCCACGTCCTGCTCTACGGCATCGCGCCGCAGATCCGGCCCGTGTTC
>WNFV01002702.1_pt1 | contig 41374 bp, 38 predicted proteins | sample 5400101 | NCBI WGS metagenome assembly WNFV01 (sample SAMN13153361, study PRJNA577476) | soil metagenome | isolation source: 115 cm soil or saprolite under grassland replicate 1 | place: USA:California | collected 2016-06-15 | reverse complement strand
CCAGCGTGCCCGCCACGCGTTGACCACCGGCACCCCCGGCACCATTGGCGAAGCTGGCGCAGCAGCGCCGCTCGTTGCTCGATATTGCCAAAACCATCCACGGACCTCGGGCCTCACCCAACGCACCTCTCGGTACCCGGCACACCTCACACACGTGCTTGCCCCTGTGGTTTGCCGAGCCGCGCGCGGGCGAGCAGCGGACCGACGGCGCGTAGCGCCACGAGGGACGCGGTTGAGCGAAAAGCGCGCGGCGGTCACGCAGCGGAGCAAATTTTCCAAAAGAAACTCGTTACGAGGCGGTCACGCAGCGGAGCAAATTTTCCAAAAGAAACTCGTTACGAGGCGGTCACGCAGCGGAGGAATTTTCCAAAAAAGGAACTCGTTACGAGGCGATCTTGCAGTCTCCGATCAAAGGTAAAGAGTCGGGCGCAAAGGTTTGGACGACCTCCTCCTTCTGGCCGTTGATCTTCAGTAGGTAATAGGTGGTGCGACCCTGGTGGTCGTCCTTGTTCATGATCATCTGCCCACTCGGGAAGCCCTCGGCGCTTTGGGGGACGTTCAGCGTCTCGAAGGCGGTGACAAGCTTGTCCGTATCGGCTTTGCCGCTGAAGTTGGCTTTGCGCATTGCCAGGACGAGGGACTTCATCGACATATACGCGTTGTAGCCGTTGTTGTTGCCGGGGGTGACCTTGTCGATGCCGCCCAGTGGGCCGAGCAGGTCGGAGTTCTTCTTCGCCACGTCGAGCCACGCGCGCATGTAATCGTCGTCGAGCTTGTTGCCCGGGACACCGTCAGACGGCCGCGTCCCGGTGATGATCGCGCCGTCCAAGGCATCGGGGTAGACGCCGCCGAAGGACTCTTTGCCCAGGCCCGTCACGATGGCCATCTTCTTGTTCAGGCCGAACTGTTGAATGACATTCATGACGCGCGCCAGGTCGCTGCCTGTCATAGTGATGTACAGCGCAGTAACCGAGCCATCCGTGGGCACTTTGGTCACGTATGGTGTGACATTGGTCTCGCCCAAAGGAACAGCGACTTTGGTTACGTACTCGGCGCCGTTCTTCTGGAGCGCAGCTTCACTTGTTGCCAGCTGCGATTGGCCGAGCGCGTAGTCCGGGTAGATGATGGCCCACTTGGTGCCGAACGTCTTGACCTCGTAGGCAAAGGCGGGGTCACTGGTTTGTCGGCCGGCAGGATAGACGCGGAACGAGTACTTGTTGCACGACTTGGCGGTGTAGAGGTCGCTCGCGCAGCCGTTGACCGCGACGTAGACCAGTTGCAGCTTCTCGGCGAGGCCCTGCACGCCGAGGCATTCCGGACTGAAGATGCCGCCAGCCAGGGCGTCCACATTATCCTGCTGCGCCAGTTGGGTCGCCAGTTGCAGCGCCTGGGTCGCGTCACCCTTCGGATCGGCGTAGATCACCTGCAACGGGTGGCCATTGATGCCGCCACTGGAGTTGGTCTCCTGCACGACCAACTCGACGCTGATGCGCATCAGCGCGCCTTCGATGGCGCCGATACCAGTGACATCGTCCAGGACGCCCACTTTGATCGGCGAGCCGGTCGGGGCCGGCGCGGCTGTCGGTGCCGCCGCCTGGCCGGCTGGCTTGGCCGCGGGCGCGGTCGTGGGTGCGGCCGCCGGTGTTGGCGCGGGTGCGGTGCACGCGGCGAGCGCGAGCGCCAGAGCGCTCATCCAGACAGCGATGGGTCGTGTGGCGGGCATAGACCTTCTCCCCTGGGTTTAGAGCCGAACCGTTCCGTGCGTACTTCGCGAGCGTACCACCAGTAATAGGATGACGAGCGCAAACAACACGACTTTCAACACGTTGGGCATCAAGAACAGCGAGCCGATCGACAGAACTTCGCCGACCAGCAGCGAGATGATCGCCGCGCCACGGAAGTTGCCTAGTCCACCCGCGACGACGACGATGAACGCGTTCAGTATGACGTCGTTGCCGACCGTCGGATAGACGCTGTAGAGCGGCAACAGCAGCCCGCCTGCCATCGCTGCGAGGCCGGAGCAGACCGCGAGCGTAACCAGGTAGACGCGCGGCACGGGCACGCCCAGCGAGGCGGCCATGGGCCGATTCTGGGCGACGGCTCGGAGCCAGATGCCGTACCTGGTGTATCTCAAGGCGAAGTAGCCCAGGACGAGCACGCCCATGCCCGTGGCGACGACGAGGACGTAGTACAGCGGGTACTGGATTGGTCCGAGCGACACGTTCTGGGTGATTGGGAAGGGCACCAGCTTGGTGTCGCCGCCGAGGTAGTTGGTGGCGACTTGCTGCAGGATCAGGCTCGCGCCGAGCGTTGCCAACAAGATCAGGACGGGCGACTTCTGGAGGAGTGGCCAGCAGATCGCGCTGAGCAGCGCGCCGCCCAGAATGGCCACGAACAGCGTGCCGACGACCATCGCCACCAGGTAGTTCTGGGTGACGCTGAGGACGAACCACACCGCGTAGCCGCCGAGCATGAAGAAGTCGCCCTGGGCGAAGTTGATGATGTGCAAGACGCCGAACAGCAGGGCCAACCCCGCCGCCACCAGCGCCAGTGACGAGCCGACCACGAGGCCGTTGAGCGCCTGCAAGAGGATCTGTTCAATCACAGCAGCTCACCCTCGGCTTGGGCAGCTGGGTCATTCGGTTGGGTGCTCGCCGAGGATGGTGGCGGCTAGCTCGTCGGGACCGCTGAAATCGGCGGGGCGATACATGCCGATCAGCACGCCGCGATCCATCGCGTACAGGCGGCTGCACAGCGTGCGCAGCAGGTCGAACGACGAGTCGACGACGAGGACGGTCAGACCAGCGGTGGTCGCGTCTAACAAGGCGTGGGTGATGAGCTCGACGTTGGCCGGCATCAAGCCCTCACTGGGCTCGTCGACCATCAATAGCTTGGGCTGTAAGGCAAGGGCACGCGCCAGGCCGAGCATCTTCTGCTGCCCGCCGCTCAGCGTGCCGGCCATCTGCAGCCGCCGCTCGCGCAATACGGGAAACAGCGCATACGCGGCGTCCAGGCAATCGGTCTGCTTGACGTGCCGATGCACCAGTGCGCCAATGCGAATGTTCTCCTCGACCGTCATCTGCGGGAACACGGCGCGCTCTTCGGGGACGTAGCCGAGGCCGCGCGCCGCCCGCGCATGGGTCGCCATGCCGACCACCGAGGAGCCGTCGAACAGGACTGCGCCGGAGGTGCGCGTTTCCAGGCCCATGATCGACTTCAAGGTCGACGTCTTGCCGACCCCGTTGCGGCCCATCAGTGCCACAGCTTCGCCTGGTGCAATCGACAGTGAGACGCCCTGGACCACGTGGCTCGTGCCATAGAAGGCGTGCAGATCCTGGACGTCAAGCATCACGTCGGCCACGCAGAAACACGCGCTTCACATCAGGGGAATCAAAGACCTCATCACTCGAGCCCTCGGCAATCTTCTTGCCTTCGGCGAACGCCGTGACTCGGGTCGCGACCGAGCGCACCACATGCACATCGTGCTCGGCCATGACCACGGTCGCCGTGCGCACGACGCGTTTCAGCAGATCTCCGAGGCCGGCGCGCTCGTGCGCGCTCATGCCTGAGGACGGCTCGTCCAACAACAACAGCCGTGGTCGGCCGCCCAGCGCCACGGCGATCTCCAATTGGCGCTGGTGACCATGGGACAAGAGCTCGGCCGGCACGTCCGCGGCTGCCTCCAGATCGACGAGCTGCAGCAGCTCGTGCGCGACCTCGACGTCCTGGGAGCGACTCTGCAAACGGAGGAGCGAGAACAGGCCACGCTGCGCCTGTACGGACAGCACGACGTTCTGCAAACACGTGAAGCCAGGCACGATCGACGTCAATTGAAAGGAGCGCCCGATCCCCGCCCGGGCGCGCCAGCTCGGCGTCGTCGTGCCGAGTGGTTTGCCGTCGAAGAAGACCTCGCCCTCCGAGGGCAGGATCTGCCCACCGAGCAAGTTGAGCACGGTCGATTTGCCCGCGCCGTTGGGCCCGATGAACACGTGAATGTCGCGCTCGCGCACGTCGAGGTCGACCGAGTCGACCGCGCGGAACGGGCCGTAGAACTTGCTCAGCCCGCGTGCCGAGAGAACGACACTAACGGCCGTCTCAGCGGACGACACCGTCGACGCCAGCTTCGCTGGCCGTACCGTAAGTGCGCACGCCTAGACGCTGGACCTCGCGGATGACGCGCGGCTTGAGCATGCTCATGCGCGCGCAGCCGCGATCGTCTTGGCGCCCAGCAGCTGGGCTGGATTCTCGCGCACCATACGCTGGACATCCTGCTCGCGGAAGCCGTTGTCGAGCAGCCTGCCAATGAAGATGCCCAGGCCTTCGTCTGGATAGGGCGCCGTAGTCTGCCCGAGGTCCGTCGCCAGGATTGTCGTTTCAGGGCCGACCTCGCGAATATTGGCGTACACCTGCTCCCAGCTGATCTTGCCCGTGTTTGGCGTGGTGAAGCAGCGCTCAAAGAACACGCCCAGCCGCGCGAGCTGCTGTTGCTGCTCAATGCTCAGCAGGGTGGTTGGAAACTCGGGATGGGTAATGATGATGCGCTTGACGCCGGCGTCCTTCGCGGTGGTGACCACGGGCAGCATCTCGGCCGGCCTGATGTGACTGGTAGCCAGGACCATGTCGTGTTTGGCGATGATCTCCAGGCACTGGCGTGTTGCTTCGGTGACCTGGCCATTCTCGGTCACATTGAGCCAGTTGCCAGCAATACCGAGTGCGCGCATTTCGCGCGCGATGCTCATCCAGTAGGGCAGCTTGCTTTCGTCGCGTTGACCCTGGATGTTCTCGAGTTCATTCGCGTTGTCGACGGACGGTAGAAAGACGACTTTGTTGCCGAGTCGGCCGGCAATATCGAGCCCAAGCGCATTCAGTCCGCCGACGGAGTTGTTCAGGGCAATCGCGCCGAAGACCTGAACCTCGGGCACGACTTTGCTCACCAGCGTGGCGCGGTCGGCGGTGCAGATGTAGTGCGACTTGAGCACGAAGCCCGCCATGCGGCGAGCCTTGAAGCGGTGCGCTAATTCGAGATCGTCGAACTTGCGCGGCAGGACGTCCGGTGCGCTGTGGACGTGCGTGTCGAACGCGCCTTCGAGCAGGGCGTCGATGGTGGCCTGGTCCGCCATATAGGTGAGACAGGCTAGGCCGCGTCAAGCGTTTGGGTCAAGGAGGACGCACCCAGGACTCACCCTGAACCAAACTTTCGGACCACGTCCAGATGGCGGTGCGGGCTTAATACTTCGCCGCCGCATGGAGGCGAAAGACAGTGCTATTGTTGGATCGCGCGGTTTGGCGGAAAACAGCCTGGTGGAGTGCCTGGTGGGGCCGTCTCGGGCGTGAGCTCAGGTCGCTCAAACAAGCGCTCAACGTGCGGTTCACCGTCATGGATCAGGTGGCCGCGTGGCTCCCCAATTACGCGCTGTGCAGCACGCGCGCGCTGTGCAGCACGCCCATGGCGAGCAGCCCGAGCAGTGGCCCGCGGCTGTCCGTGCGGCGCTGCGGCTGTAGTTACGAGGCGGGCGGTGCCGGCGCGGCTTCGATCTGCAGCTCGATCTTGATCTGCTCGCCGACGACGGCGCGGCCCGGTTCGAACTCGCGATTGAACGGCACGCCGAAGTCGGACTTGTTCAGCGTGAGCGTGCTCGAGAAGCCCGCCCGCTGACCCATGCGTGTGGTGACCATACCGCCGAACTCGAGCGGAATAGTGATCGATTTGGTCACACCGCGCATCGTCAAATCGCCGGTGACGTCGTAGTGGGTGGCATCGCGCGCGGCGATTTTGGTGCTCTTGAACGTGATCGTCGGGAACTTGCTCGTTTCGAGCATCTCCTCGCCCTTGATCAGGTCCTCGCGACCCGCGACGGCCTGCGAATCGAGCGAGCTGGTGTCGATGGTGAGTTCGACCCTTGAGTTCAGCAGGTCTTGCTCGTCGACATCGATCTTGCCTGAGAAGCTCTTGAAGCGGCCCTTCACGTAGGCAATGTCGAAGTGGCGCGCCGAGAACTCGATGAGGCTGTGATTGGGGTCGATGTTCCAGACACCGCCGCCAATCTGGGCGGCTTGCGACGTGGTCGTCATGCTGCGGCCTCCCGACTGGGAAAGTAGCTGGTCCACGGTAGACCGCTGCTCGGCGTCAGTTCAAGGTGTCATCCTGAGGCGAGGAACGAGCCGAAGAGCTTGTCCTCGAGCGCTGCGCTCAGGATGACAAGCGCGGTAGCCTTCCAACGAGAGGGAGCAACAGAACTCAGATGGCAGAGATCGTGCTCGGGCTGGGCACCTCGCACACGCCCATGCTGTCCATTCCGGCCGAAATGTGGTCGACCTACGCTGAAGGCGATCAGCGCATCCCCGAGCTCGCCTATCCGCCGAGCGGTCAGGTCCGTTCGTACCAGGAGGGGCTCGACTACATCGCGCCCGAGATCCGCGCCAAATTCCAGGGCATCGATCCCTTCGCCGACCAGGCGCGACGCTGCCAGAAAGCCCTCGACACCCTGGCCCGCACGCTCCAGGACGCCAGTCCGGACATCACCATCATCATCAGCGATGACCAGGACGAGTGGTTCTACGAGCACAATATGCCCAAGTTCGCGGTGTACTGGGGCGACAGTGTGCCGCTGAAGAAACGCCGTGGCGGCCCGCCAGGACGCAACGAGGAGATCCAGCGGCTGATCACCGAGGGCTACGGCGACGTCGAGATGGACGTGCCCGTGCCCGCCAGGTTCGGGCGCTTCCTGATCGAGTACCTAAACGACCACGACTTTGACATTGCCCACGTCAACCATGTGCGTCAGCCGTACGGCGGTCGTGTCGCGCGGCGCTACCCCACGCCCGACGGTGAGCTGCACCAGGTGCGCGAGACGCCCGACCACGATCAGGGCTTGCCACACGGATTCGCATTCATCGTCAAGCGCCTCTTCGACAACAAGCCAGGCCCGATCCTGCCCGTGTTCCAGAACACGTGCTACCCGCCCAATCAGCCCAGCCCGGCGCGGTCGTTCGCACTCGGTGCCGCCATTGCCGATGCGGTCAAGGCGTGGCCGGAGCCATCGCGCGTAGCCATTGTTGCCTCGGGCGGCCTGAGCCACTTCGTCGTCGACGAGGAGCTCGATCGGAAGCTGATCTCGGCACTCGAACGCAAAGACGCCGACACGCTTCGTTCTCTCCCGCGCGAGCGCCTGTACTCCGCCACCTCGGAGTCGCTGAATTGGGTTGCTGTGGGCGGCGCGATGCACAAGACGAAGCTGCAGGCCGAGCTGGTCGACTACGTGCCCGTCTACCGCACGCCCGCCGGCACCGGCGGCGGCTGGACGTTCATCCGCTGGCAATAGCGCATTTCGCCGAGCCCGAGTACCGCGTCGAGGGGCAGCTCAAGGTCACTGGGGCGGCGCGGTACGCGGCCGATGCGCGGCGGCCAGGGACGCTCTGGGCGGCCTACGTACGCAGCCCTTGGCCGCATGCGCGGATCCTCGCCGTGCGTACCGATGCCGCGTTGGCTTTGCCAGGCGTACACGCCATCCTCACGGGGGCTGACCTGCCGGCGCACGCTCGGTTCGGCCGCCGGCTGCAGGACTGGCCGGTGCTGTGTTTGGACCGCGTGCGGTTCGTGGGCGACCGCGTCGCGGCCGTGGCGGCCGAAACACGCGAGGCAGCCCTCGAGGCGGCGCGGCTGATCGACGTCGATTACGAGCCGCTGCCCGCGCTGCTGGCGCCTGAAGACGCACTCCGCTCCGATGCGCCGGTGGTGCACCCTGATGCTGACACGTACACCTACTTCGGCACGCGCCCACGGCTGCCGCATCCCAACATGCAGGGCCAACTGGTTGTCAGCGTTGGCACCGACGACGGGCGGGCGCACGCGTTCCGAACGGCCCACCGTGTATTCGAGCACACGTTCAGGACGCCGCGCCAGCACCAGGGCCACGTCGAGCCGCACGCGTGCCTGGTCTGGTTCGATGCCGAGGGCGTGGTCCACGTCGTCTCGACCAACAAGACGCCGTTTTCGCTGCGCCAGCAGATGGCGCGCACGATTGGGCTGGCCGAAGACCAGGTCGTCGTCGACAGTCAATACATCGGTGGCGACTTCGGCGGCAAAGGCACCTCGCTCGACGAATACGCGTGCTACTTCCTGGCGCGGGCCACCGGCCGCCCGGTCAAGGCCGAGATGACGTATGCCGACGAGCTCGGCGCGGCCAATCCACGCCACACCGCCGCAATTCACGTTCGGACGGCAGTCGACGCCGATGGCCATTTCCTGGCGCACGAATCGCGTTTGCTGTTCGACGGCGGCGCCTACGCGGCGGGCAAACCGATCGACGGCCTCGTCCTCCGCGGCGGCTTGTCGACGCTGGCGGCGTATCGCGTGCCTGAGACGCGCCTGGAGCTGACCACGGTCTACACCAACAACGTCCCGGGCGGGCACATGCGCGCCCCGGGCGAGGTCCAAGCCCTCTTCAGCGGCGAGAGCCACGTCGACATGATCGCGAGCGCTCTGGGTATCGATCGCATCGAGCTGCGCTTGCGCAACGTCGTTGCTGATGGCGAGGTGAACTCCATCGGCGAGCGCATCCGCGAATCGCGTCTGGCTGATGCTCTGGCTGCCACTCGACGCGAGCTCCAGTGGGACACGCCCTTGCCAGCCGGGCGTGGCCGAGGCGTGGCCGCCGAGATTCGCCACGTCGGTGGCGGCAAGACGTCCCTTCAGTTCCAGTTGCTGCCCGAGCGCGGCGCGATCGAAGTGCTCACGGGCATGGTCGAGCAGGGCGCCGGCGCGCATACCGTTATCCGTCGTGTGGCGGCCGCTGCGCTCGAGGTCGCGCCGTCGCGCATCCAGGTGCGCTACGCCGATACCGCGTCGGCGCCGCTGGACCCGGGCGCGGGCGGCTCACGTGTCACGCACGTCATCGGCCAGGCCGCGCTCGACGGCGCGCGGCGCATGAAGACGACTCTGGAAGAATTGGCCGCCGAAGCCCTCGGTTGGCCCGTCGAGCAGGTGCGACTCGAGCGCGACCGCTTCATCGCGGACTCGGAGAGCGCTTCGTTTGAAGAGGTCGTCGAGCGCGTCGGGCGCGGCGGGCCTGTGTCCGTGACCGGCAGCTACGGTGATGCACCGCATGCGCACGACGAGCCGGGCGACTTCAATGCCTCGGTCTATGGCGTCGAAGTCGAGGTCGACAGCGCCACAGGCGCCGTGCGGGTGGTCGACGCCGTGCAGGTGGTCGACGTGGGCACGATCGTCAATCCCCTGGCGCACCAGGGGCAGCTCGAAGGCGGCTTCGCCTTTGGTCTGGGCGCGGGGCTGATGGAAGATCTCGTCGTCGCGGATGGGCAGGTCACGACATTGACTCTGGGCGAGTACAAGGTGCCGACGGTCATGGATATGCCGCCGCTGCGGACGGTCCTGCTGGCAACTGAGATCGGGCCGGGGCCTTTCGGCGCGAAAGCGGTCGGCGAAGTCACCAACAGCGGCGTCGCGCCGGCGATTGCCAACGCGGTCGCCGACGCCGTCGGCGCACGCGTCACCGAGCTGCCCATCACGGCCGAGCGCGTCCTGAACGCTCTCGAAGAAGCGAAGAAGCCCAGGTGACCCGCCCCCGTCAGATCCTCGGCATCTCGTAGTCGTCCGGCGTAGCCATTGGCGAACGGCCGACTGCCGTACTCGAACCTTCGGGCTTGCCCGTATTCGGTCGCGGGCAGCGGCCGCAGCGTGGAGCGTCGCGCCGGTCGCCGCCTAACGAGCGCGTGGCGAGCGGCCGCGGCATGCATCCTGCCTTTCCGAATCGCTGGTGTCGATCGCCGCTCCGGAGCGTCCATTTACGCCGCCGCTGCGCGAGCGGCGGCGCAGCGCGGCGGGCACCTGGCTCGTCAGAGGCCTGCTGGTGCTCGCGGCGCTCGTGCTGCTCATGATTATCGGCGTGGCCATCGTGCTGGCCAGCCTGTCGCGCGATCTCCCGTCGATCACCGTCCTGGACGATCCGAATCGCAGCATCGGCTTCAAAACCGCCCAGATCTTCGATCGCCAGGGCAAGCTGCTGTGGGAGATCAACGATCCGGCGGGCGGTCGACGCACCGTCGTCTCGCTCAGCGACGTCTCGTCGGACCTGATCAAGGCGACACTCGCGGCGGAGGACGCCAACTTCTACGAGCACCAGGGCTTCGACCCCATCGCCGCGGCACGCGCTGCGTGGATTGACCTGAGCGGCGCCGGCACCAGCGGCGCCTCGACGATCACGCAGCAGCTAGTGCGCAACACGGTGCTCGATCCGGAGGAGGCGCGCCAGATGACGCTGCGGCGCAAGCTGCGCGAGATCATGCTCGCCTTTCAGGTCGATCAGCGCTACTCCAAGGACCAGGTCCTGGAGACGTACCTGAATCGGGTGTACTACGGAAACCAGGCGTACGGCGTCGAGGCGGCCGCTCAGGGCTACTTCGGCAAGAGCGCGCGCGATCTCAATTTAGCCGAGGCGTCGCTGATCGCCGGCCTGGTTCAGTCGCCATCGACCTACGATCCGACCCGCCGCGATGTGGTGCGCACGGACGACGGCATTCCCGTTCAGACCAAAGACCGCCAGCGCTACGTCCTCGAGCAGATGGCTGGCCACAACATGATCAGTCAGGACCAGGCGCGCGCCGCCTACGACGAGAAGCTCAAGATCCAGCCGCGCAAGGTCGACCTCAAGGCGCCGCACTGGGTGATGTTCATCCGCGATCGACTCGAGCAGCAGTTCGGCGACCGCACGCTATACGAGGCTGGTCTGAAGGTCTACACGTCGCTCGACCTCGAGCTCAACGACCGCATGCTGCAAGTCCTGCAGGCCAACAAGGACACCATCGCCGAGCAAGGCGGCGACAACGCCGCGCTGATCGCGGTCAACCCGCGGACGGGCGAGATCCTGGCGTTCCAGGGCAGCCGCGACTTCAACGACGAGGCGATCGACGGCCAGGTGAACGTACTGACAAGCGAACGTCAGCCCGGCTCGTCGATCAAGCCGGTCGTCTACGCTGCCTCGTTCGTAAAGGGCTGGTCGCCAGGCACGCCTATCGACGACAACCGCACGTGCTGGAACGACAAGCCTGGCAATCAGTGGTGTCCGACCAACTTCGACAACCAGTTCCACGGCCAGACCACCCTGCGTTCAGCACTCGGCAATTCGTTGAACATTCCGGCGGTCAAGACGCTCGAGTTCGTCGGCTTGCCCGGCGCGATCGACCTGGCCACGAAGCTGGGCATCACCACGTGGGCGCCCGACTCGGGCAAGGACGTCGGACTGAGCCTGGTACTCGGCGGCGCTGAGGTGCGGCCCTATGACATGGCCCAGGTCTATGCCACGTTTGCCAACAACGGGCGCAAGGTGCCGCTGGCCGGCGTGCGCCAGGTCGTGGATGCCTCGGGCAACGTGTTGTTCGACTACCAGGTGCCGGCGGGCGACCAGGTGCTCGATCCGCGCGCGGCGTACATGATCAACAGCGTGCTGTCGGACCCGACGGCGAAACTCTTCACGTACGGGCGGAACACGCCGCTGGTGTTGAAGGATCGTCCGTCGGCGTCGAAGACGGGTACGACGGACAACATCCGCGACACCTGGACCGACGGCTACACGCCGGGTCTGGCGATCGTCGTGTGGGTCGGCAACACCGACGGCCACCCGATGAAGCAGGGCCTGAGCACGATGACTGCGGGCAAGATCTGGCCCGAGGCGATGCAGGTCGCCATCGACTACCTGGGCCTGCCGCCCGAGGACTTCCCGCGACCTGAGGGGCTCGTCGATCACCAGGTGTGCGGCGATACCGCCATGCGTCCTGGCGAGCCGCCGTGTCGCACCGACCTGTTCATGGTCGGCCAGCCTGTTCCGACGGTGGTGCCAACCGCTGCTCCGACCCAGGCGCCTGCTGCGACCACCGCGCCGGAGCCAACTTCGGCTCCCGAGGAGCCAACGCCCGCGCCCGAGGCCACTGCGCTTCCGCGGCCGACTGCGCCACCCGCGCAGCCCACCTCGCCCCCGAAGCCGCAGCCAACACCAGCGCCGCCGACGGCCAAGGCAACGCCTCCGCCCGCGCAGCCCACCTCAGCGCCGCCCGCGGCGAAACCGACTCCTGGCCGCTGACTTGACGGCACGTTACAGCGCCGGAGTGCGGCCGGCCTGAATGGCCTTGAGGTTTTCGGCGAGGTTGGCCATCGCGGCGCGCTGGAGGCGGCCGGCGAAGCTGATGCGTCGTACGCCCAGTTCGGCCAGCCGCGCGACGGGTGGCAGGTCGGGTACGGCAAAGATGTTGACCGGGCCGGGGATCGCTTGCACGAGGGCCGAAACAGTTGATTCCTGGTGGCACAGGATCGGGTAGACGCAGTCGGCGCCCGCCTCGAGGTACAGCCGTGCACGCTGCACAGCGTCGTCGATGTCAGCGTCGCTTTCAGTGTGACGGCGCACGAAGACGTCGACGCGCGCGTTGAGCACGATGTCCACACCTTCCGCGCGCGCCGCCAGTCTCACCGACGCCAGCCATTTGGCTTGACCGTGCGGGTCGCGCAGGACCTTGCCCGCGGCATGGTCGGTGTCTTCGAGGTTGCACCCGACGGCGCCTGCCTCGAGCATGCGCCGCACGAATGCTGGGGCGTCGAGGCCGTAACCGGCTTCGAGGTCGGCGGTGAGTGGCACGTCGATGACACGTGCGATGCGCGCCACAGCGCCGAAGACCTCGTCCAGCGGTAGCTGCTCGCCGTCAGGCCAGCCCAGCGCCGTCGCCACACCGCTACTGGTGGTGGCGACCGCCGGGAACCCAACGTCCTGGACGAGTCGCGCGCTGGCCGCGTCCCAGGCGTTGGGCAGGATCAACGGTTGCTCCGCGGCGTGGTGCAGCGCGCGCAGGCGCGTGGCGCGCTCGGCAAGGGTCTCCAGGGTCGTGGTTGTCGGCATGCGCTCCATGGCCATCAGCCGATGATTCCTATTGTTCATAATATACTGAAAAGACGGAAACAGGATGGATGCTGCTGATCGGCCGCGCGCCGCCGGCCTGGCGCGCTGGTTCTTCAAGACGCCCGCGCTCGTCTACGTTGGGCCGCTCGCGTGGCTGCTGGCGACGCGCAGCATCTTGCTCCTCGAGACGACCGGTCGGCGCTCGGGCCGGCCGCGGCGAGTCACGCTCAGCTTCATGCCGCTGCCCGGCCGGTTCATCGTGTTCGCTGGCTGGGGCGAACGCGCCGACTGGTATCGGAACATCCTGGCCCAGCCGCGCGTGGTTGTGCGCATCGGCGGGCGGCGGTTTGCGGGTACGGCACACCTGGTGGCTGATCCGTCTGAACGCGCGGCGCTGATGCGCCAGATGTCGGCGCGCAGTGCAGACATTGGTCCGCCAGTCTTCGCACGGCCGCTGCTGCGGGCGTTGCGGCTATTCGACTACGACGCCGAAATCGCCCGCGCCGTCAGTTTCGATGGGGCGCTGCCCGTGGTCGAGCTCGTGGCGCGCACCGACTGACCGCGGCTACTAGGGCATGCGGGTTTCGATGTCGTTGGCCATCGTGGTGCGCAGGGCGCTGCTGACCTGTTGGAGAACCACGAAGCGATCGGTGGCTGCGAGGTCGGGCCAGTGGGCGGTGAGGGTGCGGATATCGGCGCGCCATTTCTGGCCGAGTGCCGCGGCGACGGCCTGCCACTCGCGTGCTGGCAGGTCTTTGAGAGCGACCAGGGTCTGCTCGGCGCCATCCAGGTGGTCAGCGCGAACAATGGCCAGCAGACGCTCGCGTGGTTCACCCGACGGCGGGCGGTCGACCGGCGCGTCGGGATAACGGACGGCAGCTTGCAAAAGGTCCTGGAGGGCGAAGTAGAACTCGCGCACGTGCTCGGTGAGCAGCAGACCGCCCTTGGGCGAGAAGTACCAGTCGCTGAGCCGGCTCGACAGGTCGGCGATAGCGGTGCGATCGATCGAGGCCGTGTCGTAGATGGCGAGGGTGCGCAGCTCTTTCCAGAGTGCGCCGTAGCTGTCGAGGCGCGCCTCCTGCCGGCCCAGGCCGCGCGCTCGCTCGAGCTGCTGGGCGAGCTCGCGCGACCAATTGGCATTGTTGACGAAGAGCTCAGCGCTGCGTTCGAGGCCGCGCTTGGCGCCTGCTTGGAGCAGCGCAAGGATCGCCAGGACAACCACAGTAAGGCCGCTGAGAATGGTGTTGATATCGACAGTCATGGACTGTTACACGGCGGCCAGCGACTGAAAGGCGTGTCGGGCAGCGGTTTCGGTGAGCTGGCGGAGCTCGTCCAGGGTAAACCCAAGCTGATCGTGCAGGAGCTGGAGCTCGTTCGTCACAGTGGTCTGAAAGGCGAGCGGATCGTCGGAGCTGACGGTGACCGGGACGCCCGCGTCAAAGAGCTGCCGGATCGGGTGCTCGGCTACGGAGCGACAGGCGCCGGTGCGGACATTGCTGGTCGGGCACAGGTCGAGTGCGACCTGGTGTTCGGCCAGGAAGAGAACGAGGTCGGCGTCGTCGGCGGCGCGGGCGCCGTGTCCAATGCGCTCGGGCTGCAGCTGGCGTAGGGCGGACCAGATCGATTCGGGACCGACGGATTCGCCAGCATGGACCCGACTGTGCAGGCCCGCCGAACAGGCGAGGTCGAAGGCGGGCGCAAGCGGCGAGAGATCGGTGAGAGTGCTTTCGTCTCCGTGCAGGTCGATGCCGACGACGTTCGCGCCGGCGTCACGCGCGCGCAGGAGTTCCTCGACGAGCGCCAGCGCATACGCAGCACCATCCGGTCCGCGGGCGGCGACGGAGTGGCGGCTGAAGCCGACGATCAGTCCAATCTGCAGCAGCGCTACCCGACGCGCATCCTCAACGGCAGCGAGGATCTCAGAGATCGGCAGGTAGCCAGGCCGGCCAGGCAGGCGGGCGGCCACGGATGGCTCCGCGTAGACGACGTTCTGCGCGGCGAGGTCGTCGAAGCATTCGACAGCAACGCGGTGCCAGTCCCCGGGCGTGCGCAGGCAGGCGCGCAGGACGGCGTCGATCTGAGTCAAGAATCCAGGAAGATCGCGGAACGTCCAATACGCGGAAGACCAACCAGAGCGGGCGAACGGAGAGTGGGGGTCATGCTGCGCGGCGAGCTCGGTGACGGTTTTGGCCCGCAAGGAGCCTTCGAGATGCAGGTGGAGCTCGATCAGCGCTCGCGGATACACGGCAGCACCTGCACCGGCCAGATTCCGCGTGGCGCTGGACCCAGGTACGGCACCGAGCTGAACAGCGCCGCTTTCATCGGGCGGCCTCCAACGCGCTGGTCGGCTGCCCAGCCGGCGTACGGCGTCGTGTCGTGAAGCGGCGCCACAAACCAAGGACGCCGTCGGGCATGACGTACACGACGAGCATGAGCACGATGCCGATATAGAGCGACGACTGCGTGCTGCCGCGGCTCAGCGCGTCATTCAGGTAGCGCAGCAGGACGGCTCCGATCAGCGGACCCAGGATCGTGTTCACGCCGCCGATGAGGGCGTAAACGAGGCCGTTCGTCGAGCTCACCAGGCCGAGCAGGTCCTGATGCACGAACGTGTTCTGCAGGACGTACAGCCACCCACCCAACGAGGCGACCACGCTCGCGTAGATGGTCAGCATCACGCGATAGAACGCCACGCTATAGCCCATCGCGGCTGCGCGCTGCGGATTGCGACCGATGGCCACGATGGCCTTGCCTGTCTGCGATGCAACGACGAACCACGACAGGAGGCTGGCCAGGACCACGATCGCGAGCACAAACCAGTAGAACTCGTTGCCGCGCAGCGGGTTCAAGCCGAATGACGGCGCCAGGCCGCCCTTCACGCTCAGACCGTTATCGCCGCCAGTGAGGTCGGTCGCCGTGAGCGGCAGGACCGAGAACGCGAGCGTCGTCAGGAAGGTCAGCATCAGGTACTCGGTGCCCGAGGCAACCACGGCGTAGAACGCGAACAGCAGCGCGACGATGACACCCGCGCCCAGCGCGCACAGCACGAGCACAAATGGATTGGTGATGCCGAACTGACTCAGGACGGCAACGGCGTACGCGCTGATGCCGAAATTGGCGCCGACGCCCAGGTTGAACAATCGGCCGTAACCGGTGATCAGGCCGACCGACAGCGCCAGCAGTCCAAAGATCAGGTAGCTCGTCAGTGCGCGGACGAGGAAGCCGCCAATCACGGGCGGCACGATGGCCAGCGCCGCGACGGCGGCAACAACGGCGATCGCAGCTAGAGGCACGCCGCGAGGGCGTGAGAGTGCGGGCTGGCCGCGCATGCGGGTGAGGGGCTAATGTACCACAGTAATACCGTCGGAGGAGCACCGCCGCTCATGCTCAAACCCGAACAGAACCGCGCATTGATGGAGGTGGGGCCGGGCACGCTGATGGGCGAGCTCATGCGCCGGTACTGGATGCCATTTGCCGCCGTCGGCGAGATGGACAAGCAGTCGACCAGGACAGTGCGTCTGCTGGGCGAAGACCTGGTCCTCTATAAGGACCTCTCGGGTAATTATGGCCTGGTCGATCGCCACTGTCCGCACCGCCGCGCGGACATGTCCTACGCATGGGTCGAGGAGTGCGGCCTGCGCTGCAATTATCACGGCTGGAAGTTCGATCACACCGGCGCGTGCATCCATCAGCCGTTCGAAGAAGTCTCGCATCCGGACGCGCGGTTCAAGGACCGCATCACGATCAAGTCCTACCCCGTGGCGGCGCACGCCGGGCTGTTATGGGCGTATATGGGTCCGCTGCCGGCGCCGCTGGTGCCGAACTGGGAGCCGTTCACCTGGAGCAACGGTTTCATCCAGATCGTCATGACCGAGATCCCGTGCAACTGGTTCCAGTGCCAGGAAAACTCGATCGACCCGGTGCACTTCGAGTGGCTGCACGATAGCTGGGGCGCGCGGCTGCGCCGCCAGATCGATGGCCCAGCGCCGCCGACGCACCTGCGCATCCGCTTCGAGGAGTTCGATTATGGCTTCAAATATCAGCGCATCCGCGAGGGCCAAACGGAACAGGACGAGCTGTGGACCGTCGGCCGGGTGTGTCTGTGGCCGAACTGTCTCTTTACCGGCAATCACTTCGAGTGGCGCGTGCCGGTGGACGACGAGCACACGCTGAGCGTGGGTTGGTTCTTCGATCGAGTGCCCGAGGAGATGGAGCCGTTCCGCCAGGAGCGTATCCCGTGGTGGTACGGGCCGCTCACCGATGCTTCGACGGGGCGCTGGCTCGACTCGCACGTAATGAACCAGGATTTCGTGGCCTGGGTTGGCCAGGGCACGGTGGCTGACCGGACGCAGGAGCATCTGGGCGAAAGCGACCGCGGCGTCATCCTGATGCGCAAGCGCATGCTCGAAGAGGCCGAGGTCGTTCGGGCTGGGGGGGCGCCCAAAGCGTTGATCTGGGATGAGGCGGTGAACAAACGCGTGGAGCTGCCGATCATCGATCGCGACTTCTTCATCTCTGGCTTCTCGATAACCGATGTCGTCGAGGGTCGGACGCGCGGGCCGCGCTACTCTCGCTCGTTTGTGTTTCAGGCGGGCCAGCCGGCTGAGATTACGGCGGCGTACCGCGAGGCGATGGGCATCGATCGCGTCGAGCAGTTGGAGGCTTCGGCGACCTCGGCGTCAGCTAATGGCGCTGCGCGCTGACGCGGTGGCTGAGCCGCTGGTGATCCTGGGCGCATCAGGCCGCGAGGGCCTGGCCGAACGGTACCAACTGGCTGATACGGTCTCCGACGCCGGGCGATTCAATCTACTGGCCACCGGCAAGGACTGCCTGGAAGGTCTGCGCGTGGCGGTTGAGCGGGATCGCGACGTGGAGGCCCTGATCCTGGTGTCGCCGCCGCCGCCTGACGGTTCCAGCCTGCCAGGTGTGCCGACGCTGGTCGTGTGCGGCACTGATGACGCCGACGCTCAGGGCAGGGTCTATCGGGAGCAGATGGTCAACTGCCACTACGTTTTGGTCTACGCGGCCGGCGCGGATGTGGCCAGAGATCGGCCGGCGGCGTTTGCCGCCCTGGTGAGCGATTTCCTGGCGCGGCGCGAACGGTTCATCGTCAATCAGCGCAGCGGGCTCTTGCACCCGTGACGATTGCCTGGCGCGCAGTTCGTCAGGTGCGCGCCTCCGAGGAGGTCGCCGCGCAGATCGTACGCGCCTTCTTCGACGAGCGACTGCAGCCTGGTGAATGGCTGGGCACAGAGGCCGAGCTGGCCGAACGGTTTGGCGTCAGCAGAGTCACGATTCGCGACGCTGTTGGCGCCTTGTCCGCGCGCGGGCTCGTGGATGTGCGCGTTGGTGCCCGGGGCGGGCTGCGCATCGCGCGCAGCGACCCTGACCGATTGACGGACGCCTTCTCGATCCAGTTGGGCCTGATGGGCCTCAGTCGGGAGGAACTCCTGGAGGCGTTGCAGGCGATCGAGCCGCACACGACGGCGCTGGCCGCTGGGCGCGCCTCGACCGATCAGCTGCGCGAGCTGTCAGGACTGGTGGAGCGGTCACGCGCGCTGCTGGACGATCCGGCCGGGTTCACTCGCAACGGCGTCGACTTTCACCAGGCCATCGCCGATGCCAGCGGCAATCGCGCCCTCTGCGCGCTGCTCGGCTCACTGCGCGGCACCCAGCTCGAGCAACTCTCGCCGCTCACCACCCACCAGGTTGCCCAGCACGTGGTCAACAGCCACGCTGCCATCCTGGACGCCATCACCGCCCGCGACGCGGCGCAGGCCAGCCAGCGCATGGCCGATCACCTGGCGCGTATCGCGGCCGTCTGAGCAGGCCGCCGGCGCCGTGGAGCATGACCACGGGTAGGCCGCTGCCGGCCGCGAGTAATGAATATGGCAGCGGCTGACGCGTTCAGATTGAGGGAGGAAGTCGGTCACAGGTCGGCTTGGTGGCCGGTGCCTTCGAAGAGTGCCTGGCGGCGATACAGGGCGAATGGCTTCTGGATGGGGGAGTCGTCAAAAGAGAAGAGCACTGCCGGAGAATCAGAGGCAGCGACGAGGTGCTCGCGCCAGGCCCAGGTTGGGGCGCAGAACGTATCGCCCTTCTGCCACTCGAGGCGCTGGCCGCCGATGATGCTTGCGCCGCGGCCTTCGATCACGTGGTAAATGCGACTGGCGGTGTCGCGCACGGCGCGGGTGTGCTCGCCTGGGCGAATCAGCTGGGCATGCGAGTCGATCGTTGGCAGGGTTGGGCCGCCCGTCAACGGATTGATGTAGTCGAGCATGACGCCTTCTTCCTCAGAGGTCGCGTCACCAGTGCGGTCCAATGCGTCAAGTGTCGAGCGGACGTCCTCGTAGCGGTAGTTCAGGACTGGCGAATACGACCCGGTGAAGCGGTCGCTGTGTGGCCGGAAGCCGCGGTTGTAGCGCAGTTGCGAATCATCCAACTCCTTCACTACGGGCTGGATCTCGTAGCCGTTGCCAAGCTCCTCGTAGAACATCGCGTTCAAGGCGAGCACAAACGGCATGTCCAGGCCGTCCAGCCACAGCATTGGTTCGGACGACTCGTTGCCGTGATCGTGCCAGGCCCAGATGGGCGTGGTGACGAAGTCGCCGGGTCGCATCAGCGTCTTTTCGCCTGACACGGTGGTGTAGGCGCCGTTCCCTTCGACAACAACGCGCAACGCAGAGGGCACATGCCGATGGGTCGGCGCGATCTCGCCGGGCATGATCAGCTGGATACCGGTAAAGAGGGTCTGGGTCGCACCCGGCGAGCCGTTTAGGCCCGGGTTGAGGTACATCAGCACGCGCCGTTCGGCTTCCTCGGCCGAGATGCGGCGCCCCGCCTCCAAAATACGAGGCCGCACGTCGGACCACTTCCACAGGTGGGGCACGATGTCGGTCTTCGGTTCGGCGGTGAACGCGTCACTCAACACGAGCCACAGCGGCTTCAGCCACAGTTGGCGCAGCTCATCGAGATCCAGACCGGCGGTGTTCTTACTTCCCGGTGCGCTGCGCTTTGGCGTCTCGATGGCCATGCTTCAAGGTCCTCCTGGCGTACAAAGCATCAGGATACTGCTGGGCTTGACGAATGGCCCAAACCGGCGGAGACTGGCGCGACACGCTGGTCGGGGGGTCGTTGTTGCCGACGCTGCACATTGCACTGCAAGAGGGCTTTTCACAAGACCGCGTGGTCGTCAAGGTCAATGGTGCGGAGGTGGCGAGTCGTCCGGAGGTGACGACGCGAAATCAGATCGGCTTTGCCGAAGCCGTCGAAGTCGATGTCCCAGCGGGGGAAGCAACGGTCGAAGTTCAGGTGCTGAGCCGCCAGTTGAGCGGCACCGTACGCGTCGATGTCGAGGGGACGACATATGTCGGCGCGTCGGTCATCAGCGGGCATCTGGACCTCATACAACAGCGCGAAGCGTTCGGCTATCTCTGAGGGAGGGGATCGGCCCATGCAAACCGAGAACGTCGGTCAGTCGACCGTCGATGAACAGCTCGTGACCCGAATTGCCGATGTCGTCGAGCAGCGGCTGACGGCAGCCCAGGCGAGTGTCAGTGGCGCCACAGCACTGCAGGCGAGCGGACAGTACAAGGCGATTTCATCATTTTCGCTGCCTTTTTCACTGCCCGGCCACGCCGCGTCGGCTGACATCTCGGCGGCTGAGGCGCCCGGCGCCGTCGAGGAGGATCAGGCGGCGACCTTCAGCTTCCCGAGAATACCGTCATTGCCATCGCTGCCCCAGCTCAGCGTGGGCCGCGAAGAGCTCCGCCTCGACGTCGATGGACGTTATCCGCAGAACGTCGCCAGCGGGACGCAGCGATCGGGGCTGACTCAGCTTGTGCACTGGATCGCCAACCTCAATGCGACTGGCAGCGACCACTGGGTTGGCTCGATCTGGTTCCGCGAGGGCGCGACGGCCACCTTCCGCTACACGACCGTGGACGTGCGCGTGACGCGCGCGGCGCACGCCAGTGGTCAGACCGCCGTGGTGACATTCTCGGGTGGCGGCATGCCCAAGCGCACGACCAGGTACCAGTACGTGTCGCCGTATTTCCATCCCATCGAGTTCGAGTTCGATGCCGCGGCCGGCACGCGCGCTGTGACATCAATCAACACTGGCGATCACCCGACCCGGCCGTCTGGCCTGGTGTCCGAAGCGCTCAGCCTCGAAACCATCTATCGGCGAGCTGGATTCGACGTGACCAAGTCAGGCGGTGACAGTGTCGTGCCGCTCGCTGGTGCAGGCGCTGACACGGTCTGGAGCAACCAGGAAATGCACGACGCGATGCAGGTGTACTGGTCGCGTTTTGCGCCCAAAGCGCAGTGGTCGGTGTGGGTCTTCTTCGCCGCGCTGCACGAGACGGGCACCAGCCTGGGCGGGATTATGTTCGACGACATCGGACCCAATCAGCGCCAGGGCACGGCGATTTTCGAAAACGCGTTCATTTCCCAGGCGCCGCAAGGCGACCTGGCGGCCGATGCCTGGGTGGGCCGCATGCGCTTCTGGACCGCGGCACACGAGATGGGTCACACCTTCAACCTGGCCCACTCGTGGCAGAAGTCGCTGGGTACGACGTGGATTCCGCTCGCCGACGAGCCGACCGCGCTCAGCTACATGAACTACCCGTACCGCGTTCCGCCGGGCCCACAGAACACTTTCTTCCAGGGCTTCGAGTACCGCTTCAGTGACGCCGAGCTGTTCTTCATGCGCCACGCGCCGTATCGGTTCGTCCAACAGGGCAATGCATTGTGGTTCGACCATCACGGTTTCCAAGGCGCCAACGCAGAGCTCGAGTCGCCGTTGCGGCTCGACGTACGCGTCAATCGAGCCAAAGCGCAGTTCGAATTCCTCGAGCCGGTCGTAGTCGAGCTGAAACTGAGCAACGTGTCGGGGGAGCCGAGGCTGATCCCTGAGCAGCTGCTGCAGACCTCGGAGCGCATGACGGTGATCGTCAAAAAGGACGGCGCCACTGCGCGCCAGTACCTTCCGTTTGCGCGCTATTGCTTCCAGGAAAAGCAGACGGTGCTGGCGCCAGGGCAGCCGATCTACGATTCGCTATTCGTCGGCGCCGGCCGCAACGGCTGGGACCTGGCCGAGCCGGGCAACTACACCATTCAAGTAGCGCTGCACCTGGACGACGAGGATGTCGTCTCCGCCCCGCTGCGCATCCGGGTGGCGCCACCGCGCGCTTACGACGAGGAGCATCTGGCCCAGGATGTCTTCACCGATCAGGTTGGTCGCGTGCTGGCATTCGATGGCTCGGGTGTGCTTGTGGCCGCCAACGACACGCTGCGTGAGGTGACCGAGCGCCTGCCAGATCGACGCGTCGCGGTCCACGCGCGGATCGCGCTGGGCAATGCCGTGGCCGGACGCCGCAAGCGGCTGGAGGTTGGCGGCGGACTTTCGCCGGCGCAGTCGTTGTCGGCGCTCGATGCGCAGATCGTCGAGGCGCCAGCCGACGCCAGCGAGGTGCGTCGCCAGTTGGAGCCGGTCTTGACCGGCGAGGCACAGACCTCAGCTGAGACGCTCGGCCACATCGACTACCACGACTACGTCGATCGGTTCGCGCAATGGCTCACTCGGGAAGGCGACGCATCGACGGCAGTCCAGGTGATGGACGGACTGATCGAGACGCTCGAGAAGCGCGGCGTGCGCGCCAACGTGCTCGCGGCGATCAGACAGGAGCGCGACAGCCTTAACCCGTCATCCTGAGCGCAGCGAAGAGCCTGTCCTCGAGCGAAGCGAAGGAATCCGCGAGCACGGGCGTTCCGGCAAGCGGATCCTTCGGGTCGCAGGCTCCCCTCAGGATGACAAAGTCATTCGTGCTAGTACTCTCCCGGAAGGGATCGTGCCGTGGGACGGGCACCGGCGAACCCGCCGGAGGATGAACAGCCACCAACGCTGAGGCGCCATGGCCCGACCGATCGTCGGGTCATTCAGCCAGTTCGGCGCTTCAAGCCGGGCGACGCTGTGGTGCGCGTCACGCGACCCAAGTACGCGGGGTTCCAACGTCGTGGCGCTGGGCGTATCGAAGCCAGCCTGACGCTGGAGGAGCCGCGCAGTCCGTGGGGTCGATTGTGGCGCGTGCTGGTCGGCACGCCGATCCACAGCGAGCTCGAGATCGAGGAGCGCCTCACCAAGAAGAAGGCGCTGGCGGTCTTCTCGTCCGACGCCCTGTCGTCGGTGGCGTACGCGCCTCAGGAGACGCTGGTCGTGCTGCTCGCCGCGGGCACCGCGGCCCTCGTCTGGTCGCTGCCGATCTCGATCGCGGTCGTGCTGCTGCTGGCCATCGTGGTGTTCAGCTATCGCCAGACGATCTATGCCTATCCGTCGGGTGGCGGCAGCTACATCGTCGCCCACGACAACCTGGGCGAGAGGCCAGGTCTCGTCGCCTCGGCCGTCGACCAGCTCGTCTCGGCCGTACCGACGCTCCTGCCGTTGAGAGTCGAGCTGGGTGTCGCCGCGGTGGCGCTGGTCACGCTCGCCAACCTGCGCGGCATCCGCGAATCCGGCAGCATCTTCGCTGCACCGACATACCTGTTCCTGCTGGCGATGCTCTCGACCATTGGCCTGGGACTGTTCCGCCTGGCCACGGGCACGCTGTACATCCCGCCGCCGGCCGAGATCCCGTCGCCGGTCGAGCCATTCACGATCTTCCTTCTGCTACGTGCGTTCGCGGTCGGTTCAGCGGTGATGACCGGTACCGAAGCGATCTCAAATGGCATCCCGGCGTTCAAACCGCCCGAATCGCGCAACGCCAGCCAGACGCTGGTCGGAATGGCGTGCATTCTGGCGGCGATGTTCCTGGGCCTGTCGGTCCTGATCACGGGCGCGGGGATCGTTCCGCACGCCAACGAGACAGTCATCTCGCTGCTGGCGCATGGCGTGTTTGGCGACAGCGCGCTGTACTACGTGGTCCAGGCGTCGACAGTGCTGATCCTGGTTTTAGCCGCGAATACGGCGTATGCCGATTTTCCGCGGCTTGCATCGCTGCTGGCACGTGACGAATACCTGCCCAAGCAGCTGGCCTTCCGCGGCGAGCGCCTGGCGTTCTCGAATGGCATTCTCATCCTGGGCGTGCTGAGCGCGCTGTTGATCGCGGTCTTCGGCGGGTCGACCGGGGCTCTGCTGCCGCTGTATGCCGTGGCGGTGTTTGCCGCGTTCACGCTGTCCCAGGCGGGCATGGTTGTGCACTGGCGCAAGGTGCGCGGCTCAGGCTGGCGGCTCAAGGCAGTGATCAATGGCATCGGTGCCGCCGCGACCGGTCTGGTTTCGTTGATCGCCGCCTCGACGAACTTCATGAATCGCGAGCTGCCGATCGTGGCGGGCCTGCCGATTGGCTGGGGCTCGTGGCTGGTGTTGCTGATCGTGCCCGCGTTCATCTGGTTGTTCAGATCGATCAAGGCGCACTACGTTGACGCGGAGAAGGACACTGCCCTGGTCTTGACCAGTAGCGATGGGGTTCCGGAACGGCCGCTGCGCAACGTTGTGGTGGTGCCCATCGCGCGCCTCAATCGGCCGGCGGTGCAAGCGCTGCGCTACGCTCAGGCACTGTCGAGCGACGTGACCGCGGTCCACGTGGCGACCGACCCGAAGCGGGCCGCGGACATCGAGGCGGCCTGGCCGACCTGGGGCCGCGGCGTGCCGCTGACAATCGTCGAGTCGCCGTATCGCAGCCTGACACGACCACTGCTGCAATACCTGGCGGAGCTGCGGCGCAACGAAGCTGCCGAGACCGTCACCGTGGTGCTGCCCGAGTATGTGCCGGACACGTGGTGGCAGCATCTGCTGCATGGCCAGTCGGCGCAGTTTCTGAAGCTGTCGTTGCTGTTTACGCCTGGCTTTGTGGTCACCAGCGTGCCTGTGCATCCCGTCGACGATGACGTCGAGCAAGCGTTGGCCTGACGTCTGCGAACATGGCGTGACGTGGACCAGGTCGCATCTGTCCTGGAGCAGCTCGAGCAGCCTCGACTAACCCGGCTGGTGATGGGCGACGTCGTGCTACGGGTGACGCACCCCGAGCGTGTCTTCTGGCCCACCACTGACAGCGCGCCGGCGTATACCAAGCGCGACCTGCTGCGGTATCTGACCCGCGTCGCCGTCTACCTGTTGCCGCACCTCCGTGATCGGCCGCTCACGCTCAAGCGCTACCCAACGGGTATCACGGGCAAGCACTTCTACCAGAAGCACGTCGAGACACCGCTGCCTGACTTTGTCGAACGCGCCTCGCTGTTCGCCGAAGAGCACCAGGAAGCGGGCGATAACGTTGTCTGCAACAACCTGCCCACGCTGCTATGGCTCGGGCAGATGGGCAATCTGGAGCTCCATCCGTGGTACTCACGCCTGACCGGCTCGCCAGACGCTGAGCATCACCCGACGAATTTCTCGGATTCAGTCGAGAGTCTCGAAGCCTCAGTGCTCAACCACCCGGATTTCATGGTCTTCGACCTGGACCCATATCTGTATTCGGGGCGCGAGCGGCGTGGCCAGGAGCCCGAATTGCACGAGGCGGGTTATCGACGCACGTGTGAGGCGGCGCTGTGGCTGAAAGACGTGCTCGATCAGTTGCGCCTGCCGTCGTTCGTCAAAACTAGCGGTAAGACCGGCTTGCACATCTTCGTGCCCATCGTCCGGCAGCTCGACTACGACACGGTGCGCCGGGTCAGCGAGCAGATCTGTCGGTTCGTGCTGGCCCAGCACCCCGCCGAGCTGACCATGGAATGGACCATTGCCAGGCGCGACGGGAAGGTGTTCCTGGACCACAACCAGAACACGCGTGGCAAAACGCTCGCCTCGGCGTATTCGCCGCGCGCCCTACCCGGCGCGCCAGTGTCGCTGCCGCTGCAGTGGGACGACCTGGAGCGCGTGTATCCAACGGACTTCACAATGGGCAACGTCGCGCGACGGCTGGCCGACGTCGGCGATGTATGGCGCGACCTCCTCGCCGCCAAGGCCGACCTGACCGCTGCGCTAGGCGCGCAGGCTGCCGCCGCCTGAAATCAGACCTGTTGAGCGCTTAGTTCTGCCTGTTATGCTGCCGCCGCAAGAGGGAGAGCCGACGAGCTAATGGACACGAGCAACGGTCAGACACGGGCGAGTGGGCCCGTGCTGCAGCCGGGGATGACGATTTCTGAAAAGGCTGACGCGATCGAAGAGCACCTGCTCGAAGAGCTCAATCTGCATGTCGCCAAGTCCGTGCTGTTCACGTCGGGCGAGTGCGACCCGACCAAGCCCTCGAATCGGACAGTGCCGCCGGGGCGGCTGGCGCTGATGGGCGACGATCCCCGTTTAAAGAAGATGCCTGAGAAGCCAACGCTGCTCGACTTCTTCAAGTACCGCTTCTCGCCATCGCAGAACCATCTGCTGCAGAGCGCCAATCTGGCATTGAAGAACGGCCACGACGAGAAGATCATCCTGGCCTGTCTGCTGCACGATATCGGGGTAGTCGGCTTCATTCGGAGTGACCATGGCTACTGGGGCGCGCAGCTTGTCGAGCCGTACGTGGACGAAGAAATCAGCTGGGCCATTCGGGCGCACCAGGCACTGCGCTTCTATGCCGACGATTCCGTCGGCTACGCCTATCCAGAGGCGTATACCCGCTGGTTCGGGGAGCAGTACGAGCCCGAGCCGTACATCCAGGATGAGTACCGGCGGGCGCGCAACCACAAGTGGTACATGACCGGCCGCTTGATCACGGTCAACGACCTGTATGCGTTCGACCCGAACGCGGTGGTGAACCTGGACGATTTCGTCGACATCATCGGCCGCAACTTCCGCCAGCCTGAAGAGGGGTTGGGCTTCGACAACAGTCCGGTCGCGCACATGTGGCGCACCATGATCTGGCCGACGCGCTTCTTGTAAAACAGCACCGCCCGGACCGATCGTACGGCCCGGGCGGCTACGCCGTTCGGTCTTTACCAGTTCATGCGCAGCAGTTTGAAGACGGGCGTGGTCAGCTCGGTGACCGTACTTGTCGACAACGATGCTGGCCGATCCGACATGGCACCCCCTCGCGGCGGGCGCAGTGCGGTGGCTGGTTAATGGCTTACTCGTCATCACCCAGGCCGTGCTCGGTCAGCGGCTGTTCCATCGAGTACGCGAGTGGGATCGTATGTTCGAAAGATTTGTTCTAGCGCCGCGGTACGAATGGCTGTTCAGAACACGCGTTCTGGGCTTCGAAGACTGACAATCTGGCTTCGTCATCGACATCAAGCGCCAGCCGCGGCAGATCCAGACGGATTGCCGTACCTCGTCGCCGTGCTGACGCCAGGTGGCGGTCGCAGCTGGGTTCGCCAAAACTTGGCTCGATCAGGTGCGGCGGGCGAATCAAGAGCGCGTTCGTGCCGCGGCCGGCTGTATCTGGGACGACGACCACGACGCGTGCCAGATCGCCCGCGGCCGCGACGATAGCCCGAATGTCGTCGGGTTCCGCCAACGGCACGTCGCCGGGCAGCACCAGCGCCGCGGTGCCCGGCGCCTGCTGGGCGACCACGTCGAGGCCGAGCGACACCGCCACGTTCAGGCCGGCGGCCGGATCGGGCAGCGCTACGGCGCCCATATCGGTCGCGAGCGCCAGGCCGTGCGGCGTGTCGGTGATGACGACGATGCCGCCCAGCTCGGCGGCCAAGCACGCGTCGAGCACTGCGCGCAGCATTCGTCGGGCTAACGCAGCGCGCTGCGCCGGGCTGAGGCTCAGCGCCAGCCGACTCTTGGCGCTCGGCCCGGTCCGAGCAACCAGCACGGCCCACACCTCCTGCGTGTTCACCGCACCGCTCGGAGCATCGCCCCCGCCAATCGCGCTTCGCCGCGCCGGCCGCGCATCCACGCGTCCACCACCACTGGCCTGATGCCCAGGCTGCGGACGCCGTCGGCGAACCTGGCGTCGACGGTATCGATCACGAACAGGTCGAGCAGATCAGCATACTGGCGTGCTGCGCCTAGAGCAGAGGCTTCGTAGCCAAGCTCGACGAGCATGCGCGCGGCCGGACCCTTTACGGTCGTGCCCCCGATGATCGGACTCACGCCGGCCACGATGGCGCCTTGCGTGCGTGCTTTGTGGATCGCCTGGCGCACGCCGTCGAGGGCGAGGATCGGCGCGATGCTGACGAACGGGTTGCTCGGGCAGAGCACGATGAGCTCGGCCGCGGCGAGCGCCTCGCAGACGCCTGGCGCCGGGCGCGCCTGATCAATACCCTCGAATCGCACCGCGGTGATTGGCGCATCCGTGCGGCGGTGCACGAAGTACTCTTGAAAATGCACCCACTGGCCATCGTCGGCCAGTTGAACCCAGGTCTCCACGGGTTGGTCGGTCATCGGTAGGATCGTGATGCCGGTAATGCCCAGGCGCCGTGCGAGCTCGGCCGTGACCTGGGTGGGCGGCCAGCCTGCAGCCAACAGCTCGGTGCGCCGAATGTGGGTTGCCAGGTCGATGTCGCCAAGGCGAAACCAGGTTTCGCCGCCCAGCCGTTCGAGGGCGGCCATGCAACGGAACGAATCGCCGCGCGGGCCCCAGCCGCGCTGCTCGTCGACCACGCCCGAGAGCGCGTACAAGACGGTGTCCACGTCGGGCGAGACGCGCAGCCCGTGCAGGGTGACGTCGTCGCCGGTGTTGACCACTGCCGTCAAGCGGGTCTGGTCGGCGGCAGCGGCACGCAGGCCGCGGGTGAAGCGCGAGCCGCCCACACCACCGGACAGGGCCACGATGTGGTCCACAGGTCCATTTTTCATCCAGCTGAAGACTCGTTGCGAGGACAGAATAGCGTGCCCACAGGGCCTTGCGCCGGTTTCGCGCCGGCTTATATATCGTTCTGCGATGCCGACCGTAGTGGTCGTGGGATCGGCGCCTTGCTCAACTGGCTCACGCTGAGCTGGGACAACATCGCCTGGGACAAACATCGCCTGGGACAATATTGCTTGGGACAACATCGCCTGGGACGGCGCTACGCTCGACTAGGAAACACGAGCGATTTGATCACCACGGGCACGGCGCCTGACGAGGCGATCAGGTTGCCAATGTCGATGTAGTCGAACTCGCGCAGCTCCAGACCGTCGATCGAAATGATCGGCAGCTCGAGGCGCATCTCTTCGCGCAGGTGGAGGCCAACGAGGCCGCCGATATCGCTGTCGAAAACGAGGATGATCGGGTGACCGTTGGCCACGTGGGGCTGCAGGGCTTGGACGGTACCGGCACAGAAGGCCTTCAGCCGGCCGTATGTGGCTGAGCCTTCCCATTGGGCGGCCACCGCAACCGGCACCTGTGCTTCAAGCAAGTCGAACCTGCGTAGGGCATCGCGGATGGCTTCGGTGACGTCGTCGATGGAAAACTCGTCGGCGTGCCAGGGAAAGGCGGGCATCACCACGGGGATGTTGCGGACAGGCACCACGTCGAGTGGTGAGAGGTAGATGGTGCTGCCGGAAACCTGGATCGTGTACTGCGAGGCGCCAATAACCGTCGCCCGAATGCCGCCCGGCGCGTCGACGATCGGTGCGCCGAGGTCTGTCGCGCGACGTCGAATTTCCGCGGCCAGCATGGTGCCGAGATCGCCGAAGCCGCGCGGCGCGCGACCGTACACGAACTCCGAGACGCCGCCCGAAAAGGTGATCGCGCCAATACCCGACCGATCTCGCAGCGGCTCCGTCCTCAGGAGATGTGACGCCTGGCTGGTGCCGTTGGCTGCAATCTCGCCCAGCAGTTCATCGACCATGTAGGCCGCCAGGTTGTGACGGTCTGCTTGTGAGATGCTGCCGCCGAGGGTCAGCTGCATGCCCAGCCGCTCGCCAATCTTCTGCCCGGCCGCCTCCAGGCGAGTAATCCGTCCGTCGTCGTCGTACGCGACGAGGCGCGCGCCGACGCCCATAGCCATCAATTCAGTGGTTTGGCCGCCCCGGCAAATGACGACTTTCGTGGTGCCGCCGCCGATGTCCACGTTCATCACGGCCGGACAGGATTCCGACAGGACGACCGCGCCCGAGCCATGCGCGGCCATCGTCGCCTCGAGGTTGTCGCCCGCGCTCACCGCCACGAACTTTCCTGCTTCCGCCGCAAACAGATCCGCGATCGCTCGCGCGTTTTCACGCAGCAGGGCCACCCCGGTCAGGATCAGCGCGCCCGTATCGACAGCGTTTCGTTCGATGCCCGCGTGCGCGTACTGCTGGGCGATGAACTCGCCCAGTGCGGACTGGTCGATCGCCGAGCCGTTGCGATAGGGGGTGAACAGGATGTCCGACTGGTACAGCACCTCGCGGCTGACCGTGACGTAGCGATTGTCCTGCCGTTCCAACTCGAGGCGCGAGAACAACAGGTGCGAGGTCGACGAGCCGATATCCACGCCGACGCTGGTGAGGACCAGGCGGTCCTCCTCAGCCATGTTGCGGTCGGGCGCGGTGAAGCGCCCGTCACTGGCCACTAAACGGCAGCCGGTGTGGCAGTCGGCGCCTGGAACGCCGAGTCGGGCATTGTGAACTGCACGCCCTCCTGGGCTAGTCGGCGGCGGTACTCGTCGCGAATGAACGTGTCTTCTTCGTGGTACAGGATGGTCCGCCCGCCCTCGTGGATGCCGAACAAATTGCCGGCTTTGACGTCGTCGTCGCGTTCGTCGACGATGCCCCAGCGGGAGTGTGGCCCGCCCCAGTAGTTGATCACCCGCAGCGGGTTGGAGCCGATGCCGAAATGCTGGTGGAACCAGTTGCCGCCGCCTGGCGCCGCGGCGACGAGCCCGCCCGGCACGTATTCCAGCACGCGCACCTGATTACCCTTGCCGGTCTGCCACGGCGTCGGCCCCAGGTCGACCGGCCAGTTATACGTATAACCCTTGCCCCGCAGGCACACCAACACGGCGCCCGAGGCGTGGTAGTGCGCCTTCGAGTACCGGCCGCTCGGGTACTGCGAGATGAACCCGCCCGTACCGGCATCCTGGATGAAGCCGCTGAACGTCGGCTGAATGCGCCGATAGCCCGGCGCGCGCTGATTGTCAAGCGGAAGCTCGGCGTTCACGATGTCCGGAAACACGTTCGAGCGAATGGCCGCGCGGCCGCGCACCGGCTCCATCTCCAGCTCCGACTTGGGCTTGAAGAAGTCGTCGGTCATGTCGTATCGCTCGCGGAACTCCCAGTCGTTTTCGAAGATGAAACTGTGGCTCGCAAAAATGTTGAAGACACCGGGTGCGTTGTTCGCCGCAAGCAACAGCGCCGGACTACCTGATGCGTTGACGAGCCGATAGTTGGCATTGATCGGGATCATGAACAGCGTGCCAGGCTGCCATTCGAAGACCTGCTTCTTGCCGTCGCCGCGCCAGACCTCGGTCGTTCCGCGCCCCTCGATGACCAGGAAGAACTCGTCGTAGATGTGCCTTTCTGGATTGGTCACGCCGCCGGAGGGCACTTCGAGGATGTACATGCCCTTGACACCCTGCAGCCCGTCCAGATCGAGGAAAGCGCCGCGCGCGTTGCGTCGTTGCCAGTCGCCCAGGGTCACGTCGCGGGTGTCGCGCACGCCGATGCCCTTGAGGATTGGAATCTCCTGTTCCTCCATGAACCGTTCGTACGGGCTGTGCGAGCGCTTGTAGACGAAGTAGCCGGCGGGCTTGTCGCCGGACGGCTCGACCCAGGTGCCGAATTGATCGTGACTGTCTGACAAGAGTGTGCGCCTCTCTACTCATACTGGCTATGAACTTGAAAACCGCCGCGCGCGGCGCTGGTCGACCAATCGACCCGCCAGAATGATCAGGCCCGTGGCCACCATGAGCACCACGCCCGCCGCGGCCGCCCGGTTGACCTCGCCGCTCTGCCAGGTATCCCACATCAGCAGCGAGATGACCCGACTGCCCGGCGAGTACAGCATGAGTGCCATCGTCGTCTCACGCAGCGCGTGCAGCGCGACGAACACCCAGCCCGAGACGATCGACGGCAGTAGCAGCGGCAGCACGATATGCCGAAACGCCTTGGCCCACGAGACGCCGCCCACCTGGGCCGCCTCCTCGAGATCGCGGTGCAGCTGCAGGACCGCGCCGTGCATCGACCGACTGCCAAAGGCTAAGTAGCGTGTGCTGACCGCGACGATGATGATCCAGATCGAGCCATAGATCGGTATCAGCCGCCACGGCACGGTCAGGAACAGGTAGACCAGGGCGAGCGCGATCATGATGCTCGGGATCGCTTGCGGCAGGAACGCCAGCACGTCGAGCAGGCGCTTGCCGCGCATCTGCGAGCGGACCACGAACCACGCGACGAGGGTGCACATGAGCATCGTGACTGTCGGCGCGGCCAGGGTCAGCAGCACCGTATTGCGCAGTGACGTCAGCGCCGCGGGCTGGGTGAAGACGTACACGTAGCCGTCGAATGTGATCCTGGCGAGCGACTGTGGCGACGGGACCGAGTAGTAGGGCTGGATGCTCGCCCAGACCATGACGAAGAATGGCGCGATGACCACGATGCCGAGGTACAGCCACACCAGCGCCGCGGCGATATAACGGAAAGAGCCGATCTTCATCACCCGCGGTCGATAGGCTTTGCCGGTCACGGTGCTGAAGCGTTCGATGCGGCGGGTGAGTCGACTGTAGACCCACACGGCGACAATAGCGAAGAGCACGAAGGCGATGCCAATCGCGCTGGCGATTGCCTGATCGTCGGTTCGGTTGAGCAGGAAAATCTTCGTCGACAGCAGGTGGATGTTGGCGGGCAGGCCCATGATGGCCGGGATTTCAAAGGTCTCCAGGCTACCGGTAATCGAGTACACGAACGCCGCGAGAATGCCCGGCATCATGAGCTTGAGCGTGACCAGGCGAGCGACCCGCCTGGGCGCCGCGCCGGCCACCATGGCGGCCTCTTCCAGCGATGGGTCCATGTTGCGGAAGATGCCGACGGTCAGCAGGAAGACGACCCCGACGCCGCGAATTGCGTCGACGAAGATCATGCCCGCCAGGCTGTACGGCTGGATCGGTGCCTCGGTCAGGCCGATGCCGGCCCACGAGGTGAGGACGCCCGTGTCGCGCCCGAACAGGCCGAGCAGGCCCAGGTTGAACAGGCCGATGCGCGGGCTGAGCAGCAGCACCCAGGCGATGCCGTACAGCAGACCGGGAATGGCGATGGTCAGCGGCACCACTGCGTAGGCGAAACTCTTCATCGGCATGTCGGTGCGCTCGACCATGAACGCGAAGAACACGCCCAGGATCATCGACAGCGTGGTCGAGAAGAGCGCGAAGACAATGGTGTTGCCGATCACCGCCCAGGTCGTCGGGCTGGACCACGCGCGCACCAGGAATTGCAGCGTGAGCTCCGCGGGTCGCGCGGTCGGGCCGATGCCGAGAGCGGTCGCGATGACCAGCGCGAGGGGCACCAGGATCAGATTGGCGATGACGACGAAGAGGATGATGAAGACGATCACTTGCGGGGTCAGCCGACCGCTCAGCGGCAGTGGCCAAAGGCGCGGCAGCGCTCGCGCAGGGCGAGTTTCGACTCGAAGCGCGTCCACGCGGGACACGGTACCGCGCCGTGCGGTCGTATTCAAACCCTCACCGTACTGCCGCGTTGCCGCTGAGCGCGGCCGGACCGTCACACAGGTTGGCACCGCCCTGCCGGTTGCACCTTCAGCCAGCCCGGACCTGCGGCACCGAACCGTCTACCTGTAGGCCGTCCGCCAGGACTCGCCGACCGTGGCGCCGAACTGTTTCTTCAACCGCGCAATACCTGGCGGGTAACATGCGCTGCCAAGGGGGTATCTGTGGAGATGCAGCTCACCTCGCGGCGCCGTTTCTTGCAGTTCCTGGGACTGGCCTCGGGCGCAGGTTTGCTGGCCGCTTGCTCGCAAGCAGCACCGGCCAGCCCGACTGCCGCGCCCGCCGCGCCGAAGCCCACCACGGCGCCACCGGCCGCGCCAACGACCGCGCCAGCAGCAGCCGCGCCAACGAGCGCGCCGACAGCAGCACCGAAGCCAGCGGCCGCGCCCACGACCGCACCGGCCGCCGCGGCCGCGCCGACCGTGCCGCCGGTGGCCAAGGTCGGCCAGGCCGTGCCGAAGGACTCACCGATGATCGCCACGCTGTACGAGGCGGCGAAGAAGGAAGGCACGGTCTCGTGGTGGGACCAGCACGAGCAAAGCGTGGCCGGCAAATTCACCGACGCTTTCCAGAAGCAGTTCCCAGGCGTGACTGTCGAGTTCTTCGAAGGCACCCAGGACGTGCTCAAGGCCCGCTCGATCCAGGAAGCGCGTGCGGGTCGCGTGTCATTCGACTTCATCGACACCGGCCAGAACTGGCCGTCGTACCACGACGCCGGCCTCGTCAACGACAAGACCGACTTCACCGACCTGCTCGTCTCCGCCGGCGTCGACAAGACGTTCGTCGTCAACGGCACCTACTCGCCCGAGTTCACCGTCTACGGCGCGGCCTACAACACCGACCTGGTCAAGCCCGCGGACCTGCCGGATAGCCTCGCTGGCTTCGCCGACTCGAAGTGGAAGGGCCAGTTGGCAGTCGAAGCGCGGCTGCGGCCGTATGTCTACGGCACGCCGTTCCTGGGCGGCGAAGAAAAAGTCGTCGACATGCTCAAGAGCCTCAAAGAGAACAACCCGCGGCCCACCGACGGCGACACCAAGAGCCAGGGGCTGCTGGTCGCGGGCGAGTTCCCGGTCCTGGTCGGGGCGTACTTGCAGCGGCTGATCATGATGAAGGACAAGCCGTGGGGCTTCGTGTCCTTCAAAGAGGTGTGGTCGAACGTGCCCGGGCCGGGCTACATCGTCCCGCTCGGTGCGCCACACCCGAACGCGGGCAAGCTCTTCCTGTGGTGGTTCATGTCGCCTGAAGGCCAGGCGCTGACGGACTCGCTGCGCTTCAAGGGCAACCCGGCGCCAGGCACGGGCACCGGGCCATCCAAGTACCTCGAGGAGCACAAGATCGGGATCAAGTTCGCGCCGCGCGAGTACGAGGATAATTACGACAAGTACTTGCGTAAATATCTCGAGGCGTTGGGGCTGCCCGTCACATAGACCTTCTGTTGTCATCCTGCGCGCAAGCTCAGCATGACAGGGAACGCTGGGCCCGCCCCGTCGCGTCGTCGGGGCTGCGCGGTGCGCGGAGTGGGCGTAGCATGGGGCAACGCACTGCGGGGAGGTTCACATGGGTGTTCCGCATCGCGATCAGAGGAGCGTTGGTGGCCTCGCGTTAGCGCTGGCGATGGCGCTCGTGCTGGGTTGCACCGCCGGCCAGCAAGCGCCTGCTGCACAAGCCCCGGCCGCTACGGTCGCGCCGGCGGTGGGCGCGAATGCCAAGCCAGCCGGCGGCCCCGCCACGGGCACGCCGATCAAGATCGGCTACCTGGCCGACACGAACGGCACCAGCGCCCAGATCGGGGCGGGCATGCACCTCGGCACCGACCTGGCCGTCGAGCAGATCAATGCTGCCGGCGGCATCAACGGCCATCCGCTGCAGGTCATCTACGTCGATCCCCAGAGCGATCCAACCCAGGCCGGCCAGATGGCCACGCAGCTCGTCCAGACCGACAAGGTCGACGTCCTGCTGGGTGCCGTGCTGAGCTCGGAATGCCTGGTCGTGCAGCAGCTCGCGGCCAAGCTGCAGATCGTGTATATGCCGACGTTCGGCTGCGCCGCCGAAGAATTCTCGACGCAATCGTGCAACAAGTACTCGTTCCGCTTTCAGCCGGTCGGACGCCAATTGATCGCGCCGCTCGCCGAGTACATCACCAAGACGTACGGCAAGAATTGGGCGATGGCGTATTCGGACTACGCGTATGGCCAGTCGCAGCTCAAGGCGTATACCGAGGAGCTCGCGAAATACGACGCCAAGATCAGCGTGCCGATCCCGATTCCGCAGAACGAGCCAAACCTGGCCGCATATGTGACCAAGGTGCCCACGGACGGCTCGGTCAATGGCGTAATCATCAACGGCCTGGGCGCAGGCGATCTGACGCGGACCTCGTTGGCGCTCGGACAGTACGGCCTTGCGCCGAAGGTGCAGGTGATCGGCAACTCTGGCCGCGACGTGTACGGCGGCAGCTACCCGGATTTCCTGACCGGCTCGGTCAACGCGCAGACCTATCTCACGGGTCAGCCGCCGGGCAACCCGTACGGCGAGGCCTATGAGAAGGCCTGGCGCGATATCGCGATCTTCGGTGGACCCGATAAGGCCATGGCCTTCCAGGGCTACCTGCAGCACACCGCGGTCCAGGCGCTGAAGACGGGCATGATCGTGGCCAACTTTACGGGTCGAGCCGATACCGACAAGCTGATCGCCGCGCTCGAGACGGTGAACATTCCGCTCGGGCCCGACGCCCCCGGCGGCGCCGTGATGATGAACAAGGGCGATCATCAGGGCGCGCAGACCGTGTACGTGTATCGCGTCGCCGGCGCGCAGCAGGAGGAGCTTCTGGCGACGGTCCAACCCGACAAGATCCCTCCGCTCGGGACGTGCAAAGCCGCCTGAGGCTCCCGCCACTGGTCTGGCCGGCGCGCTCGAGCGGGCTGCGGGGGAACGTCTTCTGCTTCATCGCGCTCCGCGCGCCTCCCGGCCGGTGTGGGTTGAGCCAGTGGATGGCCAGCCACAGGCTTCCGTCTGAGACCGCCCGGCCTGGCAGCGTGGGCAATGAGTAGCCTGGAGCCGCGGGCGGCGTCGAACGGGCAGCATGCCGCCGCCGACCGGCTGAGTGGGCCCGTCCTGCTCCAGGCGCGCGGGCTGACCAGAGACTTCGGAACCTTCCGCGCGGTCGAGGACGTCGACCTCGACATCTACGCGGGCGAGATTCACGCGCTGGTCGGCCCGAACGGGGCGGGCAAGACGACGGTGCTCAACCTGCTCGGCGGGCAGCTCTTGCCGACGTCGGGCGAGATCTTCTTCGAGGGCAAAGCGCTTGGCTCGCAGCGCCCACATGCGCGGGCCAGGGCAGGCATCGGCCGATCGTTTCAACTGACGTCGATCGTGCCCGGGTTCACGTGTTTACAGAACGTCGTCATCGCGGTTCAAGCGAAGCAGAGTATGTTCAGCCTGCTGCGCTGGCGTGCCCACGGCGAGGATGTCAAGTTCGCCCGCGAGCTGTTGGAGCTCGTCGGACTGTCGCGCGCCGCTGACGTCCCAGCCGACCTGCTGGCGCATGGCCAGCAGCGCCAGCTGGAAGTCGCGATGGCCATGGGTGCGCGTCCGCGCGTGCTGCTGCTTGACGAGCCGTCGTCGGGCATGAGCGTCCCCGAGCGGCACAGCCTGGGCAAGCTGCTGCAGGAAGTGGGCAAGCACACTACGATCGTGATAGCCGAGCACGATGTGCCGCTGGTGCATGCGATTGCCACTCGGGTCACCGCCTTCAGCCTGGGCCGCAAGCTCATCGAAGGCTCGGCCGCCGAGGTGTTCGCCTCGGCCGATGTGCAGCGCGTCTTCCTGCGCGGGATCTCCGATGTTTGAAGTCGTCGATTTGCATGCCTTCTACGGCAAGAGCCACGTCGTCCAGGGCATCTCGCTGCGCATCGAGCCGGGCGAAGCCGTCGGCCTGGTTGGACGCAACGGCGTCGGCAAGACGACGACGCTGAAATCGATCATGGGCCTGGTGCGTCAGGCTTCGGGCCGCGTTGCACTGGATGGCGTGGAGCTGTCGCGGTCGGCCGCGCACGTGCGCGCCGGGCGGGGGCTGGGCTATGTGCCTGAGGAGCGCGCCGTCTTTACCCGTATGACCGTCGAGGAGAACATTCGCATTGGTGCGCTGCTGCAGGCTTCGTCGCGCCAAGCGGAGTCTCTGGCGCTTGCCTACCGGTTGTTCCCGGTGTTGCAAGAGCGGCGCATGCAGTTGGCTGGCACGCTGAGTGGCGGCCAGCAGAAGATGCTGGCGCTGGCGCGCGGCCTGGCGCTGCGGCCGCGCTTGCTGCTCGTTGACGAGCCCAGTGAGGGCCTGATGCCGCTCAACGTGTCCTTGATCACTCGAGCGCTTGTGGAAGCGACGCAAGCCGGCCTGAGCGTGCTGGTCGTCGACGGTTCGTTTGACCTGTTACGCACCGCCTGCAAGCGCCTGTACGTCATGGACCGCGGCCAACTGGTCGGTGCCTACAGTCCGAGCGACTTCGCGTCGCCCAATGAGCTGGCCGCGGCCTACTTGGGAAGCGGCCGCTAATGACAAGACGGGCAGTGAAGGCGGCCTATACATGACCAGCTCCACACCCTCTGGAAGAGAAAAGTCCATGCCGCGGCGGGCGCGTGCGGTGACGGCGGCGTAACCCATGCACGACATCATCCTGCAGTTGCTCAACGGCCTCGTCACCGGCTTCAGCCTGGCGCTGGTCGCTTCTGGCCTGGCACTGGTGTTCGGCGTGCTGGACATCGTCAACTTCGCCCAGGGCGAGTACTTCATGTTGGGCGCTTACGCCGCCGCGATCACGGTGGCGGCGACGGGCAACTTCTGGCTGGGTGTCCTGGTCGCGGCAGTCGCGATCGGCGTGGTCGGCGGCCTGGCCCTGCTCGCGATGGTCTGGCCACTGCTCGACAAGTCGCAGGCCTTGCCGCTGCTGGCCACGCTCGGCCTGAGCCTGATCCTCAGACAAGGCGCGCTCAACGTCTTCGGCGGCACCACGCGGTCCGTCCCGCCACCCATCAGCGCGCGCATCCCGGTTCAGGGCATTGACTATCCCGTCTACAACCTGGTCGTCGTCGTCATCGGCGTCGCCATTCTGACGGCCGGATTCCTGTTCCTGAAGTACACCAAGTACGGCATCTGGCTCAGAGCGGTCGCCGAGAGCCGTCAGATGGCCGCCACGTTGGGCGTGCCCGTGCCGCGCGTATTCATCCTGGCGTTTATCCTCAGCTCCGGCCTGGCGGGCGTCGCCGGGGCGCTGCTGGTGCCGATCCAGTCGGCCTACGTGACCGTCGGCGGCGACGTCATCCTGAACGCGTTCATCGTCGTGGTCGCCGGCGGCATGGGCAACTTCCGCGGCGCGGCCCTGGTCGCGCTGCTGCTGGCGGAAGTGGAAGCCGTCGGCTCGATCTGGTTCCGACCGGTCGAGGTCCAGGTGTTCGCGCTGGGTCTGGTGATTGTGATCCTGGTGCTGCGCTCGCGCTCCAAGCCGGCGGGCGTGCTGTCCGTCGGCGAGAGTGTTGCGCGGGCGCGCCCGAGCTCGAGCAACCCGATCCACTCGGGCTACGCCTGGCTCACGTTGGGGCTGCTGGCAGCGCTGCTCGTGCTGCCCGCATTTGGCGAGACGACGCCGCAGCGCCTGGCCGTGTACCTCATCTTCGGTCTGCTGGGCCTGTCCGTGGCACTGCTCACGGGCTTCGCGCGGCTATTCAATATCGGCATCGGCGCCGTCTTCGGCGTGAGCGCCTATACCGTCGCCATCCTGACCAATCAGGGCGTCTTCAATCCGCTACTTCTGATGGCAGGCGCGCTGATAGCCGGGCTGATCGTCTCGGTGCTGTTCGGCGTCTACACCAACGTGGCCACAGGCATCGAGTACATGATGCTCACGTTCCTGACGACGCTCGCGATGTCGCGTGTGCCTGACGCCGCGGCCAAGCTCACCGGAGGCGACAACGGCCTGCAAGTCAAAGGCGGCCTACAACCGTCGTTCGGGCTGAATCCGCTGATCGGCAGCGAGTTCTACTACTTCGTGCTGGGCGTCGTCGTGGTCTGCCTGGCGGTGTGTGCCTACGTCTCGTCGTCGCAACTGGGCAAGGTGGCGCAGGCGATCGGTCGCAACGCGGCGCGCGCGTCAGCGATGGGCTACCAGGTCAGCGCACACCGCATGGCGCTGACGCTGCTGTCCGGGCTAGTGGCCGCCGTCGCTGGCTGGCTGTACGCGCTGAACAATGCGTTCGTGTCGCAGGACCTGCTCGGGCTGGGCAACTCTTTGAATGGCGTCCTGTATGCGCTCGTTGGGGGTGCCGAGCACGTCATCCTCGGCCCATTGATCGGCGCGGCCGGGTTCCGTCTGCTGACCGACGTGCTCGGGCGCGTCACGGCACAGTCCTCGCTGTATATTGGTCTGGCACTGTTGGTTACGGTCTACGTCATGCCGAATGGGGTTCTCGGTTTGCTCGAATCAGTTGCGCGGCGCTTCCCAAGAGGCGGCGGCGGTGGCTCGGAGGCGTCTGTGGCAGAGCTGAGTGTGGGCACGTGGGCGACGGAGGCACCTGGCGCAATTGGCGGACATGGCGCATCTGGCGCAATTGACGGATCGGGCGCATCCGGCGGATCTGGAGCATCTGGAGAGGAAGGCAATGTCCCACGACCTTGAGTACTACCTGGCGGTCCCGTACATGCTCGCCGTGGAGTCGGTCGAGAAGCCAGATGGCGACTGGGTGCGGCGCGCCGAGTACCCCGAGCTGCCCGACTGCTACGCCGAGGCCTACGCCGCCGTCGACGCCATCGAAAAGGTCGAGGAGCGGCGCATCCAGTGTCTGAAGGACATGCTCGAACGCGGCGAGGACATTCCCGTCCCTCGACCGCCGTTGATTACTGGTGAACCAGAGTTGGATCGCGACCGCCTCGGCTTCGCGCGCTGGCTCGTCGACGAGAAGAAGCTCAGCGAAACGTAGCACTCGTTGTTTTAAGAAAATGAAGCCGGCATAGAGGGGTCCGCCACTCGCTCTGGTCAACCGCGTCCGTCGGCTGCTGCGCGCCTCCGTCCGCTGCTCCCGACGCTCCTGGCTCGCGGAACAGAGTACGGGACGGGTCGCAGGGGTAGCTCTTGACGCCGCTTCGTGGCCGCATCGCGTCGTCTAGCTGAGACGGCCGGTCCGTGGCGCCAGCTTAACCGGCCTGGGGCGGACACTTGGCATGGCCACGCTGAGGCGGCACTCGCCTTTCGCAGGGAATGAGGTGGCCGCTGTGTGCTGCGGGGTCCGGGTCGGCAGGGGCGTTTGGCGGTCTCCTTCGGTTTGCGGATGGGTTGGGATGGGCGTACGTACGGGCAGTGGGTGGGGCACGGGCTTGGGGTTACTAGTGATTCGCAGATGCGACGCCCGTTTGGGCGTCACGCCAACCGTCACAAATGGCGCCGGAAGCGTCACGCCAACCGTCACGGCTGTCACTGGGACGCCGACGCCAGTCACTGGCGTCACGCCAACCGTCACAGCAACCGTCACGGCAACGGTGACGCCGACCATCGCGGCGCTGAATGTGCTGTTGCCGGCGCCAACGGCCTCGCGCAGCATCGTCACGGCGCCCGACGGCAAGCGCATGCGCGAAGGCGGCCTCATCGTGAGCAGGTCGTGCCCGCCCGGGCTGCGCTCGACGCATTCCAGGGTGGACAGATTGGATCGCCTGATGGCAGCGTGCCGGTGCAGGTTCCCGCGGGCCAGGTCGTGGCCGCGTCCATCGGCGTCGCGCCGGTCGCCTTACCGAAACGATGCCGCTGCCGCTGGGTCGGCTGCGTCTGACCGAGGCGACATTCGAGGTGTCCGCGGTTGCCTGGGACGGCACGCCCGTGGCTCAGCCAAGCGTGCTGCAGGTGCGCGCTCCGGACGGCACGGTGGCGTGGATGCCG